>Ga0315903_10002750_pt1 | contig 25250 bp, 25 predicted proteins | sample LakEriMetagenome_7_FD_203524 | JGI IMG/M metagenome (GOLD analysis project Ga0315903, IMG submission 203524) | Freshwater fungal communities from buoy surface, Lake Erie, Ohio, United States - Buoy 2 MA119 | ecosystem: Environmental > Aquatic > Freshwater > Lake | place: USA: Lake Erie, Ohio... | reverse complement strand
GTGCTCAAAAGCTCATAAAGCTTGGGCTAACAGTGTCAATCCAAGAGGGTGCCGGACAGGCTTCGGGTTACCACGACGACGAATACAAAGCAGCCGGTGCATCCATTGCTGGAATTTCTGCCATTAGCACTGCTGATGTAGTCGCCACAGTTCGTCCCTTAGAAAACGATGCGATCGGACAGTTAAAGTCTGGCGCAATCATAATTTCATTCCTGTCTCCAGCAAATGACGCACAAACCGTAAAGGCATTGGCAGATAAGAAAGTTACTGCACTTTCCTTTGATGTATTGCCACGTATCTCACGCGCGCAATCAATGGACGCGTTAACTTCGCAGGCACTTTGCTCTGGATACCGCACAGTACTTATAGCTGCAGAACGTGCACCAAAATTCTTCCCAATGTTAATGACCGCAGCCGGAACTATTCCTGCCGCAAAAGTTTTAGTTCTCGGCGCAGGTGTTGCTGGCTTGCAAGCAATGGCAACCGCAAAACGTCTCGGCGCAATCGTGAGCGCATACGACGTTCGCGCTTCAAGTGCTGATGAAGTTAAGTCGATGGGCGCAACTTTCCTTGACTTAGGTCTTGATGAAGTTGAAGGCTCCGGTGGTTACGCACGCGAAATGACACCAGAGCGTGCAAAGGCTCAGCAAGACGCACTTAAGAAATTTATTTCGGCATCAGATGTTGTAATCACAACCGCTGCAGTTCCTGGTCGCAAAGCACCAACTCTTATTACTACCGACATGATGTCTGAAATGAAGCCAGGTGCAATAATCGTTGACCTTGCAGCAGAATCTGGCGGAAACGTTGATGGCAGTGTTGCTGGCCAAGATGTAGTTGTAAACGTTCCGGGTGGCTCAATCACTTTGATTGGCTGCAAAGACTTGGCCAGCCAACTTGCAGTGCACGCGAGCAAGCTCTACGCCCAAAACGTTGTTTCACTTTTAACTTTGATGACAGCCGAAGGTGTTGTAACACCAGATGAAGACGACGAAGTCGTTCAAGGATCAGCTGTTGTATTCAACGGTGAGATTCGTAACGCAATGGCTCGCGAAGCGCTTAACTTACCTGCACTAGCAACTGGAAAGGGCGAATAGTCATGGATGCAATTGCTCTATTAACTATTTTCATACTTAGCATTTTCGTTGGTATCGAAGTTGTTTCGAAAGTTTCTGCAATTCTTCACACACCTCTTATGTCTGGTGCGAATGCGATCCACGGCGTTGTACTGGTGGGTGCGATCTTGGTTACTGGCAAAGCCACTGACAATGTCCAGCTTTACCTTGGTTTAGTGGCAATTGTGCTGGCTTCCATCAACATGGTTGGTGGCTTTGTCGTTACCGACCGAATGCTGGAAATGTTTAAACCCAAGAAGGTTGAGAAGGAAGAGGTGTCTAAATGATATCTACTTCAATTCGATTTGCTGGACAAGCAGAAATAGTTACACCAACTTGGGTTCGCTTAGCGGAACTTCTTGCTGCAGTTCTATTCATCCTTGCGCTTAAGGGTCTGTCTTCACCAAAGACTGCTCGTCGCGGTAACTTACTTGGTGCAGCCGGCGCTGCAATTGCAACAGCAGTTGTGTTTTTCTATGGCCAAGAATATTACGGTGGCCCAGTTAAGCACTTGCCACAAATTTTGATCGCTATCGCAATCGGTTCCATCATTGGTTGGGTTGCAGCACGTCGTGTTCAAATGACTCAGATGCCGCAGATGGTTGCGCTATTCAACGGTGTTGGCGGTGGCGCTGCTGCTGTTATTTCAGTAATTGAATTCTTAGCAGTTGAATCCGAAAGTATTCCAATTTTGACCGCAACAATATTCACAGTTGTTGTTGGTTCAGTTTCCTTCACTGGCTCGTTGTTGACTTACGCCAAGCTGCAAGAGTTGATGACATCTCGTCCAGTGGTTATTCCACTTGGTCGTTTCATCACAATTGGTGTTGCGGTTGCAACAGTCGCTACTGCAGTTCTACTGATTGTTAATCCAACGAACGCATTGCTTTGGTTGCTACTTGGTCTTTCATTAGTACTGGGTATCTTGCTTGTGCTTCCTGTGGGTGGCGCTGACGTTCCAATCGTTATCTCGCTGCTTAACGCTTTCACTGGTTTGTCGGTTGCGGCTTCCGGTTACGTACTTGGCAACGTCCTATTGATTGTTGCTGGAACACTCGTTGGTGCATCCGGAACATTGCTAACCCGCATGATGGCAAAAGCAATGGGTCGACCACTTACCAATACTTTGTTCGGCGCATTCACCGCAAAGGCATCAACGTCTGCTGCGTCAGCTGAAGATCGTCCAGTTAAGTCCGCATCACCTGAAGATGTTGCAATCATGTTGGGTTACGCCCGCAAGGTCATCATCGTCCCGGGTTATGGCTTGGCAGTTGCGCAAGCGCAAAACACAATTCGCGAACTTGTTGAGTTGTTGGTTGCAAAGGGCATCGAGGTTGATTACGCGATCCACCCAGTGGCTGGTCGTATGCCAGGACACATGAACGTACTTCTTGCCGAAGCAAATGTTCCTTACGAACAGCTCAAGGAAATGGATGAAATCAATCCAGAATTCCCATCAACTGATGTTGCCTTGGTAGTTGGCGCGAATGACGTTGTTAACCCAGCGGCTCGCGATGACAAAACGGCACCTATCTATGGCATGCCAATCCTTAACGTGGACCAAGCTCAGCAGGTTGTTTTCCTAAAGCGCTCAATGCGTCCAGGTTTTGCTGGCATCGAGAATGAAGTTTTGTTTGATCCAAAGACTTCACTACTTTTCGGTGATGCCAAGGATTCTTTGACCAAGGTAGTTAACTCGCTCAAGACCCTTTAAACAACTAAATTCAAAACGCCCTGGCCAAGAGGTCAGGGTTTTTTGCGTCGCGGTATAGGTGGGAGCCGCGAAGGCGATGGTTCGTAACTTTCGGTGGGAACCGATGATGGGTAGACCGGTGGGAACCGCGGATTGTCACTCCGATTGCAGTGATTCCTACGAATCACGCAATCCGCTCCCAAATCCCGGCAATACAAAATAAAAAACCCTTTGACCTGAAGGTCAAGGGATTTTTCATGGCGGTATCGGTGGGATTTGAACCCACGGTGCGCTTGCACGCACACAACTTTTCGAGAGTTGCACCTTCGGCCGCTCGGACACGATACCGAGATCAAGATTACTTGTTATTGAGACACATTAGAAATCGTGCAATTAACGCTGGGCTTTGAAAAACCCACTCAAAATCGCGCCACACTCATCAGCCAAAACACCTGACACAACTTCAGGTCGGTGTGGCAATCGACGATCTCGAACTACATCCCAAAGTGATCCAACTGCGCCAGCTTTATCGTCGAAGGCACCAAAAACAATTCTTCCAATCCGTGCTTGCACCGCAGCCCCAGCACACATCGTGCAAGGTTCGAGCGTCACAACCAAAGTGTGATCATCTAGTCGCCATGAGTTGTTAGCAATCGCAGCTTCCCGCATTGCGACAATCTCAGCATGATTCATCGGATCGTTATCAATTTCACGAGTGTTAAAACCTTGCCCAACAATTTCTCCAGCTGGATTTAGCACTACTGCGCCCACAGGAACATCACCCTGTTTCGAAGCTTTTGCAGCGAGTTCTAACGACTTGCGCATTGCTTCAATAAACACGGGGTTTGACATGCCTTGATTGTTTCACGTTTAGCCTCAAGTTTTCATACCTGGAAATCGTTGCTATTCTTTAGACAGGTCAAGAGTGATAGCGATAAGTCCCGGCTAGCTATCCGACAACCCTTGCAGACCGCGATGGGGTGCCTCCGGATGAGGACCTGGCCACGTAAGTGGCAAGCGCGGGTCCATAACAGGGCCCAACATGGGTGAACAACCGTTAACTCATGCCACCTGAAGTATCACAAGGAGACAAGCGTGAAAAACGCATCAACACGTCGATTTGGCATTGCTCTAGTTGCAGCATCAGCGCTGCTTCTTTCCGCATGCTCATCGTCATCAGAAACAGCAGCATCCTCAGCACCAACTGCAGCCGAAACAGCTGCCAGTGCATGTGCACCAGAGAGCTTGCAGACACTAACAACAGGCAAGCTTGCAATCGCAACTGGCGAACCTGCTTACTACCCATGGGTTATCGACGATGCCCCTGAATCAGGCGCAGGCTTTGAATCAGCAGTTGCATACGCAGTTGCCGCTCAACTTGGCTACGCAGCTGAAGATGTATCTTGGGTTCGCACCACATTTGATGGCGCAATCACCCCAGGTGCAAAGGACTTCGATTTCAACTTGCAGCAGTTCTCAATCACTGAAGAGCGCAAAGCAGCTGTTGACTTCTCCAGCCCTTACTACTCAGCACCACAGGCAATTGTTTCTTTTGCTGGCAGCCCAATCGAAGGTCTAACAACCATCGAAGAACTTAAGGGTGCAAAGCTTGGAGCAGGCGTTGGAACAACATCGCTTGATGCAATCTCAACTGTGTTCGGTTCCGAACCACAAGCATTCAATGACAACGCTGCTGCAGTAGCTGCGCTTAAGAACGGTCAGATTGACGGCATCGTCGTTGACCTTCCAACAGCGTTCTACCTTTCAGGCGTAGAAGTTGAAGGCGGCATCATTGTTGGTCAGCTTCCATCAACTGGCGATGGCGACAACTTCGGTTTGTTGCTAGCCAAGGACAGCCCAATCACATCCTGTGTTTCACAGGCAGTGGATGCTATCCGCGCCAGCGGCGAACTTGATGAAATCACTGCAAAGTGGCTTTCAACCGAGGCTGGAGCACCAGTACTTAAATAGTGCTGGTTTAGTTAGATCATGAATAACGACAGCCCGGCCCGAGATATCTCGGGCCGGGCTTTGTCGTGGACTCCAAGCCAACGTGAACTTGAGCGTCAGGCATCACGCAAAGCTATTGGTCGCAAGAAAGCACTTATTGCAACCCTGTCGTCGATAGTTGTTATTGGATCGCTGATCCGCCTGATTGTTACCTCACCAGGTTGGCAGTCAGTTAAAGACACATTTTTTGATTGGTCATATGGTGGGGAAGTACTTGGGGCGGTTGCTAAGGGACTCGTTGTAAACATTCGACTAACCATCATTGCGGCGATAATGATCGGTATCTTCGCGATGATTCTGGCACTACTTCGCACTTCCCGTTCGGCAGCACTGACACCGTTTCGAATTCTGGCAACGGCGTACGTGGATATATTTCGTGGCGTGCCATTACTACTCGTGATTTTGTTGATTGGTTTCGGTGTTCCGGCACTTCGGATCGAAGGCCTAACCAATAGTGTTCTGATTCTTGGTACAACCGCCGTAGTGCTTACTTATTCGGCCTACGTTGCCGAAGTAATTCGAAGTGGAATTCTCTCAATTCATCCAAGTCAGCGAGCTGCCGCTCGTTCCCTTGGATTAAGTTCTTCGCAAACTATGCGCCACGTAGTTCTTCCGCAAGCACTCAAGCGCGTTGTCCCACCACTACTTAATGACTTAGTAGCACTCTTAAAAGACACCGGCTTGGTTTCGATTCTTGGTGTGACAGATGCGGTGCGAGCAGCGCAGATTGCAAGTTCTCGCACATTTAATTACACGCCTTATGTAACAGCTGCAATCTTGTTCTTGTTAATCACAATTCCACTTACTCGTTACACCGATCGGGTACTAGCCAAGTCGATTAAGCGTCAGAATGCGCAGGGCGCAGCATGAACGTATTAGAAGTTAAGAATTTGCGTAAAAGCTTTGAAGACAACATAGTTTTAAACAATCTTTCATTAACAGTTCCAGATCACACCGCCACAGTTTTAATCGGCGCATCGGGTTCGGGTAAGTCAACCCTTTTACGCTGCATCAACTTGTTAGACACTATTGACGATGGCTCGATCTACTTAGATGGAAAAGAAATTTCTGACCCAGAGATAAACGTTGATGAAGTTCGTAAAGGTCTTGGCATGGTTTTCCAATCCTTTAATCTCTTCCCACACATGAGTGTTCTAGACAACATCACGCTTTCACCAATTCGAGTTCATAAAGTTTCAAAAGCGCAAGCACGTGACGAAGCGATGACGTTACTGCGCCGGTTTGATTTAGCAGACAAAGCTGATCAGTATCCAGATCGACTTAGTGGCGGTCAACAACAACGTGTTGCAATTATTCGTTCGATCGCTGTTAAACCGCGACTACTTTTGCTTGACGAAGTTACTTCAGCGCTTGATCCAGTTTTAGTAAATGAAGTTTTGTCCATCGTGCGAGATTTGAAAGCCGATGGCATGGCGATGGTGTTAGCAACTCATGAAATGGGATTTGCAACTCAAGTAGCTGACGAAGTTTGTTTCTTAAAAGATGGAAACATTATTGAGCGGGGACCTGCATCCCAAGTTATTTCAGCGCCACAAGAAGCTGAGACTAAAGATTTCCTTCGCCGAGTGCACGAAGCTGGACGACTTTAAGCGCCTGGGTGGTCAATAACTCGCGCGTGAAGCGATGTTCTACCTTGCAAAGCGGCGCGAACTGCGCGGTGTAGTCCGTCTTCTAAATAAAGCTGGCCATTCCAACGAACGACGTGGGCAAACAAATCGCCAAAGAATGTTGAATCACTTGCCAGCAACGCATTTAAATCGAGTGTGCTGCGAATAGTGGAGACATCGGCGAGCTTGATTTGACGCGGAGCCAGTGCCCCCCATTCCTCGCTAGCTATGGATAGCTCGGGGTATGGGCGCTCATTTAGGACTGACTTAAAGATCACACTTAAACAATAGGGAAAACCCTGCTAAGTATGGGTATTTCACATTTAGGGTATGTCGCTAGCAGCGAACAAGGCTCACATAATGGTGAAAGCGTTTAGCGGTCAGGGCCATTGGGTAGTACCGTAAAGATTCAATTAAATACGCAAAATTAAAGGGCGTTGGTTTCTAGAACATGAAGATTAAGTCAGTTTTTCGATCCCCACTTACTTGGATAATCCTTGCCGTAATGGCGTTGCTGATTGGCAGCAACACGATCACTGGCAGCGGATCAACTGAAAAAGTAGACACCTGGAAGATCGTTGACGACATCCAGCAGGGTCGTGCCAAATCTGTAACTTTGGTCGATAAAGACCAGTTGATTAACGTCATTCTGACTGACGACACAAAACTTTCTGCCAATTATATTGCTGGCCAAGGAACTGACTTAGTTGATCTTCTAGAGTCTGAAAAGACTAAAGGCAACTTGCCGGACGGCTACAACGTTATTGTTCCAAAGCAATCATTTTTGGTTAGCTTGCTGGCTTCCGTCCTTCCAATCATTCTGATTTTGGGCTTGCTGTTCTATTTCATGGGACAAATGCAAGGTGGCGGCAAAGTTATGCAGTTTGGTAAATCAAAAGCCAAAATGATCACCAAAGATATGCCGCAAACAACTTTTGCTGATGTTGCAGGCGCAGACGAAGCCGTGCAAGAACTTGTAGAAATCAAAGAGTTTTTACAAGAGCCAGCTAAGTTCCAAGCACTTGGCGCAAAGATTCCAAAGGGTGTCCTTCTATATGGAGCACCTGGTACAGGTAAGACTTTGCTCGCCCGCGCAGTTGCTGGCGAAGCTGGCGCACCATTCTTCTCAATTTCAGGCTCTGACTTCGTCGAAATGTTTGTTGGCGTTGGTGCAAGCCGAGTTCGCGATTTGTTCGAACAAGCTAAAGCAAATGCTCCAGCAATTATCTTCATCGATGAAATTGATGCAGTTGGTCGTCATCGTGGAGCCGGTATGGGTGGTGGCCACGACGAACGTGAGCAGACTCTGAACCAGATGCTTGTCGAAATGGATGGCTTCGATGGCAACACCGGAGTAATCCTGATTGCTGCTACAAACCGTCCAGATATCTTGGACCCAGCATTACTTCGCCCAGGCCGCTTTGATCGACAGATTTCAGTGGATGTTCCAGACCTTGTTGGTCGCCGCGATGTATTGGCTGTGCACGCAAAAGGTAAGCCGATTGCAGAAGACGTAGACCTAATGGCAGTTGCTCGTCGCACCCCAGGATTCTCGGGTGCAGACCTTGCGAACGTGTTGAACGAAGCTGCATTGCTTACTGCTCGCACTGATCAAAAGATCATTACTAATGCAACACTTGATGAAGCTATCGATCGCGTAATAGGTGGACCACAGAAGCGAACTCGCGTAATGGGTGAACATGAAAGATTGATCACCGCATATCACGAAGGTGGTCATGCATTAGTTGCTGCTGCGCTTCCGAATACTGACCCAGTTCATAAGGTCACAATTTTGCCTCGTGGTCGGGCGCTCGGATACACCATGGTGCTTCCAGAAAACGATAAGTACTCAACCACTCGAAGTGAAATGCAAGATCAACTGGCTTACATGCTTGGTGGCCGTGCTGCCGAAGAAATGGTCTTCCACGATCCAACAACTGGCGCCAGCAATGACATTGAAAAGGCAACCTCGGTTGCTCGCAAGATGGTTATGCAGTTCGGCATGACGGAGCGTTTGGGTGCTATTAAATATGGCGCCGAATCTGGTGAAGTATTTATGGGTCGAGATATGGGTCATGGCCGCGAATACTCCGAAGAAGTTGCTTCGGCAATTGACGAAGAAGTGCGCGCTTTCATTGACGTTGCACATCATGAGGCCTACGAGATTCTTGCTGAAAATCGCGATGTTCTAGATGCACTTGTTGTTGAGCTTCTTGAAAAAGAAACCCTTAACCGCGAGGAAATCGAACGCATCTTTGAACCACTAAAGCGTCGCCCAGGTCGTCCGGCTTGGACTGGTTCAGCTCGTCGTAGCCCAAGTGACCGCCCACCGGTTGATGTGCCACCGCTATCTAACACAAACGCATTTGGCCCAAATGCTCCAGCTAAAGTTTCTGAAGCCGTTGATGTTGAGCCAGCAGTTGCCGAATCAATAGAAGCTGAGACAGAAGCCACCAAGGTTAAATCGGTTAAGTCCAAAGGGGCTAAGTCACCTCAGGCTGACGCGTGAGCATCGATCCAATCGAGCAACTAAGCGAACCTCCGGCGTTGCAGCCATTCGATGCAGCTCGCGTTGAAGCCGCCATTCGAGAACTGCTTATCGGCATTGGCGAAAATCCAGATCGAGAGGGTCTGTCACAAACTCCAGCTCGTGTTGCTAAGTCGTATGCGGAAATTTTTGGCGGACTACATCAGACTGCGCGCGATGTTCTGACAACTACTTTTTCTTTAGGCCATGATGAACTAGTAGTGGTTAGAGATATTCCGATCTATTCAACATGTGAACACCACTTGCTACCGTTCCACGGAGTTGGCCATGTTGGTTACATCCCAGGTGAAGATGGAAAAATCACAGGCCTTTCAAAAATTGCTCGATTAGTTGATATGTATTCGCGTCGGCCACAAGTTCAAGAACGGCTAACAACTCAGATCGCTGACGCGATGACAGACATACTTGGCGCCCGCGGCGTGATCGTTGTAATTGAATGCGAACACTTATGTATGTCAATGCGCGGAATTCGCAAGCCAGGCTCGACAACTTTAACTTCAGTCGTTCGAGGTCAGCTGCGCGATCCTGCCACCCGCGTTGAAGCGATGTCACTAATTAACGGAAAGTAACTTTCCATGTTGCATCCAAGCGGCCTTCCCGAAAATCTGCGAAACCTCGATCGCACACTTGTGATGGGCGTACTTAATGTCACGCCAGATTCCTTTAGTGATGGCGGCAGATTCGATGATACCGAGATTGCAATTAGCCACGCACTTCAAATGATCGAGGATGGCGCAGACATCATCGACGTCGGAGGCGAATCAACACGACCAGGTTCGGAACGAATATCAGTTCAAGTCGAATTAGATAGAGTGCTTCCGGTAATTGCAGGTCTTGTTGATTCTGGAGTTGCTATAAGTATTGACACTATGCGAGCCGAAGTAGCTCGGGCCGCTATTGAGGCCGGTGCCGGCGTGATCAATGATGTCAGTGGCGGTAAGTCAGATCCTGAAATGTTGAGTTATGTTTCGACGCTGACTGTGCCTTACATATTGATGCATTGGCGCGGCCCATCCAACATCATGAATACTCTCACGGACTATAACGACGTGGTTGCTGATGTCACGGCAGAAATAAGCAAGCAAGTAGAAGTTGCAGTAGCTGCAGGTATAGCCCGCGAACGTATTGCGATTGACCCAGGTATTGGATTTGCAAAAACTGTTGATCAGAATTGGCCAATCCTTAAGCACTTAGACGTTCTTGAAGGATTAGGCCTGCCAATCTTGATGGGAGCTTCCCGAAAGAAATTCTTAGGAGAGCTTCTGGCAAAAGCTGGTGTAGCTCGAGACTCTGATGAACGGGAGAGTGCAACAACTGCAATCTCAACTCTTATGGCGGCACGCGGTCTCTGGTCAGTTCGTGTTCATGATGTGAAGCCATCAAGTGACGCAATTGCTGTAGTAGATCGGATTGCGAAAACCTCATGAGCGACAAAATCTATCTAACGGGTGTCTCTGGAATTGGCTACCACGGAGTTTTTGAACAAGAAAAACGTGAAGGCCAGACATTTACAGTTGACATCGAAGTAACTTCAGATTTTTCGGCTGCAGTTAAGTCTGACGATGTTCGTGACACGGTTAACTACGCTGAACTTGCCAACATCGCCCATGCTGCAATTACCGGCGAACCATTTGATTTGATCGAAAAACTAGCAGATGTAATTGCACACGAATGCTTAGACATCTCAGGCGTTACCTCAGCAACGGTTACTGTTCACAAACCAAACGCACCAATTGAAGTGCCGTTTGAAAACGTATCGGTATCAAGGACCTTGCCATAATGAAGGCCACCATTAGCCTGGGTTCAAATCTCGGTGATCGATTTCAATACCTGCAGAACGCGCTTGATTCCATTAATAAAGTAACGGGAACTCAAGTCCATTCCGTTTCGCCAGTTTTTGAAACGGATCCAGTTGGCGGCCCAGAACAAGGTCAGTATCTAAATGCAGTTGCAGTTGTTAAAACGATTTTGTCGCCAGAACAATTCTTAGCCGCTACGCAAGAAATCGAACTAGCTCAAAACCGAGAGCGTAACGAGCACTGGGGACCAAGAACTCTCGACATTGACTTGTTGGCAATGGATACTGAAGTTCGGTCAACTCCGGAATTGGAACTGCCACATCCAAGAGCCCACGAGCGAGCCTTTGTTTTACTGCCTTGGTCACTGCTTGATCCGGACTTTGTAATTCCAGGGAAAGCTTCAGTTGCCGAATTACTTGAAGGTTTAGAAGTAAGAGGGATTCGGTTTCGCAACGATTTAGCGTTAGTGCCACACCCATGATTCAGCAAACAAAAGTAAGCATGCTTGTCGTTCTAGCAATTCTTGCGGCTGCAGTTGGTTGGTCAGTTGCGCAACTATGGCCAACATTCTTTGGCCAAGGTATGCCGGTCTCTATTGGCTCGGCAATCGCGATGATTCTTGTTTTTGTCACTTTGTTGATTTGGACTTTGATGACCAGAGCTCAACTTAAGCCGGGCGCGACAATCAACCGCCTCCATCCAATCGTGGCTGCCAGAACTGCAGCACTGGCCATGTCGGCATCTCGTGTTGGATCCCTGGCATTTGGTTTCTACATCGGTGTCTTTCTAGCTAACATCGTTGCTGATTACTCCAGCGCCGGTACTGATCGAATCCGAATTTCTGCAGTCACTGCAGTTGCAAGTTTGTTAACGGCGATAGTTGCCGTTTGGCTAGAGCGAATCTGTCTGTTGAAAGAACCACCGAACGACCGAGATTCGATAAATGGAACTCGTGCTTAAGCAGTAGGGAAGTATGCGTCGGCACTTAAGCCATGCGGACTTAAGTTAACCAACTCAGCACGGCCACCACTAGCAGTAGCCAGACGATCAACAATTGCAAGTCCTAGACCTGAGCCATGGGTATCACTTCGGGCACGCCAAAATCGATTAAACGCTTTAGCAATGTCAGCCTCTGGAATACCAGGTCCTTCATCAATAATGGAGACCTTAGTGAAATCAGAATCCGCAGTGATTTTCACGGTGATACTGGAGTTCTCGGGGACAATGCTTAACGCATTATCAATGTAGTTATCTACAACTTGTTCTAAGGCTCCCGGTATCGCAAAAATCATTGCTGTTTCTGGAACATCTAACACCAGGGCAACATCTTGTTCACTGGCAAGGGCTTCCCAATTTTCAAATCGTTCACGAGCAATTTGCGCGGCATCGCATTTATCTCGAGTTATCTTGTCGGCATTCTCAGATCGACTCAGGACTAGCAAGCCCTCAACCAATCTTTGCAGACGATCCGTTTCAACCATCGCCGCTTCAATTCGTTCAGCTGCGCCGGCAGGATCCGTTTCTAGCATTTCGGTAGCTCGTTCTAATCGAAGCTGCAATGCAGTCAATGGAGTTCTAAGTTGATGTGAGGCATCTCCAGCAAATGCTTTTTGTTGCGCAATTAGTTTGTCTAATTGGTCAGCCATGGCATTGAAACTTCGGGCTAGGGATCGAATTTCGGGAGCGCCACCATTGATTTCAGCCCGAACTTTGTAGTTACCCTTAGTGAATTCTTCAGTGACATTTTTAAGGTTTGATAAGCGACGGGTAATTCCCAAGGCAAGCAAGAGTGCAACCAGCACGGACACCAGAAGAGTTATACCTGCGACTGAACTAATGCCTTCAAGTCTTTCGTTTACCGCATCGTCAACGACTGAGGCTGGGAAAGTTAATCTGACTGCGCCAAGAGTTTGCGAACCATTGAGAATTGGCACTGCCACATAGAGCAGTTCTTGATTTACTGTGGTGGAAAATCTCCGGCCAACAGATACCGAACCTGCAAGAGCCTCAACAATTTCCGGACGACTTAAAAAGGAAGTTCCAATTGACTCTAGGGATTCCGAATCTGCAATTGCAATTCCGTTCATGTCTAAGACAATGACACGCGCGCCACTTTCGGAGCCATACTTTGTTATTGCATCCTGAACATACTTCAGGCCTTCTGCACTTGGCGTTTCAAGAGTTTCTTCGGCACGACCTGCGATTACAAAACTATCTCGCTCTAGTGCGGTAGTTATGCGATCCGTTTCAACGGTTCGCAAGTATTGAATTAGTGGAATGTCTTGCACTGCTAACACGACGATGGTTAGAGAAAGGAGCGCTACTACCAGTCTCCATTTCACGAGTCAGGAACTCCCAACCTAAATCCAACACCTCGAACTGCCTCAATCCACTCTTGATTGCCTAGTTTTTTGCGAAGTGCTGCAACGTGAGCGTCAACTGTTTTTGTTGTACCGTACCAATTGGTATCCCAAACTTCACTCATAATGTCATTGCGTCGATAAACCGCACCCGGGTCTGTTGCTAGATATGCAAGTAAGCCAAATTCCTTTGGAGTTAGATATACGTCCTGGCCATTAACAAAAACTTTTTGAGTGCGTCGATCGATACTCAGTGAACCAATATCCTGAGTGGCAGTAGGCGGAGTTGCATCTGCTGGTCCAGCACGACGTGCGACAGCTCGGATTCGCGCTATCAATTCGCGCATACCAAATGGCTTAACCATGTAGTCATCTGCGCCAAATTCCAAGGCTAAAACGCGATCGATTTCTTCGCTGCGTGCAGACAAAATGATGATTGGTGTTTTGGATTTTTCTCGAATAGAGCGACAAACATCCTGTCCATCCATATCAGGTAGGCCAAGATCAAGCAGGATTAGATCAAAGTTTTCTGACAAGGCTTTTGAAGTCGCTGCATTGCCGGTGGACACATGGTCAACTTCCATGCTGGCATTTATTAAGCCATCAATAACACTGGCGGCTACGGATGGGTCGTCCTCGACAAGCAGAATACGCATAATCTCTATTTTCTCTGGTTTTCTGCCCAATTCTGACCGCAAAGAGCTTCTTGGCTGTTTCTTGGATAACAAGGTGTTGAAATTGCGAAAAACCCAGATAGATTGAAAACCATGAAGACTTCCTCGAAAACGTCAGTGGCACTGCTTGCCATTTTGGCCTTGGGTGGAAGCACTGCAGGTTCATTGTTTTCTGAATCACTGCAAACAAATGGTTTTACCTCCATCGGTAGTGCGGGAACCTTCTTCCCGGATCGGCAAATCCAATTACCCACACAACGCACAAACTCAAATTCAGAAGAGCCAAGAATAAATGCTAAGCAAGACCTTCCAAAAGCTGTAGTTTTAGTCATTGAAGTCAGCCCCTTGCCTGAAGGTGCACCACAAAATCTGGCAATCGCTTCGCAAGACACGGTTAGCTTGCAAACCTTTGGCTCTGATCCAAAACCAGCATCAGATACTTCGGTGCCTACACAGCCAAAAATTGAGCCGTCTCAAGGGCCAGTTATTAGTCTTGAAGTCTTGACCCTGCAGATTCCAGAAACCCAACCTGAATTACCAGTTTTGGAAACATCGATAGAGTCGCTGGACCCAGAAACCAATCTTGAGCCCTCAGAACAATTGACGGAATCCGAATAAGTTTTTTTGGTTAGTTCTTGGATAAACACATACCCAGCCAGGTATATCAAAAAGTTGCATTTAAGAAATGAAATCAAAATTTGGTACCGCATTAGCCTTAGTAGGAGTTCTTCTAACTGGAACAGCTGCCGCTGCCATTAACACCCAGGCATTGATCAGTCCTTCACAATCAACGCTTGGAACAGCTGCAACTACTTTGCTACCGATCGACCAGGCTGTTGCAGTAGTGCCTGGGCAACAGGCGACACCGGTTCAGACTTCAGCTGCCGGTCAATCTCAGGATCAGGTTGTGCGTTCACCTGCACCAAAGCAAAATGCCAGCGCAGTGCCTACTGCCTCGACCCCAGCGATCAATAAGCCAACTGCGTCAAAAGCAAGTGCACCAAAAAGCCCTTTGGTTGTCTACGGAAACCCAAATCTTTCACAGGATGACGATTACGAAGATGACGAAGATGACGAAGATGATGAAGACGAAGATGATGATTAATTATGAAACGAAATCCGCATCCGGCACATCGCTCCCGAATTGCAGCGCTGGGAGTTTCAGCAACTGCATTCGTTAGCATCGTTACGAGTTTTGCTTGGAATACCCAACAGGCTGAATTATCAACGAATACTGGTGACACAGGTATAGTCCCGGTTGAGCAAACTACCCCAGCTGCTCCTTCAGGAACTTTTAGTCCAGTAACTCCAGCGGCCACAATTGCACCAACTGCGGCTTCTTTTTCTCAGACAAGCCCCGCAACTTCAACGCCGGCCGCACCAACTACTCAAACAACCGCACCAAGTGTTGCGCCAGCTACACCAGTAGCGCCTGTAGCGCCGAGTACTCCAGAGGTTGCGCCTGCAGCGCCAGCGCCGACAGTCGTTTACACCTGCATGTCTCCTGGTGGAAAAACAGAGAATCCAACCACATCTGGTAGCTGCACGAATGCTAAGTACGGATACGTACTTACCCAAATTTAATGGATTCCGAAACTAGCAATAAGAATTCGCTGAAGACCCTAACCCAGCGAATTGACTTCCAAGCAATGGGAACAAGCTTCTTTTGCATTTTGGTAGGAGCCAATCAAGAAATTTGCGACGCGACATTCAATCTGGCCAACGAACTTGAAGCCAAGTGGTCACGTTTCGTTCCTGATTCAGAATTGATGTTGCTCAACAATAATCCTGGTTCAATGCAGGTAGTTAGTGATGCGACACTTCGCCTTGTAAGTGAAATGAAGTTAGGTCATGAATTAACTAACGGACTCTATAGTGCAAACGTTCTTGGCGAACTGATTGATTTAGGGTTTGCAGAAAGTCGAATAAATCCTGCAAATGTCACAACTTGGCAGGCTCGGGCACAAAGTTCGGCCGATTTGCCTGACGTAGAAGTTGATCTCGAAGCCAAGTCAGTATCAGTTCCAATTGGGGTAGCCCTTGATGCCGGCGGCATAGGAAAAGGTCTGGCTGCTGATCTGATGAGCGATTATGTAATGCAACTTGGCGGTATGGGAGTAGCAGTCTTTGCTGGTGGTGATGTTGCAGTAAAAGGTATGGCAGTCGCTGCAGCCGGCTGGCAAATCAACATTTCAGATCCAAACAACGTCGATACCTTCATAGGTTCGGTAGTTCTTAGTCGTGGCGGACTAGCAACCTCAAGCCCAATGGGATGGAAGAACGCCAGCGCGCATCACATTATTGATCCCCGGTCACATAAGAGTTCAGATTCTGACGTTTTGCAAGCAACCGTTATTGCACAAAATGCAGCACAAGCAGAAACGCTAGCCAAAATGTGCGTTATCTTGGGAATACAAGCGGGAATTTCCCGAATAGATTCTCTAGGCGCTGCCGCACTTATTGTCGACAACATGAATCAAGTTCACACTTCGCAGAATTGGGAAACATATTCATGCTAGATCCGGCAATTTGGTGGTACATAACTCGAGCTAGCGCAATTATTGCGTGGGCACTATTGGTAATCAGCGTAACCTGGGGAATCTTGTTGGCTACTCGGGTTATGAAACCTAAAGACAATCCAAGTTGGTTATTAGATCTGCACAGGTGGCTTGCAAGTTTGGCTGTAGTTTTCACGGGCATCCACATGGCGTCATTATTCATAGATGATTACGCGGCCTTCACTTTCCAAGATTTGTTTATTCCGTTTCACTCGCAATACCAAAAGATCGCCTGGCTGGGTCCGTGGCCAATAGCACTCGGTGTGATTTGCACATACATTTTAATCGCCGTCCAAGTTACATCGTTGATGATGAAAAAACTGCCGAGAAAATATTGGAAAGCAATCCACTATTCAAGTTATGCATTAGTGCTTCTAGTTTCATTTCACGCAGGATGGTCAGGCACTGACGTGCGAGCTTGGGCTTATCGAATCACGGCGCTGGCACTTATCACGCTTACAACAGTGGCATTGATTACTAGAATCTTGTTTCCCAAATCTGCAAAGACCTTGTCAGCAACAGTTGAAAAACGTCGGCCAAATCAAAAAGCTGAAAACTTGCATAAAGTTATGGTTGATCGAGTCACACCGCTGGCTGATGGCATTCTTGGTTTCAATTTTGTGATGCCAGATCGATCTAATTTAGATCCTTGGGTTCCAGGTGCGCATGTAACTTTGCATTTACCTGGGGATATGAAGCGACAGTATTCACTTTGTGGCGATCCAGCAGATCGATCGCAGTACTCAATTGCAGTCTTGGATTCACCGCATTCACGTGGCGGCAGTCGCTATGTTCATCACAATCTAAAAGCTGGGATGTCAATTGACGTTTCGGGCCCACATAATCACTTTGAGCTGGAAGCCTCAAAAGAGTATCTATTCATCGCCGGTGGAATTGGAATCACTCCAATCAAAGCGATGATTGAGTCTTTACCAAGTCGACGACAATGGCGATTACTTTACGCCGGACGTTCGCGTGCATCCATGGCCTATGCAAACGAGCTTGAGGAAGTGTTTGGTGAACGAGTAATCGTTCATGCCGATGATGAACAAGGTGGGCCTCCAGATTTGGATGCATTGCTGACTGGCTTTAATGGCCATGTGTATGTATGTGGACCTGAACCACTGCTTGATGCCTTGATTTCTAAAGTTCCAGTCGATAGTTTGCACTATGAAAGATTTAGTGCAGTAGATCGAACTGATGATGCGGTCATTGAAGCTTTTGAAGTTACTTTGGCTAGATCAAATACAAAGATCTCAGTTGGTAAAGATGAATCTTTACTCGATGCCCTAAACAAAAATGGGGGCGCTTTGATTTCCTCATGTGGTGAAGGGGTTTGCGGCACTTGTGAAGTTCGAGTGCTGAAGGGTAAGCCAGTGCATCTGGACTCGGTAATGAGTGACGAGGATAAAGATGCAATTGGCGTTATGTATCCGTGCGTATCCCGAGGCACCGGATCTACATTAGTTCTAGATATTTAGATTTCAATCAAGTCACTTTCAATAGACTGAGCACATGAGCAAAGTCGCCCTGCTGCAAGTTGACGTCAGTGATTCGGAATCTCCAGAAGCTCGGGTGCCACGAGTTCTTGATTTAGTTGATCAGCAAAAAGGTAAGTGCGATCTAGTTGTGCTTCCTGAACTTTGGAACATTGGCGCCTTTAATTCAGGAGCTTTAGAGGATTACGCTCAGGCTCGCGATGGCGAACTTGTTACTGGATTACAGGCTCGCGCAAAGGCTGGAAATTTTTGGTTACACGGTGGTTCGTTTGTCGAGCGCCTTGCCGATGGTGGAATGGCAAACACTGCAGTTTTGATTAACCCTGCAGGTGAAATCGTAAAGTTTTATCGCAAGATTCATCTGTATGGTTTTGATCACGGAGAAGCGGTATTGCTTAACCGCGGCACGGAAATTGTCACGCAAGAGCAAACACCGATCGGACATGCTGGTTTAGCAATTTGTTATGACTTGCGCTTCCCAGAATTGTTCCGAGGTATGAATGATCAAGGTGTTGAAACAATTTTGATTACCTCGGGCTGGCCAACTCCTCGAATTAATCATTGGCGGGTCTTGAATCAGGCACGAGCGATTGAGAACCAAGCTTGGGTGATTGCGTGTAATGAAGTTGGTCCCAATGGCGACATTATGCTCGGTGGCCATTCCATGGTGATTAGCCCTCGTGGTGAGATTGTGGCTGAAGCGGGCACTAGCGAAGAAGTTCTATTCGCTGAAATTGATTTATCCGAAGTCGCAAAGTTTAGAGCGGAACATCCGTTCCAAAAGGATCGCTTTATTCGTTAGTTGCGTTATCGCGATTGTTTAGGGCACCAAGTTGCGCGTTGTAAGCCTTAAGGTCGGCATCGCCATCACGATCAGCTGCCCGATCAATCTGCTTTGCTAGCCGACTGTCATCGCGCGACCACATGACCGCAACAATGACCAAGAGCAAGAATGTTGGAACTTCACCAAGCGCCCAGGCAATACTTCCGCCTGCAGTGGTGTCAGCCAGTAAATCTGTAATCCATGGTGGCTGTACTTGAATGTACCAATCAACACCAATTGGTTCACTGGACTGCATCAGGGCAATTGCGAAAAACGCGTGTAGCGAAAGTCCGACCAACACGATCATTAATCGTTGCCAGTAGGGAACTTTGCGCGGGCTTGGATCGGCGCCGATAACAACGTATGAAAACAGCAAACCTGAAATCAAGAAATGCAGCTCCATAAAGATATGCCCGGTATGGCTTCCCATCAATGTTGCGAACAAAGGCGTGAAGTACATGCCATACAAACCGAAGGTAAAGATCGCTAGCACCATAAGTGGATGCGTAATCAACTTTGAATATGCACTGTGGAGTAACGCCAAAATCCATTCCCTCAGACTTCTGTGGTCGGGGCTCTTTTGGGCTGGAAGCGCGCGTAGTACAAGGGTAATGGGCGTGCCCAAGATGATAAAGATTGGCGCAATCATGGAAAGCGTCATGTGTTGAATCATGTGATATTCAAAAGAAACCTTCGCATACATACTGATGCCAGCATTCGTGGTCCAAATGACTAAGCCAATTCCAATCATGAAAGAAATGGTTCGCAGTGTGCTCCATTTAATTTGATTGCGCTTAATCCGCATCACACCTATTGTGTAAAGCGCTGCTGCCACCAAGCAGATGGTTAACATAAACCACTCTGGATTCCAGCCGAAGATAATTGTGGAAAGTGTTGGCGCAGGCGGGTAAGCAAATCCCAGAATTTCCTCACCTGCGGAATTCAGTGGTGCAGAAAGTCGACTCATAGGTGTGGAGTGAAGCGCAACTCCAACACCGATCGCGGTAGACATAATTGCCACTTCAGCTGACAAGAACTTCGTCAAACTTCCAGTGGATGTAAGTCTGGCTCTGATTTGAATTGCGAGCCACATTAGTAATGCAAAGAAAATAGTTTTTAGAATTACGATTTGCCCATAGCGACTTAGCCAAAGATCACTTATGGAGTCAAGTCGCGCATACGCTGCGGCGATACCTGAGATTGCTAACACTGCAACACTGGTTGCAGCTAAGGCCGAAAATCTAGCTACAACTTTTACATCTTTTGCTTTCACAAAAGTTGAGACTGCCCACAAGCATCCAACCCAAGCACTCATGGCAAGACCATGTGCAACCGATGAGGTTAGGGCCAGTGAGTGACTACCTAACGAAGCGGCGTGACTGTTTAGTAACGGCGCAGCGATACCTGCACCAGCTAATGCAGCCAATAGTGAGATTGCGTTAAGTGAAACTAAGAACACCCCAGCGATTGAAATCGTTAGGGCAATGAGTGCCGTGATCATGTAACTGCGCGAAGGCGGTAAATACATTAAGTAAGTTGCAATGAAGCCTTGTCTAAAGATTTCCCTAAATGGCACACCTAAAACATTGGCCATCGTGGTTAGACCAGCAATGATTGCGGACAATGACCAGAGTGCGGCAATCGAACTGGCATGTAGAACTGCAGCGCGACCTTCGCGCGAGATCGTCTCGCTAGAAGTTGGAGCAATAAATGTCCAAGTAACCAGCAATCCAAAAACCCTAAGTCCAAGAATTACATGTGCGAAGATTGCAAGCTGCAGAGTCCAACTTGTGGCTTGTCCGGAATCAGGAATTCCTTCGGGGAGTGGAGCCCAAGCGCCACCACCATAAATAAGAACAGCTGAAAATGAGATTATTGCAAGCAGGAAGATTCCGAGTCTTGCAACAAAACCCTTCATAAAGTCTTACTTACTACGTCGCAGGTATAACCCAGCAGCAACTAGGCCAGCCAAAGAGACGATAGCGATGACAAAAACTAAGTTGTTTTCATCTTCAGCTGGAGCATCCTCAATTGCAAGTGGCATCGCAATAACTTCTGGAGTTGCTAGTGCAGTCACCATTGGTTCTGCCGATTCACTTGGAACTGCACTAGCTGCCGGACTTGCAGCCATGCCACCCTCAGCGGCTGCGGTGTAGTTAAACAGAAATTCGCCACTTTCCACGTGACCATCTTGTGCAGTGGCTCGCCATTGGACAGTGACTATTCCAGTTGTTAGATCGGCTGGCCATGGAATTGAAAGACTAGCCCCGTCTAATGCAGGTGCTGGAGAATCCAGAATGTCTCCCGCAGAGGTCATTACGACAATGGCAGCGCCATCTACCAACGGAGGCTCACTAAATGTGAGTGAAATTGTGTCTTGCGCCGCCAAGACGTCGGAGTCTGCAGTTGGTGAAGTGCTTACTAAGTCTGTGTGAGCAGCAGCTGGAGTTATTGTGGCAAAAATGCCCAGGGCCGCCAACAGGATTGCGCCAATGATTCGTGGAAGCTTTAGGAAAGTAGTCATACCTTTAGATTACGCGAGCCAGTGGCAGTAATCGAACCCACGATTGGGACTAAGACACATCTCACACCGCAGTTGAGCCATACCCACATTGGGTTTTTCAGATTTTTAGACCTGTTGGCACAGCCAAGCTTGGCGTTGAGTAATCTTGATCACGTGTTGTTATCTGACAAAGACATAAAGACTGAAATCGAGTCGGGCCGGGTTGGAATTGACCCATATGAACCAACGATGGTTCAGCCTTCAAGTATTGATGTGCGCTTGGATAAATTTTTCCGAGTATTTGAAAATCATCGTTACCCGCACATCGATCCGTCAACTGAGCAGACAGATTTAACTCGTGAAGTTGAAGCAAATGGCGATGAGCCTTTCGTATTGCACCCAGGTGAGTTTGTTCTTGGCAGTACTTATGAAGTTGTTACCTTGCCAACTAACATCGCTGCCCGCCTTGAAGGCAAATCAAGTTTGGGACGTCTTGGACTTCTGACGCACTCAACCGCAGGATTTATTGATCCTGGCTTTTCAGGTCACGTGACCTTAGAACTTGCAAACGTTGCAACGCTGCCAATCTTGCTTTACCCAGGAATGAAAATCGGACAGGTTTGCTTCTTCCAAATGACTTCAGATGCTGAGCACCCATATGGTTCAAGCGTTTACGGTTCGAGATATCAAGGTCAGCGCGGACCAACACCTAGCCGATCACACGCAAACTTCCATAGGACGATAATTTCCTAACGCTTAACTCGATCCAAAAGCAAAGTAGCAACATCCACAACTTCAGCTGCTGGTTCGCCACCGGCTTCTTGACCGCGAACTGTTACTGCATCGTTTAGCATCACAGAACAGAACGGACAAGCAACAGCAATCTTTGTTGCACCAGTTGATAACGCCTCGTCACCACGATTCATGTTTACGCGAGTTCCAATAGATTCTTCCATCCACATTCGGCCACCACCAGCGCCGCAACAGAATGACTTTTCCTTGTTACGATCCATTTCGACCAAGTTGATGCCAGGCATATTGGTAATCAATTCACGAGGCGGCATGTAAATCTTGTTATGGCGACCTAGGTAGCACGGATCGTGATAGGTAACCGTCTCGTCTTCTGGAGTCAACATGGTTAGACGATCTTCACTAACCAATTGATTCAACAAAACGGTGTGGTGCACGACTTCGTAGTCACCACCAAGTTGTGGGTATTCGCGACCAATGGTGTTTAAGCAATGCGGGCAAGTAACAACGATGCGCTTGGCACCAACTTCATTAAGAACTTCAACGTTTTGCGCAGCTTGCATTTGGTACAGGAACTCGTTACCAGCACGACGAGCTGGATCACCAGTACAAGTTTCGCCTTCGCCAAGAACCATGAATTCAATACCTGCAGTGTGCAGCAATTCGGCAACTGCTTTGGTGGTGCGCTTTGCCCGATCGTCGTAGGCACCAGCACAGCCAACCCAGAATAGGTATTCGACATCAGCCGGGATCTTGTCTTCACCATTCATACCAAATACTCGAACTGGGAATTCAACTTCTTCGATCCAAGTCAAGCGACCACTGGTATTCATTCCCCATGGATTGCCCTTGGTTTCAAGGTTCTTGAACAGACCATTTAACTCAGCTGGGAATTCAGACTCAACAAGAACTTGGTGACGACGAAGGTCCATGAAGTGATCTACATGCTCAATGTCGACAGGGCACTGTTGAACGCAAGCACCACAAGATGTGCAAGACCAAAGTGCGTCGTAATCAATCACGGCGCCTTCACTTGAACGATGCCCCTTTGCGTCGTAGCCATCAGTTAATGCGTTTGGATCATCGGAGCGTGAGCCAACCATTGGACGAGCGACTTCAGCCTGAACTGCAGCGCTCATGCCTTCAAGCTTGGCATCATCGCTACCCGCAAGAATGTATGGCGCCTTGGCGAATAAGTGATCACGAAGATCCATGATCATAAGTTTTGGACTCAATGGCTTGCCGGTGTTCCATGCTGGGCATTGATCCTGGCAACGACCACACTCAGTACAACTCAATAGATCTAAGTTGCCCTTCCAAGTGAAGTCTTCGATCTTGCCGCGACCAAAGATTGCATCATCAGCTGGATCTTCAAAATTCAAAACTTCTTTACCTGCGTAAATTGGAAGTAGTGGACCAAGTGCATTTGGGCGACGGCTAAACAAAACATTTAGTGGAGCAGCACCAATGTGTAAGTGCTTACTATGCAGCGCTAAAACTAAGAAGCCAAGAATGACTCCGATGTTTAGCCAGAGACCAATCATCTCGATCCATTCATTTGCATGCAGTCCAAGCGGTGCTAACCAACCTGCAACTGCTTCAGAAGCAAATGCACCACCAGCCATGAACGGGAAGTTATCTGTGCCAAGCTCAGTACTTACGTTGTACTGTGCACCGCGATACAAAAGTAAAGTCCAAACCACATTGAAGATCATGAAAAGAACAAACCAAGCCGCTCCGGTATGGGAACCGTAGAAGCGAGATTCACGACCCATCTTGACTGGATTTCTAACCAGACGAATTGCCGCGAACATTGCAATTCCAATGAATACAAAAATGGTGAACAGATCTTCTGCAAAACCCAAAATTGGGGACCGCCCGATAAGTGGTATGGCAAATTCAGAATCAAATAGCGCGCCAAAAGCTTCCACAATTGTGAATGCCAGGACAATGAAACCCCAGAATGCCAAGACGTGAGCAATTCCAGGAATAGTCCAAGCCAGAAGTTTCTTTTGACCAAAGACTTCGGTGACTTCGGCTTTTGCGCGAACACGTTTTTGAGCAGTTCGGTCTACAGCTGGCTCGCCACTTCGTACCAGTTGATACAAAAACCAAAGGCGCTTAAGTGCCAAGGCAGATAAGACGACAGTTATCGCCATCCCAACTACTAGTCGCAGCGTCATCGAATCGCTCATGTTTAGTCGCCTTCGTAACTGGCCCAATGACCGGGCCTGATTTGTGGGTAATTGCAGACTATCGCACCCTAGATTCTCAGGAGGTTCTTGGATTTCGGTGAGCCAATCCTTAAAATCGGCTGACATAGATTAGGGAGGTGAGAATCTTGGCTAGCGCGAAACGACCTGGGCTTTTCTTACTCAGTTCTGTGTTGTTCGCGGTACTAATCGGACCAACTCCCGCTGTTGCTGTCTCAGGACCCAATTTAACTCCAGACTCGGACTCACACTTTGGCTCGGAAGCAGTTACCAGTCCTGAATCACTTGGTCGAATTGAGCAAGATGCAGTCAAGGCTGCCACAGCTCACCTAAATCAAAATGCCATCAGATGGGGATTAGATCCAAGACAATTTTTGCCAAGTGCAGCAATTAATGGTGTGGCCGGAATGACTACGGTTCGATTTACTCAGACAATCAATGGAATTAAAGTCGATAACTCACTGCTAGCACTCACGGTTAGTGAAAATGGTTCGTTGCTGTCTTACACAAAAGCAATTTCAGACTTTTCAGGCCAATCAAAGTCATCAATTGACGAAGCTGAAGCTATTGAGAGATTGAAATTGAGACTGGCGCAAGATCTTGGAATTACAACTGAGGAAGTAGTTATAACGGGAATTAATTTGGTAATTGTTGATAGCGCATTGGTCAGTGAGGTTCCAAGTGGACAATATCTGGCTTGGCGAGCTTCGACCTCGATCCTTAACGATGTAACTTCGATATCCATGACCTATCTATCTGAGGATGGGTCACGAATTATCTTGTCACTTCCATTTGTGCGGGGAATAAACACCGATCCGTTTGTGTGTGACCTTCAAGTTGATATTGCTACACCTGGCTATGTTCTTCCACCGGGCGTGACCAGCGACACAAACAACAAGAGATATGTGAACGTAACTTCCAGTGGACAAGGTATGCCATTGTGCGGAGTGAATACTTCTGGCCTCAATGGTCCAAACACTGAAGTTGGAAAGTTGAACATAAGTAGGACCTGGGATTACTTCAACTCAGTTCTAGGTCAAGACATAAACGAAGAAAGATACTTAGGTAATGTCGCGC
>Ga0315903_10002749_pt1 | contig 25259 bp, 26 predicted proteins | sample LakEriMetagenome_7_FD_203524 | JGI IMG/M metagenome (GOLD analysis project Ga0315903, IMG submission 203524) | Freshwater fungal communities from buoy surface, Lake Erie, Ohio, United States - Buoy 2 MA119 | ecosystem: Environmental > Aquatic > Freshwater > Lake | place: USA: Lake Erie, Ohio... | reverse complement strand
ACATAGAAATAGTTGTCAAACATTTTTTCAGGTTCAACAACATATGATAGTTGACAATTATGACAATTAGAACAGTATTTTACTTCTAATGGAAATTGTTCAACAGTATCATTTATATTGTCTAATAAATTATTAGCTAATGGTGATAAACCTAAACTAATTACGTCTTCAAGTTTTGAATCACCACAAGAACGACATTTTGTTGTGTAATTCAACATAATGTTTTGTCTCATTTTTTCATCAACTAAAATATAAGGAATAGTATGTGTTATTCCATAATTTTCATGTTCCCTTTCACCTCTAACCAAATTTAAAAATACAGAATCTTCTAAAAAAACCATAGTGTGGGCAACATTTGGTTTTATTATCGCAATATCACCCGGTGAAATAATTCTTGTTTCTATTGGAGCGTTTTCGTAAGATAAATCTTGAATTACACTAACATATTTCCCTGTAATTAATAAACATTTTTGTTCTTGAATAGGGTGATAATGATTTGCTCTAACAGTACCTTTTTTAGATTCAATATAACCAATCAAATTAATTGATTCAGTTAATTCATAATTTGAAATTTTACCTCTATTGTCAATGTACTCTTTTCCACCTTGTACGGTATATTCTAATTCTTGTCTAATTTCTTTTTCAGACCAATTATCAATCATTTCTTTGATACTTTCTTCTAAATTATATAAGAAATTAAATCCTGTCGATAATAACTTTTTGTTAGATAGAGTATAACCTAAATTTGGAACTTCATCTTTGGTTGATATCAATTCAATATTTGGTTTATACTTTTTACAAATTTCAGCAACTTCTTTAACCGTTTTTTGTTCATTAACTAAATGGAACGTTTCATTGACAATGGAATCTTTTTCCATGAATTTAAAACAACGTGCAGTGTCAATAAGGTTTACCAAACTTTTATATTGAACACCACCTGAAAACAATTTAATATTTGAGTTTTGTGATGCCATTTTTGAAAACAAATTTGGCATTATATTAATTCTCATTGTGTCGGTAGAATACCCATATACTGAACCCAATCTTAAAATAATGTGTTTTTTCCCTGACAATCGTATGTCTTTTTCATTCTGTACTTTTCCTGTTGAATACGTTAATACAGGACATACTTCTTCATTTTCAGAAATATTCATTTTAGTTTCTGTAAATCCCTCAAACACAACATGAGTTGATGGGAATATTATTTTACAATGTTCAGAAGTGTATTTTAGAATGTTATTTGTACCAATGACGGCAGTTTCGTTAATTTTTTTATCTTGTTCACTATTTGCTTCAGTTTTAACATATGCAACATCAGTAATTCCTGCCAAATGATGAACAACATCAGCATCAACAAGTACTGTTTTCATTAGCTCTTCATCTAAAATAGACCCGTGTATAAATTTTATACCCCAATCTGTAATTTGTTTAACTCTTTCTGAAATGAAACGATTATCAACTACAACAATATTTTTAAATCTTGATTCACCTGAATAAAGTTTACAAAGTTCGGTCCCTATATACCCAAGACCACCGGTTATAACTATTTTTTTCATTTAATAAGATATTTGTATTTTTCTTCTATTAATTTTACAACTTTTTCGGGAAAATATCCATCTAATTCAACTTTTTTCATGTTGTCAAAATAAAATTCTTCTGTTGAACTACGGTAAGTAGTCGATGTTCTAAAAAACAAATCTTTGTTTAATTTTATACTATTTTCCACATTTCCCAAAATTGATGGATTATTGAATTCTTGATGACCATAACTTTTAATTTTTTCTTTAATTCTTTCAGGTCCACCCATAAATGATAAATGCCATCCTCCTGATTGAACATAATTAAAAGAAGGGGAATGGTCGCGTTTTGATTCTTTTCTTATAAAATTTAACGATTCGTTTTTAATATGTTTATAACTACTTAAAATATTTCCTTTCCAATTTGTACTTGAAATATTATTTACGAAAAAATTGTTATTATCTTGTAAAAAACAATATTTTTTTTCAGTGTCTAATTGTTTTAAATCACCTAAAATTTCTAAATTAGGGATTTCATCAGTATCACTAAATAAAATAATATCATCGTCTTCACAGTTTTCCATTCCCAATTTTATAAATTCCCTGTGTAAATATTCTCTACACCAGTAATCTTTTCCGTAATCGGTTTCAGGTGTGTTTTTTATGGAACTGTATTTTAAAATTATCTCGTCAAAAATTTCTTTTTTTCTTCCTGTATAGGTATTTTCAAAGTTGTCAACAATACCGGAATTTAAATTTTTCACATGGATAATTTTATGTAAAAATTTTGAAAATAAATCTTTATTATCATCGAAATAAAAAGGTTTTTTATTACCTGAAAAGGTATAATCACATTCACTAATAATGAAATAGTCAACGTATGGGTCAAGTATTGTTAAACGTATGTCTAATAAATCTAGTTCATTAAAAAACAAAAAAGAATCGTATATTTTACTCATTTATAATTTTTTTTTCTTTATAATATTTTATTGCTTCATTTTTACAAATTTCAGAATTGAATAAATGTCCATCCCTATTAACATAGGTGAATTTTTTTGAATAGGATTCACCAACAGACCAATAACCATCACTATTATTGTGTGAAGCCCAATATTTTGGAGCTAAAATTAATTTAGCATCTTCATTTAACCAAGCAGCCCACCACCCAAATGAAGAATTGGATAAAATAACCCATTTAGATTTATTTATAGTGTAAAAATCAAATCCAATTTCATCGTGATAACATGGTATTTGGAATGGCATATAAAAATTTGCAAATTCTGGGTCATCAGTAATAACTATAAATTTCATATTTGGATTTAAAGTTAACATATGATTAATTGAATCTTTCCAATATTCTCTACGACAAACAACGTGAGGAATATTTCTATATTCTCCACCTCTAAAGTTAATAACACAGGTATTTTCGTCTAATTGAATTCCTAATTCTTTTAATTTTTTATCATATTTTTGTTCATAATTTTCATTAATTTTAAACCAACTCCTAACATTTTCCTCATAATTTTCAAAATATTTTTCACTTTGTAAGATGGCCCCTAATGCCCCATTATGACCGAGTATTTTTGTGTTATCTGAAATTTTCCAAATATTATTATCAGACATTGTTATATTAACATGTTCATTAACTCCCTGATAAAATACCCAATTTTCATAAAACTCAAATTGTATATTTTCAATTGGTTTACCAAAATTAATATCCATAAAATACATTTGATTCATACCGTTATGATAATCGTGAGTTGGTGATGGATTTATTCCCCATTCATAACCAAGTTTTTCAGCAACAGTCCTACAAACCGAATATTGCCACATGTGGTTTCCAAAATTACCTGTTAAATTAGTTGTTATCATTTTAATTATCGTTTAAAAAATTTATTAATGATATTTTTTTATTTTTAGTATATTCTAAATTATCATATAATATGTTATTATGGTTTGAAGATTTGAAATGTACAATTACATCTACATCATCAAGTGTTATTATATCAATATGGTATGGTTTAGGAAAGTTATAATCAACCATAATTTTATAAACTTCAAAAAATTTCCTATTTAATTTGTGATATAAATTCTGATGACGGTCACCATATTCAAGGTGAATAATTTCATTTTTAGTTAGTGTAATAGTGCAATCATTATTAATTAACCCATTTATAACTCCATCTGATTCATCTAAAATACAATACAAAAACATTTTTTTTCTTGAGTATTCAGGATTAGTGGTTAATAAATAGGATTGTCCAAATGTGTCAGTGCCTGGTATAACTCCTGGATTAAAATTTAAGTCGTATTTTTTTATTTTTTGCATGTTTAGTGAGAACACTGCCGACCACATATAATCATGATTTGTTTCAATATAAAATAAATCATGGTTGTTGCAAATTTCAAATAAATTAATATCTGATATGAAAAACATATCTGAATCTATTTTGAATACTATTTTATCTGAAAGATATTTAAATGATTGGTTAAGAGCTTCACCGGCAATATAAGATGGACTTTGACCATATGCAACATTAATTCTGATACACTCAATATTTAATTCTTCACATGTTTTTTGAACATTATGTGATTGTTCTTCAGTTGATGCATTATTAAATACTATATATTCATAGTCACCTTTGACATGTTTTAGTATACTTTTATATTGTAATTCAATAAAATCTTCATTTTTATCAAAAATTGATACTATTGTGATTTTATCCATTAGTTATTTCGTTTGATAGTTTTTATTAAAAATATAACATTCTAATCTCTCAAACATCCAAGGACTATTTTCATCTTCTAAAAGAAAATTAATTACTTTTTCATAAAATTCTTTAGTTCTAATTCTAATTTGTTCTTTTGTAATTACAAAGTGACCTCCCGGCATAAATTCATAAAAAGGTGGTGGATTAAGGGTGTCTGAAAATAATAATCTCCAGTACTTATCAACGTTGATATTTGGATTTAAATCTTGAGGGTATCCATTTGAAAGACAAGATATTATAAATCCGTTCCCAACTTGATAAGATGGAGTCATTGTCCAAGCAGTTCCAAATGTATTATTATGGAATCCATAATATCCACCACTAATTAATGATGCATTTTTTTCAATTTCACTAATATCGGAATTTAAAATATATAATAAATTACCCCAGTGGTCGAATGGGAAATCTTGTGCAAAAAAAGTATAATCTGATAAATTATCATAATTCAAATAAATGTGATTGAAAAAAGTGTGAACACATCTACCTTTATTCGGTGTTATTTTTATTTCATTTTCAGCCAAAGGTAAAACTTCGCCTTTTCTATATACTGTTACTTTAATTTCAGGATTAATTTCTTTAATCCAATCTAACGATTTATCGTATGCAGCTATGACTATTTCTTTTTTCATTTTTAAAATTTTGGATATTGATTATTTGTACCTAAATAGTTATGGAAAGCGAATGGTTTAATTCCTTGAATTTCGGGTATCATACTTTCGTGTGAAAAATATTTTGCAACATTTATATCTGCAAAAACACAACCTTCTTCCAAGTATTTATGACGATAATTAACACAAATAAACCCATCTTCATTAGTGAATCCATGAAATGATTTCCACTCTAAATTTAATTTATTTGGTACATCTAAAAGCTTCTTACTCCTCAATGAAACACTATTACCTTGTCGTATTAAATTATTATTAATATCTCTATAAGAAAAATTATCATTAGGTAATGGCCAAGGTGCTCCGATATAGTCATAATTTAAAAACTCGTCTCTCCAAGATTCAGGATTGACAACAAATCCATTATCATGAATTAAAATACAAAAATCTGTATCAACATGTTTTGGTAGATTGTAGATTACATTATAATTCCACTCATCAATGTTTGAACTTTTTGCAGTATATTCATGAGTTATATAATCAGGTAAATTTTCAGGTTTAATATCTGAAGCGATTTTTACTTTACCAAATTCAATGTTTTTACAACTATATTCTAAAGCTTGTATTGTTTGAGGGATTCTGACACTTGTCAGAGCGATAAGTGTTACATTAGGTAGTTTAAGCATATTTTTTACTAACCATTAAAAATTCATTATATTTTTGTTGTTCTGAAATGGTATCAGTTAACCTATTACCCCAAGTACGGTTTACACAAGTAATTTCATTCAAAATGTGAGGTTCACCATGTTTTAAAAACATTCTTTGGTAAAAATCACAATCCATTAACCAATTCAAATTGTTGTCAAAGAATATTAAATCATTGTTCTTTAAAGTCAATCCACTTGGACAACCTAATGTATTATTCCCTGACCAAACTGAATTATTCCACTGCGGGAAATAATGTCTATAAAAAGTAATACCATCATTACTATGATAAAACTGACTGAAAAACCAAGTCATATCTTCATTTTGTCTAATGAATTCAAATTGTTTTTGTAATGAATTTTCATCGTATAAAAAATCATCTTGAAATAATATTTTTATCCATTTTCCATTACAATTTTTCATGGATTCATTGATATTTGGCGATATTACTCCTCTTCCCTTATCATTAAAAAAATGTGTAATTTTTAATTTATCATTCCATTTATCACAAATGTCTTTAATTGTATTATCCGTACTATGGTCTGAAATCACTATTTCAAAATTCTTAAATGTTTGGGAAAATAGCTTATTAAAACTAAACTCTAAAAATTCAGAACCTTTTCCATTATACCCGTAGGTTGGAATTGCAATTGAAAAGAATATGTCATTATTCAAATCCATTTTGAGTTTATCAATATTCATTGAAGTGTTTTTCGGGACATTTGAAGGTGAAAAATCCTTACCAACCTGATTTGTTTGTGATGCTAATTCGAACATAGTTTTAACATCAGTCCCTAAATTGTATAAACCTTTGAGTTCTTTTTTAACTGACTCAATAATTAATTCTGATATTACATTTACGTAATCAAAATTACCTATTTGGTCAATCCATGCGTTTGGATATGGAAATGGATTTGGTTTATGGGTACATCTAATTAACAAATAATTTTTTGATGAAAGTTGGACAAGTCCATCAGAAAGTAATTTAGTGTAACCATACCAGGTATTACAATGTACAGGAACATCTTGTTCAGATGCGTTATTTACCGAACCCGTGTATAAGTAATCTGTTGAGATGTGAACTAATTTTATATCATTTTGATTACAAAATTCAATAAGATTATGTACAAATTTATAATTTATATCCCAGTGTAGTTGTGAATCTTTCGAATAAGTATCAGTATTGGCTATACAATTTATGATAACATTGTATTTGTTTTTTGGAATAAACTTTTCTAAATCATCAACACTGAAAGTATTTCTTTTTCTTGAAATACAGTCCCATCCACTTTGTTTTTCGATTTCGGAACCTAATAGCCCGTCACCTAATATTAATACATTTAATTTACCCATTTTTCCTTAAACACATTTTCAACGTATTCAAATACATCTTCATCGTAGTGAGGAGCTGCGCCTAAAAAGAATACTTTATCTAAAACCATGTTTGAGTTTGGATATTTTTCAATAGAATCTAAATGTGAATATCCAGGGTGGAAAAGAATATTACCTGCGAAATAGTTTCTTGTTTGAATTTTGTTTTCTTCAAGGAAAGAAACCAACTTATCTTTTATTTGTTTATTATCACAAATAAAAGGAGTACCAAACCAACATGTATCAGATTTTTCTAAAGATTCAACCCCTTTTAAACCGTCCACGTATTTAACCAAAATTGATTCAATTCTGTTTTTACTGTTTTTACGTTTTCTGTCAATTTCTTCAAATTTTGATAACTGAACTAAACCAATAGAGCCTTGTAAGTCCATAGGTTTTAAATTGTACCCCATATTTGTGAATACATATTTGTGGTCAATAATGCCATCATATGAATCTAACCATTTCCCAAATCGGTTTTGACAAGTACCACAAGATAACAAATTTGCCGAACCGACACAGTAACAATCTCTACCCCACCATGAAATACTTACAAATAATTTTTTAAGGTCTTCAATGTTTGTACAACACATTCCACCTTCACCTGTTGATATATGATGTGCAGGGTAGAATGATGATGACCAAGCGACATAGTAGTCCGAAATAGGTTTACCATCCCACTTTGTACCTAAAGTATCACAACTATCACCTACTAATTGTATATTATGTTTTTCACATAAAGATTTAAGAAAATCCATATCAGGTGGGTTACCAAGTACAGGTGACACAAATATCGCTTTGGTTTTTTCTGTAATTTTTTCTTCAATTTTAGTTACATCAAAATTTAAAGTATCCCACTCGATATCAACAAAAACGGGTACCATATTATTCTGAACAACTGGCGCAATTGTAGTAGGAAATCCGACAGGTGAAACAATTATTTCATCCCCATCATTCCAACCAAAATATTTTTTTAATGCTGTAATTAATACCAAGTTAGCGGAACTACCCGAATTCACCATGTGTGAAAATTTAACTCCAAACATTTTTGAAAATTTGTTTTCAAATTTGAAGACATTTTCACCTGTAACAATCCACTTACCTGAAATTAGAGTATTAATTGCCGCAAGAATTTCTTCGTGGTCCCAATACGGTCCTGAATAAAGGACCTGACTTTTCCCAGGTACAAATTTTTGATTATAAAGATATTTTGGATTGTTTTCTGACAAGTATCCTTTGATACCGTCTAATAAAGTTTCTAATTGATTTGACATGTTATAATTATAATAAATGAATTTTTAATTATCAATTGTAACCCAATTATTTGGGATAATATCTTGAGTGTCTTGATGACCTGCTGGACCAAACCACTTTTTTGGTCCAACTACAGTTTTATTTGGATTACGGTTTAGATATGATGCCCACCAACTGAACGTGCTGTTAGCAATTATATTATTATGACACTCACTCATTAATTTGAAATCTTGTAACTCATCGTTAAATGATGAATAATAAATGTGTTCACCTACAAAATTTTCTTTAACCCAATTTATATCGTCCGAAAAAAATATAAATTTTGTATTTGGAAATAATGACATTGCTTTTAAATAATATCCTTTACTACAAGGCGAATGGAAAACTAAATTATATCCATTCAAATAATCACCTCTTCTAATATGTACTGATGTAAAAATGTTGTTATCAAAATCTAAAGTTTGTTTGAACTCATCAATATCTATATCCGACAAATCAAATAAATTTATTACTTCATTTTTATAATCTTCGAAATATTTTTCACTTTGAAAACTACCTGTCATAAACAAATTAGGTTTATATTCTAATTTTTGGTAAGAAAAAAAAGGTTCTAAAAAATGATTATGAAATACATTTCCTTCAGTTTTGGGTATATTTTTAAAAATATTATCAATGTATTTTACAGAAGTATTACCCTGTTGTGGGGTAAAACAATCATGAAAATTAAACCCAAAAGTATCATTGTTTCTTTTAGCCAACGCAAATGCCGCTGCAATCTGAAACATTTGGTTACCTAAACCTCCTTGTAGTTTAGTTGATATCATTATCTTATATGTTTTTTGTATGGTGTTTTATTTCTAATTTTTGTTGCGTGGTCATTTACCATCGTCATATCAACTTTATGTTCGTTTATCGGATTTTCACCGTTATAAACATAATTTATTTCAGGCATAAATCGATAATGTTCTTCACCTGACATTTCTAGCATAGGATACATAAAACATAAATCACCACTCCATTGCCAATAATCACCATTTTCATCACGTAAATCTTCTTCTTTGATACTTCTCCATAAAAAAGCTCTCCAAGTTCTTATATGTGATGCGGTAAATCTATTTTGTCTTAAATTATCAAAATTAGTTTGAGGACTTGAAAATCCTGGTGCCCCATTTGAGTATTTAAAACTTCCATTTGCAATCCAAACATTTGGGTCTTTGTATAAGTTGTTAATTCTTTCAAACACCTTTGAATCAGGTAGCCAATCGTCACCATCAACCTCAATTAATAATTCGTCATCTGATATATTTGGATTATGTCTTATTGTCCTATCAAAATTACCGGCTTGATATAATTTTTTCTCGTAGTCATCAACTAAAATAAATCTATCGTCATTTTTAATCAAATTATTTATTTTTTCAACAGATTTGTCAGTTGACATGTCATGGGTTATATAACATTTGAAATCTTTATATGTTTGTCCCATAATTGAAAGAATACTTCTTTCAACATAATTTTCCGCATTGTAAAATCCTGTAAGAATTACCATTATGAAATATATTTTTTTAAAATTTTATTTGTGTAATTTGTTTTTTCAATTTTTTGTTTAATGATGTTAGTAATTTCCAAACTGTTATCAATTTTTGGAATTTCAAAAACTGGGTCAATTAAATTGTATTTTGGTTTAATATTTAGAATATTACTAATTGATAAAAATAAATCTAAAACATTCACATATTCAATATGTGAAAAATTTAAAATTTTATTATTCTCATTCAATATAATTTTTTTAGTAATATTTTTTACGTCTTGTATATCAACTATTGCTCTATTAGCACTTTTTTGAATACTAATAATTTTATTATTTTTTAAACTATCAACAAAATAATTTATTAAATTATTTTTATTTCCATTTGCACTAATAACTTGAGGTAATCGAATAATAATGAAATTTTTGAAATTTTCATTAATAAAATTTTCCATTTTTAATTTATGATTGTAATATGGGTTATCAACTAAAGTTGAATAGATACTACTAAAATAAACCAATTTTAAATTAGGATAACTGACTAAAATTTTTGATAGTAACGTATGTTCTCTTGAAAATTCAGATTCATTGATTTCATTAGAATTTGAAACCCCTGAGGCAAAAATTACCACTGAATTATCATCTTGATAATCATTTATAAAAACTTTAGCTATTGAACCATTTCCGACAACCATTTATTTAAATTATAGTAACATTTTGTTTCAATAAGTCATCCATATAATCAAATGTTTCTTGAATAACCGCATAATGATTACCTAAATTATATTGTTTGTTAAATGTTGATAATCTTTTTAATCTTGAATCATACATTTTGGTAACATACTCCTTATCTAAAAATTTGTAATGTAAAAGTTTTAATTCTGTATCTGAACTTCTTTTACAGTTTTCACAAAAACTTGCATGTGCTCCCATCCCAAAGGAAACGTCTTTTTCAGGATTGAAAATAATATTTTTACACATTGGATTATATGTTTCAGGTGAACCCACTTTTAATATGTCAGTAATCAATCTTCCATCATATTCAGGAAATTTATCTGAAACAATATTTCTACCATCAATGTTCGGAATATCAATACCTAACTTTTTGTATTCACTTAATTTTTCTATCAAATTTGGGTGGTAAAGTAGTTCATCACAATCTGATACAATAACCCAATCTACATTTTGTCCTCTACTAAATTTTTTGTAACAATTTGATTTAATTTGAGCATTTAGTGAGTCGTTAAACTCTTCACTACTATTCCATTTAATTACTGTTACCTTATCGTATTTTTTATATATTTCATCAGAAGAATCTGTAGACATATTATCGTATACAAAAATTTTTTCTGAAATTTGTGAATGGTAATCTAAAACAAAAGGTAAAATCTTTTCTTCATTCCATGCGATTATGTATGAATGTATTTTCATAATTCTAATAATTTAATCCATTTATCTAATATTTCAGAATTTGAAAGTTCTGAAACATCATGATTTGTTGCGTTATTCCCAAAAAATTTAGTATTTGTTTGTGAACATTCATCCTTAACCAAAGACGCACATTCACTTATTGAAGAATGGTATACTCTACCAACCTCATCGTACATTAATTGTTTATTTTCGACATGACCACGGTGAATTACTTTGTCTGATAATAATTGTCTAACATACGTATCAAAATAATTTCTGTCGTTTATACCACCATAAATGTAAACTTTTTCACAACCATCATTTAATGCTCTTTGAATCGATATATGGGTTTGTTTATTTTCATCAATAGACCCAATCACTCCTGCAATTAAATCTAAATTTTCTTTTTCAGTTGGTAATAAATTTGCTTTTAAATTAGGTATTATTTGATAGTCACCAGTATATCCTGAATGATAATTTTTATGACCCTCATTTAAGAATACCGCAGTATCCCAAAACTGTCTTTTAGTTGAAACCTCATAAAGATTTTTTTCATGACAAGCAAGTAAAAGTTTATCTACAGGAAGACGTTGTGGTAAATCAATAAAATGACAAATTAAAATATCATTTTTATCTATAGTTAATTCATTACTTAAACCTGATTTACATTTATCTAAATGCCAATTGTGAGGACCATATAAAGTACAGTCATAACCTTTATTGTTAAACGCATTTGTTAGATTGATAAATGCAGTTGTTGAACCACCTTTTTCAGAAAAACCTGTTAAAATTTTTATTTTCTTGGGGTTATTATTGGGTTCATAGTTGTTAAGAACATTTAATGTTTCATTAACAAAGTTTTGATATGTATCAGAAATAGAGGTTTTGTTTTCAGGAAAATTATTAAATAATGATAAAGTATTTTTTATACTGTCGTCCGAAAATATTACTTTTCTTAAACTTTCAAATTTAGTCATTTCCGAATTAAAATTCAAAACATTATTCAGATACATAATTTTATCTACCGTTGGGTAAAGATTATTTAATATATTCGAAAATTTCGAATCATCAAAAATAATTAAATCTAAATTTGGTTCGCTAATTTTATAAAAACTGTTTGGTTGAGTAACTTCAGGACCTCGTTCAGTTTGAATCATCCATTTACCATCACCTACTTTATATCCAGGACTTTGTTGTACATCTAAAAATTTTACTTTATTTTTATTCAGGTAATTAACTATCAAATTATTTTTTAAAGAAGAAAGAAAAGTAATGTTGTTATTTTTATTTAACTCATTTGCAAGTTCCAAAATCGAGTTATCCGATGTTTCACAATCACTGTAAATTAAAATATTTAAATTTCCCAAATCTGAAACCTGAACTTTAGCCGGTAAATTGTTTTTAAATTTTTTAGAAAATTTAACACGGTTTTGTTCCCACGAATTAGTAGTCATACCCATAGATTTATGAGTCAATCTAATATTAGTTGTTACACCAATTTTTACATTATCCAGATAGTTCAAAAAACAAAAATTAACATCGTAAAAATGGAAACCTGAAACGTTACTATCGAAAGTATGTTTTATTTTATTTTTATCAATTGATATGAAGACACCATCAACAATTACAACTTCTTTTAAATTGTTAGATGCATCTGAATATCTTGATTCCCATTTTTTCCCATCATGCTCATGATTTACAATTCCAAACATTTTAGACCTATCTTCCCACCACATTCCACTTTTAGGCAATTCTGTGGTACCTGCGACACCTACAATAGGAAAATCAGGATTACGTTCAAAAATTTTTTCAAGTTTTTGACCCCAATTCTTTGTATCAAAATAAATGTCATCGTGACAAAGAACTACAATATCATTAACTGACTCATTTATAATTTCATTATAAGTTTCAGATAAACTTTTTTCTCCGTTATTTACTTTTTCTATAATTTGTGTCTTTGGATGTCCGCAAGATTTAATCAAATATTGAATAAATTCTGGTTTGGACTCTCTTGTACTATATCCTATTGTAATCATTGAATTAACCAATTATAATCTGTTATTTTATTTTGTATGTCTGAAAAATCTATTATCTGTGTGGATAATCTTGGGTAAAAAGTATAACAATTGTTTTCTTTTTGTAACATTGAATAAACAATATCAATAGGGAATTGATTTGTTTTTGATAAAGAAATGATTTTGTCAAAAATTTTACTATGAAAACCAATCATGTGTGATGAGTAAGTATATAAAACTTTTTTAACATAATCATTAACAGGGATTGGTTGAGGGTAATTTCCATGTAAATTATGATTACCCCCAAAATAAATCATATCCCAATCGTCAGGAAGATTTTCAAAATATTTTTGAATATTGAGTATTCTATTTTCAAAAAGACAATCATCCTCTAAAATTAGAATTTTCTCCAAATTTTCTTTTTTTGCGTTTTCAAAAATATTAGTTACAGTAAGTAGTAATCCTAATTCACCTTTTGAAAGAGGGGAATTGTAATCCAATGGATTTAAATTATTTCCATCGATGGCTGAAATTCTTTCTACTCCGGTCAAATGAAATTTATTTGACTGTTTAACAAAACGTTTCCATCTGTCAAATCTTCGGTCTAAATTGACACAATAAATTTTATCAAAATATTCATTTAACATTAAATTCCTGTACTCCCAAATCCTTTACTACCTCTATCTTTATCCTCAATTTTATCGACTTGTACTAAATTAACCCATCTTCCCGTAATTGCTCTTGCAACAACCGTTTGGGCAACTTTCATTCCTTTTGTAATTGTAAATTCTGAATTATTTGTGTTAAAAATAATTACTTTGATTTCACCTGTATAACCCTCATCAACTGTTCCTGGTGAATTTAAAACCATTAGTCCTTGATTAATAGCTAAACCACTTTTTGACCTAACTTGAATTTCAAAATCTTGAGGTAAATCAAAAAAAACACCTGTCGGTATAAGAGCTCTTCCAAACGGAGGGATAATAACTTCTTCATTAGAATATAAATCAAATCCACTATCCGACTCATATGCGTAATGTAATGTTTTATCATTGTTTGACACAAACTTAACAGTTATTTTACCATCGCCAAAAAATTGATTGTCGTCATTAAATTCAGAAATATCAAAACCAAGTTCTTCACTTAATTCATCATCATGTAATTTATATGCCTCATCCATCAAATTTTTTAACTCACTAATTTCTTTTGAAAAATCAAACTTGTTACTCATAAATTTGTTAATTTCATTACTACTTTTATTAAAACTTCAACATCTTTTTCACAATAATCTTGTATTTCTTGATACTTGTTATCCAACCAAAATGAATTGTGAACTTTATTTCCAATTACTTCCATATTTTTGGAACTTTCAATACCCATAGAAACACACATCAATTCTAATGAACTTATTGCTCCAAACTGGCCATATTGCCAAATTTCTTTAGTGTCAATGGCTTTAATTTCCCATGGTTTTGTATCGTATGATGGGAGTATTGATGATGGTAATATTCCATTAATCAACATTCTTTTAGCCAATACTGGTATGTCGAAATTTTTTAAATTATGTCCGCAAAGAACAAAACCAAGTTTATCAACTCTATTTAATAAACTATTCACATCTTTTAACAACTGAGCTTCGTCAGAATTAAAAAAAGTTTGTTTTTTAATTTCACCTTTTGGGTCGACAAACCCAACTGAAACACAAACAATTTTAGAAAATTCAGGTACGAGGGCAGCTCTGTTTACAAAAATTTCATCTAAACTTTTTCCTGAATCTTCAGGAAATCTTTTTTGAAACCAATCTATATAGTTAGTAAATTGGAAATGAAGTTCAGGATAATCCTTTTTGAAATTTTCATAGTTACTTGAAACTCCAACAGTTTCAATATCAATAAATAAAATTTTTGTTAATGGATGTTTTATCATACAATTGATTTATAAAATTCTGCTCTTGTTTTTGTTACTACGTCTAAACTATATCGTTGTGAAACATACTCATATAATCTTTCACCCATATCAATCCTCATATTTGGATTTTGAACTAATTTTTTAATGTACTTGGCCCAATCACTATGGTTTCTTGCTTCATCAACTAAAAGAGCATTACCATCAGTAAACTCACCATTTTTCATTGAGTGTTTCAAATCAATAGTGTAAGGACCATAATTTGTTGCAATTAATGCTTTTTTATAAAATCCCGCTTCAATTACTTTAAGTTGTGATTTAACTCTATTAAACATATGTGGTTTAATCGGAGCCAAAGATATATCAAATTTTGAATAGTTACGTGCATAAGAGGTAACAGGTTTGGTCCATACTCTACGATACTGTAGATTTTGTTCATTTTCAAAAGGAGTTTCAACAAACAATTCTAAATGTTTTTTATACTCCGGTGATACAATCGAATAGTTGTTTGTAAAAATCTTTTCGTAATCATACCATACCGTTTCGTGTGGTTTAATTGGCCTTCTTGTTTGTTCACCTGTTGCTTGATTAATTTCTGTCATCATACCACGGGTATCAAATCCACAAACAACATACTGAACTTTATCTTGAATATCGGAAAGTTTAGATACCATTCCGTCTAATAACATTAAGTCATGTAAGTGTGATGAACCACCCAACCACCCAATTCTTACCAAATCAGATTCTTCAGTTGGTTCATTGAATTGACCTTCTTTTGGGTCGATAGCATTTGGGAAAATAACTACGTTTTTATTGAACTTACGTATTTCATCTGCAAAAAGTTCAGTTGTGGTTGTAACATATTTTGCAAGTTTCAAATTTGCAATAATTCTTTCATGAATTTTTTCTTGTAAAATCAATTGATGAAGTGGATGTTCTTTACCTGGTAACCAATAATCGTCAATATCGGCAATTGTAACAATACCCATAGAATTAAGAATTGGTATCACTTGTTGTGATTTATCCATATCTTGTCCTAATGAACGGTGGAAATGAACAATTTGGTATTGTTTGAAATAATTTAAATCATCCAAATTAGGATTGAATTCAATATCAACGTGAAAATCTTCACCGTATTTTGCTTGAAGATGTGTATGTGGTGTTATTGAACGGAAACGACCAACTCCTGTTGTGTCAGAAGGGACTACGAGTACTTTAATTTTTTCTTTCATAAGTAAAAAGATAAATGAAAGAAAGTTATAATTCAACCGTAAGAAATAAAAAAGTCCCGTAAAGGGACTTCAAATTTTAATTTGAAAAAAAAGTTATTGAACTTTTTTAACTTTACTAATTTTTCCTTCAAAAATATGTTTTCCTACTTTAATTGTCATAATTTCGTTAGATTTTTGAGTTGATTCAACCATTAGTCCATTTTCACTTAAAACTTCCTCAACAGTTTCTCTTACCAATCTTTTGATGTCTGAGGCGGTCAATCCATTTGACATACTTGTGGATGGTTGTTTTTTAGATTCAACTACAGTTTCTTTTTTTGTTCCCATTAATCTTGATGCTTTTTCAATAATATCGTCAGAAATTGTTGCTTGATATTGTTGAGGTTGTGATATTGGGTGTTCCATCATCAGTTTTTTAATCGCTTCAGGTAATTTAGAATTCATAATTCTATCTTCAGTCATAACTACTGGAGCTTTTGATACCTGTGTTGGTTGTGAAGACGCTAAATATTCTTCAGGTATGTTATATGTTGCAGGAACAGGCGCTTCATCGTATTCTCTAATCAGTGGTTGTGAAGTTGATTTTTTAGGAGCAACCCCTTTATCCATTTCATTATGTCTATCCATAATTTGTTTAGACACCATTAATTTTTGCATTAAATCATTCATTTCCTATTTCAAATTTTGTACAAACTCTTAACCCAACCATCCCTTTATCTTCAGGATTATAATTAGGTCTTATTTCATTAAATTGTTCTCTCGGGTCAACAGAAAAACTACCGATTCTATCCACACGAAACAACCTCCATCCCGGTAATGGTTGGTCACCAATACTTGCTGTATGTGATGCTCCTTCCCTTTCCCAAGCTCTAATCACTTTATTACCTCTTTTAGATGTACCATAACAAAATGGTTCAATTACACGTAATCCTTTACCTCCATTGTCATCTCCATCATAATAAATGGTAACAAGGTTTTTATTCTTAATTGCGTTAGAAATTTCTTCAGCACTTTTTTCTAGAATAAGGTTTTTTATTACGTTGTAAAGCTTCATTCTGTTGACGGTGAATTGTAAGGATTTTTAGAACTATACTTGTTCAATTTTATATTATCAATTTTAGTGACTTGGTCTGTTGATGTACCTCCATTAAATATATCTAAAAATACACCCGTACCTCTACCTTTCCCATCACCATCAGAAATAGCGTCAGAATTGGTTACGCCGTATTCGTTTTTAGACGATTGATAATCATTTTTAACCACCAAGTCCTTTCTTACTTTTTCAGCAATCGTACTTAAACTGTTTGCTGGTTGGTTTAAATCTATTGGAATTTTTGATGCCATAATTTTATATTTTTTTCATTATTTCGTTTATTCTTTTCAAACTATCCACAACTTCTTTATTATAGTTTTCATATAATTTAGAATGTGGTCTATCTGTGATATTACCTGGGTCATTTTTTTTATGTGCCGATAAATATTGGTTTTGCATACCTGAATCTGAAGCGTCCCTTTTTTGTCTATGAATACTATCTCTATCAGCAGTAAGATGTTGATTAATAAAATTTTCTAAACCACTCAAATCCTTATCACCAAATTTTTTATTCTTAATATCATGAAGAATTTTTTTCATGTTTTGGTACGTTAAATAACCTTTTGTGAAAATATTATTAATAGTTGTTTCGTCCTTATGATTTTCTAAAGAACTTAAAACCTGTTCAGGAACTTCGTATTTTTTACCGTATAAGTCGCTGTTCATTTTTTTAGCACTTTAATCAAATCTTTTATTTCAATACCTTCTTTGTCTGCCAATTTTTTAATATTTTCTAAATTTTTCAAAAGGATTTTACTTAATCCGTCTTTTTTACCAATTTCTTTATCCGATGATTTTTTTTTCATAACAATATCTTCAACCATCTTACGCATCATATCCTTTTTTTCTTCTTCCAAGTTTTCTTTTTCAGAAATTGTCATTCTATCTATGAAACCTTTTTGTTTTTTAATTTTTTTAGGAACTTGTTCTAATTTTTTTCTGTGTTTTTTTGGGTCAGGTTCTTTACCTTGTTGTCTTGTTCTTTCAGCGGCTTCCTGTTTATCTAAGCCTAAATCTTTAACGAATGTTTTAAATGTTTCAGGTCCATTTTTATCTTTTGTTTCTTCATAACCAAATGCATCTGAAAAATCTGTTTCATTAATAACCTCATCAGTTTCTTCTTCACCTTCACCCCAATATACGCGATAACCACGAGTTACAGGGTCATTTGTCTGTCTTGTTGCGACTACTTCTTGGTCCATAGTTCTTTTTGGTGAAAGGTATGGATTAAAAATTGGAATTTTGGAACTTAAAAATGAACCATCATAATCAACTAATTCTTCTAATTCATCTTTTTTCTTAGATAAAGTTTTTTTGATGTCAGTATTAGTTTTTAATTTTTTTTCTTTTTGAATTTTTGAAATTGTTTTTTCAATTTCTTTTTTATCCTTTTTATTAAATTTTACAACTTCGTCTTTTTTTCTAGCTTCAGTTAAAGTATTTGAAACACTAAAATAAACGGAAATACTATCCTTACCTTCTTTAATATAGAAGTAATAAGGTGAGCTAAAATATTCTTTATTAAATTCCATTTGGCTTTTTACATATAAATACTTTGATTTAACTATTTATCAATAGAATGGCTCAACAGAATATAAATCAATACAATTTTAATAAGTGGTACATCAAACCTGTTCGTAAAATATTCGACATTTCTTTGGCATCTGACGAAAGAGATTATAACGAAGAGGTAATTTTTTCAACTAACTTAATTGCACAAAATGACGGTAACAGATTACCAATTTATTTTGATTTAAATAATCCATTAAGTTCCCAACAATTAAATTTAAATTACGGAAGTTTCATATCCGCAAACACATTAGTTTCGTTAAATTATTATAACCCTGAAAGTGTTGATTTAAATTGTTTAACCGCTAGTACTGTTTGTGATATAGGTCTTACAGGGATGGATAATGCTTTAGTTCCTGAAATGTCAGGCGAAACAATTACGTATACCATGGGATTGTTTACAGGTGTAACAAAATGGGATAGATATCATTTTGATAGAAGGTTTAAGATGATTGGGGTGTCGGCATATACGGATTATGGAATTTCCCTAATATTACAATCAGTTTTAATACCTGGTTCTATTGTTGCTGAGTATGAATTAATTTCAAATAATCTATTGAATCAAAATATTACCGTTCAGTTTTCAAATTATCTCGGTGTTTATACTGGCTCAACAATTCAAATTAATACAGGTATTACTATCAATCAGGGTCAAACTGCTTCGACAATCACATCATTAATTCTACCTGAAGATTTTAATGATTTAAATGGAAGTAGTTATTTTGACAATTTTACATTTATTACTCAAAACGATGATACTGAAATAAGTATAACACCAAATGTGATTTTTGCATCCGCAACACCAACACCAACTCCAACACAGACACCGACTCAAACACCGACTCAAACGCCAACTCAAACTCAAACTCAAACGCCAACTCAAACGCCAACTCAAACTCAAACACCAACTCAAACTCAAACTCCGACCCAAACTCAAACTCCAACCCAAACTCAAACTCCAACCCAAACTCAAACTCAAACTCAAACTCAAACTCAAACTCCAACCCAAACTCAAACTCCAACCCAAACTCAAACACCGACCAAAACACCAACACAAACCCCAACCCAAACTCCAACGCCTTCGTATATTAATAATTTAACTTTTGAATACGATGTTTATCCAACACCAACTCCAACACCAAGTGTAACAACAACACAAACCCCAACACCATCACCGACAGGTTTGATTAATTCTAACCTTGTTTTAAGATTAGATGCGACAAATGTACAATCATATCCGACAACCGGTTCAACATGGTATGATTTATCACCGTACTCGTTAAACTCTACTTTAGTAAATAACCCAACTTTTTCGACCATATCAGGTGGGACTTTAACTTTTAATGGTACCGACCAATATGTTAGAATACCTTATAATTTGATTACAAGACCATCTTCTGCAATAACATTTACAGTTTGGGCATCTAAATCAAACTGGGATACTGGAGTTAATTCTAGAATAATATCTTCAACACAAAGTGGTGGTTGGTCAATCAATACTGTCACTGGAGGAAATTTAACAACCCTTGTTAGAGTCAACGGAGTTTACCAAACCCTTACCTATCCGCTTTCAGGGATTACTTCAGGACTACACGAATTTACAGTGACATTTGATGGTCAATATATTAATTTATATATTGATTCAGTTGTTGTTAATACATTAGATTATGGTTCAGTAGGTCTTATAACTTACGATGCGAATGTTGATACATTTTTAGGTGCGGAAGCTGGTTTACCAGGTCCTGACGGACTGTATTTTACAGGAGACATTAAGATGGTATTAATCTACAGACAATCCCTGACTTCAGGACAAATAATAAACAATTATAATTTGAATTATAATAAATTTATAAATTCACCATGATGGCTGCTCAATTAGTATTCTCGGCAAATAGTTATTTTAATGGATACCCTAGTTGGATTTCAATTGAACCTGATTTGTCAAATACATATTACATAAGATGGAATGGTATTGACCGATGGACATTGTCGGGTTGGACAGGTGCTGGACAGGTTGTTAATTTTTCCACCAACCCCTATCCATTAACTGGATGGACATTCATAAACAGTGATTTATCAGGTACGTTTGATGTTTATATAGGTCCTCCTAACTCCTCATATTTATTACAAGATTTGATTGACTTGTTGTTACAGGAAAATTTGAGTAAAATTATTATACCAACTTACTATTTATCACAAGAAGACGGCAGTGATTTATTACAAGAAAATTTAGATAAAATATTAATATAAAAAAATATGGCAAATTTACCAATTTCGGGACTTCCTACAGGAGTTCCAACAATATCAGATATTATTCCTTTTGTACAAAGTGGAATAACTAAACAATTTACAATTACAGAATTACCTTTTGTAAAAATAACTGGGTCAACAATGACGGGTCAATTAACTGTACCTATTTTATCTGCAACAACAATTACGGGTACAACTTATTATGGTAATGGTCAAAATTTAACAGGAATTGTGGCTATTTTATTTTTTGGTCACGATTCAATAAATCCAGGTGACGGAATTACTTATTACATTGGTAACTCTGTTAATCAGGCCCCAATTACAAGTAGTTCGGATGGTCGACGAGTTATGTCACCTGAAAATGGTAGAATTACTTCAATATCAATTTCATTCACTGTAGGAGGAACATTAGGTACATCTGAAGCTTCTACATTTGTTATTAATAATGTTACAACCGCAGTATCTTCCACATTTAGTAATACAACAACTTACGATTCTTCAAGTGGGTTATTTAACTACGATTTAGTATCACCATTATCAGTTTCAAAAAATGATAAATTGGAAATTAATTGGACAACACCTGCATGGGTTACAAATCCAACATCAATAAGACAACAATTTAATGTAATAATAACTACATAATATGAAAACTTACGAAATATTGACTGTTAAAATAAGTCACCCTACGGCGGGAGAACTAACAAAACAACACATTTATTATTACGATTTTAATAATGTTTTGGAACTTGTTGAGTTTTATAATGGTGAAATTAGAAATGGATATTCACCAAAAGGTTAATTAATTCCATTCACGTCATTTAAACTTTATTAAGAGTATTTATAAAAAATGGCGATAAGATTTTCAGGAAATACAAAAGAAACTGTATATAATATTGTTTCCAAAACAGGGAATACAATAGGTTATTACAACCAACTTTACGGGGGTTTTTACCAAGGGTTTTTCAAGCTATTTGGATACGACTATGAAGTTTTTCCTACAAGAACAAATTTAGGTTGGACTGTTGAAATGCTGCTTAGGTCAAGACAAATTGACCAATATGTCATCAACAGCGGACAGACAACTTTAAATTTAACATATCCTGATAACAAAAATACTTTTTTTTATTTTGGTACTAGAGCTGAAAATAAATTTTATCATCATGCATCCGGTTCGCCCTCATCTGATAGTGGTTATACAAGAGTTACTTCGGTACTTGAAGGATGTTTAAAAACTTGTGCATGTTCTCTTACAGGATTAACTTATTCAAGATGTGTTGAGGTTTATGAACCTTTAGTGTATACCTCACAACACAACACAACATGTGACTGTGGATGTAACGCAACTACTGAAGTCCCAAACGAAGATAAAGACCCATTATATGACTCAATGTCAAATTCATTTTCTTTGAGATTATCAGGTGACCCCGCAAATCCAAAAGTTTGTGTTAAGGTTTTAACATTTACGGGAGGATGTGTAACAACAGGTACTTGCCCAACAACAGGTATTACATATCAAACAGGATACACAATAACAGAATATTGTTCAACAAATACTATTTTTAATTATTGTGCAACAGACGCCCCTGATTATCTAAACAAAGAACACTGGTTTTTAATCGATTGTGTTTGGGAAAGAAGTACTTATTTTGATACATGTGACTTGTATTATAGAGGTGGATTGGGATTAATTACTGACATTGAATATGTTGATTCATTATCACAAAATACTGTTCTTTTAATTGAACCTCCAATTACCAGTGAAGGTTCGGCACCTGCTCAACAAGTTGAAATTGTTAACTTGAATGAAAGATGGCTGATAGAAAGAAGTGATAGATTAGGTTCACTTAAAATTTTTATAAACGGAAAACTTTTATTTGTAATCAATGGATTTGAAGAGGTAATTCCAAGAGCTTTAAATACTGAAAAAGAAAAACAACTTGGGGTTCCGTTTAATATATCTTGGGGAGGAGGTACTCAAGGATTGAGAGAAAGTATCACATTTGCGGAATGTCCAACAAGTTTAACAGGAATGACTTATATACAAGACCCTGAAGTTATGCCAAATCAGACATTGTCTGGTACGTCTTTATCTGCTTTAACAACTAATATTTTAATTGAACCTACATTTGGTGGAAGTTTTGATGGGGCAATATCACAATTTAGAATGTATACTGAACCATTATCAGTACCTGAAATTTTACATAATTTTGACATATTAAAACCTGATTTTAAACTTTTTGATTATAGATGCCCTGATTGTAGTGATATTTTAATGAATGATATAACTTATAATAAACAACAATATCAAATAACTTTTTATTCTACCGAATTTTCAGGTTCTACTTATGATTTGTATTACACACCTGAAGGTGGAACAGAACGAACCTTTGTTGGTTTTTATAATACTTTGGATAATTTCCCAAATACTGTTAGTTTTATTTCGTCACCTATATTTCCTGAAGACGGTTTTGGTACATACTATTTTTATTTTTACGATATTGACCAAACTATTCCTGTCGTTGTAAGTTCTTTGGAACAAGCGTTGCTAATTTCACAAAATCTATATTTATTGATAGATAACGGATTTTTACTTGTTTAATAAAAATTTTAAAGTATTTATAAAATAAAAAATGCCAACAGCTTCAGGAGTTTATATTAATCAATTGACAGGTACTTCACAAGTAAACGGTGGAGATTTATTTATTATATATCAAAGTGGACAAACATATAATGTCACTAAAGACAATATAGGTTTTTTAGATTTGACGGGGGGAACTATTAATGGAAATTTAACTGTTACAGGTAATACGTCATTACAAGGTCTAACAGCAAATACTTTTTCATCATCCACTGTTTATGTCGGTTCTTTATCAACATCAGGCTCGGCGGTTTGCGTCGGTTCAAATGGTTTATTACAACAATATACACCATCATCAGGTTCAATTATAGTCGTAGGTTCAGGTAATAATTCAACAGTTAGATGCGGTGTAGGTAATACAGCAACAAGTCCCGGTTCTGGTTCAATTTCAGGTTCAGGTAATACCGCATCAGGGAACTTTTCATTTATTGGTGGAGGACAAAGTAACACCTCAAGTAATACCTACTCAACCGTAGGTGGTGGACGTTCTAACACCGTAAGTGGTTCAAATTCAATCGTTGGTGGAGGACGTACTAACACCGCAAGTGGTATTTATTCAACTGTGGGTGGAGGATATGTTAACACCTCAAGTAATACCTACTCAACCGTAGGTGGTGGACGTTCTAACACCGCAAATGGTAATACATCAACAGTAAGTGGAGGACGTACTAACACCTCAAGTGGTAGTTATTCAACTGTGGGTGGAGGACTTTGTAACATTGCAAGTAATACTCTTTCAATAATATCTGGAGGATTTTGTCACACTTCAAGTGGTTATGGGTCAACCGTAAGTGGAGGATGGCGTAACATTGCAAGTGCCGCCTATTCAACAGTAGGTGGGGGAATTTTTAACACCGCAAGTGGTACTTATTGGTCAACCGTAGGTGGTGGTAGATGTAATAGTGCCACAGGACAAACATCAACCGTAAGTGGCGGGTATAGAAATAGAACATTTAGTACTTATTCAACAATAGGTGGGGGAATTTTTAACACCGCAAGTGGTTATGGGTCATTTATTGGTGGAGGTCGTGGAAATACTGTTTCAGGTTTATTTTCAGGAGCGATAGGTTGTGGACTAAACGCAACTGCAAACTGTACATTTTATACAAATAATTTCTGTGTTTGTGGAAGTGCGTATGTTAGTACTTTAAACACATCAGGATGTGCGGTATGTGTCGGAGCGAATGGTTTATTGACAGGATATACCGCATCTGCGGGTGGTGGTATAATAGTAGTTGGTTCAGGTAATGACTCGACGGTTAGATGTGGTGTTAATAATAACGCAAGTGGTAATTGTTCAGTTGTAAGTGGTGGACGACAAAATACCGCAAGTGGTATCCAATCAACTATAAGTGGAGGTATATGTAACATTGCAAGTGGTAATACCTCAACAATTAGC
>Ga0315903_10002746_pt1 | contig 25298 bp, 34 predicted proteins | sample LakEriMetagenome_7_FD_203524 | JGI IMG/M metagenome (GOLD analysis project Ga0315903, IMG submission 203524) | Freshwater fungal communities from buoy surface, Lake Erie, Ohio, United States - Buoy 2 MA119 | ecosystem: Environmental > Aquatic > Freshwater > Lake | place: USA: Lake Erie, Ohio... | reverse complement strand
CTTTACCCAAACCGAAGCAGGACAAATCATAGTTTGTTAAACTAAGAATGTCTAATACTTCGCAGAGTTCGGTAGCTAGTTTATATACAACATCACTTACCGTATCTCCTTTACACAAATTCAAACATGCGATATCAGGACCCTGCCAAATAACACAGTTTGAAGTTGTGAAGTTGCATCCTGGTTCTTGTCTATTTAAAGGTTTCATACCGTTATTGTGCTCTAATTAATATACATATAAAAATCTAAAGATGCAATCAATCTGGTGGGCATCCTGTAACAAAACAGTTGTTACTTACAAAAACTGGTTGCCATGATAGATTTGAACTATTTACAACAGGTACAGTATTACTACAAATGTTATGTTGAGTACTAAATGCTAGTGGTACTGTAACAATGTCTCTAAATCCACATGGTCTAAATGTAACCGTAGGAGGTGGATCAGATGGTCTAGCAGGAGAACCAATTGTAATAGAATAACAACTACAAATAAACCTAGGAGGTAGTATTGTAATAAATGATGTTACATCTTGTGGTTCTTCACACTCAGTTGGATAGTCCAAATCAACTGTTACATCTTCTGGTGGTTGACATGTCAGAGGATTAAATACAGTAATAATTGCAGACACGCACTCAGGAGGACAGCAGTCAACCAAAGAACTAACGCACATCCCTTCATCATACAGTGCTTTAAGATCAAGAAGAGATTTTTCAATATCCCATTTGTCAAGATCTAAAGGACAGCAGAAGTTAATTCCATATCTCTGTGATACCATTAATTGGTAATACTGAGATGCAAAATTGCAGTTAACCTTTTCCGTGTATTCAGGAGGACAACCTTTGGTATAATACCCAGGTTTAATAGCACGAGTATTTAGATTAACATCCTCTGGGATAGGAGTAGGAAGACATTCAGCACACGTTCCATAGGAAGCTACAATCTCAGGTACTGGTACCGCACCAACACAATTGGGTGAGCTTAATACTTTCCAACAAATATCATTATAGGGAAGCTTAATTATCTGGTTAAGATAATCTTCTAAGTTTGAATTACTTACAAAGTAGTTTCCCGGATTAGCACAGTCTACTAAATAATAGCAGTCATAAGGTTTACATGAAGCACAATCTGCTATTGGAGTAGGCGTAGTAGAAAGAGTAACGTACTCATTTACTTCCCCAAGAATAGCACTAACTGTATAACACTTACACTCGTCTAATCCTGGAATAACATTACCACATGGATGAGCAGTTGGACATCCGTTACAGCTAAGAACAGGATTGTACTCGTAATACTCAACATTAAGACCAGGTCCATTTGATCCTGTATTATCAAGATTTAATAATCCTACATCATCAAATGTTCCTGTAGTACAGTTATTTTCTACAACATAACATACTGATGGGTCAATACCTGCAACTGCTCCATTAAGAAAATTAATAGTATAATATAATAACCCACTTAGGTCATTAGTAACTCTTAATTTTCTAACATTTTCACCACAACATGGTATCAAACAATAAGTTCCCCCATTAGGTGCAGGCTGATTATAACTTGATGGAGTTTGGTTTCCTATGTTAAGGAAACTAATAGGATTACCATTAACTGGTGTTGTGGTATTAGTATTGGGGTTACCAATAATATCCTGAGGACAAACGATAATTACTTGACCTACTGCTCCTGATAAATCATTATTTACAGTAATAGTAGGACCACCATCACATGGAGTAAGTAAATAGAAACTAGCTGGTACAGGAGCTGACCATACAGCTGCGGGTAAATAACCTGTATCGCTTGGTATTCCGTTTACAGCTCTATTAGTAGTACTATAAAGAGTATTACCTTCCCCAAAATAACCATTATCTCCTTCGTATAAATGAGCAGCTAACTGAAGATCTCCACCTGCAAAATATGCAGTTATAACACTCCAAGTTTGACCACCGTCTGTACTTGTAACACGCATTCCACCCGCTCCTACAACAAGGAAGTTGGAATCATCAGTCCAAGTTAAATGTCTAGCACAACCAAACCCTAAGCCATCAGTAGGGAAAGTATAGACTACAGACCACGTATTACCATGGTCTATAGATCTAAAAATATAGTTACTAGCTAGTGCGACAATTGTGGTGCCGTCACTGCTAAGGTGAATTCCGTAGAATGTTTGTCCTTGTGCTGATGGAATAACACTATTATTAAAGTTGGTCATGAACCAACTAGTTCCACCATTTATAGTTCTGAATACATGGTATTCAGTACCAATAACCCCTACGTTAGGATTAATCCAATGTATACTTGATACATTAGGAATTTCAAAAACTAAAGGTGAAAAAGGATTTGATACAAGAGGAAGCTGAGTACAAAGATTAAAGGTATAACCTCCGTCTGTACTTTTAGCTACATATCCGTTTTCACCACAAATAACAATATTTAAAGAGTCTATAACCCAGACTTCTTTCCAACTGAGTCCGAAAGTAGCTGGGTTATAGCCATTTTTGTACGTACCATTTGGGATAATCCAAGTATCTCCCGCATTAAATGAAACATAAACACCAAGGCACGATGTATTGAAAAGACCTTCTCCTACGACAAATACTTTAGAATTGTCATTAGGATCTGTCATTACATCAAACATTTGATGCGCTGATGCTTCAGGAAGACTATTAGTAACTGATTTATTTACCCAGATACCATTACCATCAAGCATTCGACGGACTAAACCTGCAGCACCTACGGCGTATGTTTTACTTAATGCCATTACTTGATTCCTGGTTTATTATAAAACACAGTAACGTTTGAAGGAGAATTAGAATTTTTGGTTACTAAACCAGTCTCGTAGTTTTTCAAGCAGTTACTACATACTTGAGTTCCATCAGAAGCTTTTCTCTTTTGACAGCTGCAACCAAGTTTAGCTTTACAGTTAGGACATAAAATACTCATAGTGTTGGTAATTAATTAGACTAACATGAAGAACATGAGGTGCACTTAAGCTTGTCTAACAATTTAACCGCGTATCTATAAAGATCCATACCCTTTGTAGGTTCAAGACAAAACTCTACCATCGCTTTAGCAGCTTTAAGATATTGTTCAATCATTCTCACCTCGTTAAGAGTAGTCTTTACAGATGCGGGTGGATCACAAGCTCCTAAGTTTAGCTCACAGTAAATATCTTGAATTTTCCTTAATGCACAGGTAATTCTCAAATGATTGTATTCAACATACACATACTCATTAGGAGATACGCTGTACTTGATAATATATATTCCGTCTGGCAGATCGTAGAATTCAGTCCCACAACTTGTGTTTTGTAAACCTAAATCACAAGCTGTTAAGTTCAGATTAAATCCAATGGAGATATCTGCTTCAGTAAACTGAACAGGTCTTAAAAAACCGGGAGGAGTAATCTCAAGCAATGGACATTTAACAGTCACTTGAGAATTGTAAACGCTTGTATCTACAACGCGAAGGATACACTTGTTTAAAGTATCCGGAGCTTCAAGACTTAAACTATGTTGTGCCATGACTTGACAATAAAAATAAGAAAAAAAGGAGAGGAGAGATTGACTCTCACTCTCCTTTTACGATAGCTAATGAAGATTAAGGGATGATGATGAGTTCTGGATCAGGAACGATCTCACATGGTTCGCAAGTAACGGTTTCAAATTCGACACATTGCGGACAGTTACCCAACCAATCTTCAATAAACCCTTCAAGAACTGCATTATCACCATTGGTAATAATCTCAAGCAGGTAACGATCGTTATCGAAAGTACCAGTTGGGTTATTATACCTAGGAACACTATGCAAGATATAGTAACGGGTATACAGATTCTGACGGTTGATTACGTTAAGGAATTGGTTACCTTGAGTAATCTCCCTGATACGAAGATCCGTATGGAAGAAGTTTTGGAGGTAGCTTTCGGAACGGATCAAATCCCTTACTACTTGCTCACCAAATCCCATACCTTGGATACCATTACAGTCGTTGTAAACACAAAGACCAGTAAAGAGACATGGATCTCCAGTGTAGTCCACTTCAGATGCAAAGATTCTCAGAGGCTCTTTTTCAAAGTAATCAGTTACTTGGAAAGTACAGTCAAGAAATCTTGTATCAACATAAGCACCAAACAAACGAAGACCTGCACAAGTATCATTGATATATCCAGGATATGGGTAATTAGTCCACCATTGTGCTTCAACAACTGGAGTATTAGTACCATCATAGGTAAACTCAGTACCAGGAGCGTACCATGCTACACCATTTTGGTCATACACTACAGGAGCAATGAATTGATTCAGGTACTGAGTTCTAACAATTTGCTCAGCCCATTTGATCATTACAATAGTAGAGTCAACTGCAGTTGGCGGAATAAGCGGATCATCGGGTTGATCATCGCAACATCCAGTGTAAGCATCCACCGTATAGTATGCTTGGTGGTTCAATGCGCGAAGTGCAGGAGAACCTTTGACATCAATACGGAGGTAGTACGTTTCACCGCACAAGAACTCTTTGCAGCACTGTGCTTGAGTAGTACCACTTTGGAATCTATCTGCAGGAAGAGCAGGAACCTCAGTTTGAGGAGTGTTACCAATAGAGATAACACACTGCTGAGGAACACATGGGTCAACGCGATAAAAACGTTGGATGTACCTAGGATTGATTACTTTAGACTTGTTAGTTTCAATGTAACCACCATGGAATTTACCAATCTTGTCACGTTCCAAAACAGAACTAGAAACAAGAACCAAAGGACAACAGTCATTTGGAGCTACGTTTCCAACAGTCTGCCAAGTTTTAGGATTAACAAATCCATAGTACCCAGGACCTAAGTTAACAATACAGGTATCACTAGTGTTAGGTGCTCCAGTCGGAACCCCCACACTAGTAATAAATCCTTCGGTCGCGTTTACCAGCGCCGCAGGAGTCGTAAGAGTGTCGCCAGTACCGACGAACATCTTACTAAATGCGTGATTGAAATAAGCCATTGTATTTATAAAGATTAAACAAACATATACTATAATATAATAAAGCAGAATGAATAATGCAAATCACAATTGTGACATTTCATTATCAAGAAAACGTAAAGCGACAGCGTCTTCACCAAACGAATTCAGTTTATCTACCCATGTCTGCATTTTATCGTGTTCTTCTACTTGCTCTTTAAGATATTGTAAGAACAACTGATATAACATATGATCACCCTTTTTCATAGCATTAGATGCAGCTTCCTTAATTTGTTTAGAAATTTCAATCTCATGTTGAAATGACTTTTTAATAATATCAGGAAGACCATCATATGTTAATGGTTGTGCTGCTAACATTGGAGTATCGGGTGTTACTCCCATAGCAAGAAGATATTCTCTCGCCCAGTCAGCGTGAGCTAGTTCTTCATTTGAATACTTTCTCCAAAGTTGAGCTGCTCCTGAGTATCCTTCGTTGTTCAACCACATGGACATCGAAAGATAAATCCTACTTGAAAGCTCCTCTTGTTGGATTCTGTAATTCAAATATTTTGTCGACTCTTCATCGAGAAGAGGATTGCGCCCTTTGCGCACCGGTCTTTTGAGTAAATCTGCCATTAGTTATTTTGTTCTACTGCTTGTGTTGCTCTTTGCATTTGATTGAAAGACTCAATATCACCTGCAATAATAGACGCTGCTGAATCAATAAACAATTCAACAATGTCATCTTTAAATTCGCAAAGTACATCAGCAGCTGATACTAATCCTGTATAGGGGTTTGATACACCTGCTATTTCTATCCTTATGGGTTGACGGTAATAGATAAAAGAACTTTTAGTAATTACGAATTCATCATTTGTATAAATCTGAACTCTATTACCTGAAAGTGTAGCAAATGTCTCAGCCCACTCAAAACTTGGTTTCTTTACTTCATCACGAAGAAGCGCGTCTACGTTATCTTGTTCAGCAAGATAAACTACCATTTTCCTTTCGTTACAACAGTCGTTTTTACCATATGCTGTAACTCTCTTATACTCTAAATAATCAGCAGGAAAATCTTCGCTTTCGTAATACAAACCTCTATCAGTAAGAGTAAGGTTTACTTCTTCAATAAGAATCTGTAAATCATCGACGCGTCTTTTAGACTCATCGTCTCCTTCTTTAAAGAGATTATTACCGTGTAAGTTTCTTCTACACCACTCTACTTGTCCTTTATTAAAAGCTTCAATAATCGCCCAGTCTTCGATGTTATCATAATCGAGACTAGACAGTTTATTAAGTCTTTGACGAACTTTTATGAGAATAGTAGAGTTTAGCATTTCCACTTACGTAGTGCCTTATTGATCCTTGAATCAGGATCTTTGGCGGTTTTAGAACTAGTTAACTTCTTTTTCATACCCTCCATTCTCGCACAGAATGACTTCTTACGAGAACCTCCTTCAGGTTGTGGTGGTTTCAAATTACCCCCAGTAGCTCTATTATAAGAAGCACGACCCTTAGCGTTAAGTCCTCCACTAGGAGACTTACCCTCTTTACGCTGCCAAGCTGGTGATTTAGCCATGTTATTTTTTAACAAAGTGTCTGTAATGAAACAAAGCTGTCCATACAAAAATTACTGCTAAACCAACATTTAGAATAACCTCTGTAATACTTGGAACAGTCGTAGTAAAAATATTGAGGAATGCTCCAGATGCAGTAAGTGCAAGACCAACTTTAATAGTGTAAGTCTCAAACACTGAAAGTTTTTGCAATAAACTTAATCTTCCAAATACGAAGATCATAAAGACGCTAATTCCTAATGTAGTAATCAAATTAGCTATAGCATCAATTATCTTTAGATACTCCATTGATTTTTACTTTAAGAAGTTTATTACTGATAATCTCTACACCTTTCAGTCCTAAAAATCCTAGAATAAATCCCACAGACATTTGATATTTAATGTCTATGCGAGTAATATCAAGAAATAGAGGAGTTATGTAATTAGCAGACGCAACTCCTGTGATAATTGAAAACATGGATGTTTTCCAACTATGAGCAGCGTCTTTACCAATTAGAATAAGTGCACCGAATAATCCTGCAACAGATATTCCAATGTTTATCCCTAACTCCTCTATTAATTCTTTCATTACTTCTTCTTCATCTTAGAAGACCCACCCATTTTCATTTTGGGAGATACTACTGCAGACTTATTAGGATTAGAGTAACCACCGGTTTTCATCATGGGTTTAGCCATACCACCAGCTTTGTAAACACCTCTACCCTTAAGGATATCAGCTTGAGTCACTTTACCATCTTTGTTAAGATCAGGAAAGCTACCACCTTTTTGCATCTTAGGTTTTTTACCTGCAGCTTTCATAGACATAGCGATAGCTGCTTGTTGTTTTTTACTTTGTGCCATGATGATTATTAATTTATAGTATAGATTTCATAATAAATATAAAGCGCTCCTTCCCATTGATTTGTACCAGCAGGTTGAGGATTAGCATTATAAACTTCAATACCTAATCCATTAATAATAAACCCGTTGGGTACAACATAAGGAAGTGCGTTATCATCAGTGCTTCTCTTATAATAGGGGGTAATTTGTACGTATATATTATCCCTATTTGCTTCGGTAAGATCAAGTGCAGGATTATTAATGTACAACTGTACAGGTGAACCAAAAGCTGGTTTAGGATTTGTCATAAAGACATCAAACTTATTAAGCTCAATAATACCTTTTAAAGTATTAACCTCAATAACAGTCCCAAGATTACAGTTATGAAAATAAAAAGCAGTATTGTCTCTAGAAATTCTATCGTGAGCTAACTGCCAATTGTATCTTCTAGGGGTTTTAAATTCTGGTAATGCCATAATTATCTATAACGTTTAGTTTTCTGTTTAATACCTTTTGGTTGAGAAACAAACTGTTTTCCCCTACGATTTCCTTCTGCTTTAGCTTTGTTAGTAGCAGCTTTTTCACCGGACGATAATGACGCCCACGCAGCTTCAGGTAAGTATCTCTTTTTACCATTAGCTTTAACCTCTTTAGATGACCCCTTTTTCTTATTCGCATAAGTCCCAGAGGTCATCCATTTTTGGTCAGTCCAATTTTTTAAAGACTGCTGTGATTTAGCTAAACCCATTACTTATAACCTCCACCTTTGGATTTATATTCACGGGCGAGCATTTGTGCTTTACGAGCAGACCACTCACCAGGATCACCACCTTTTGAACCAGCTTTAATCTTTTTAAACAAAGACTTTCTCATACCTGGTTTGGTATAGTTACCTGCTTGGTTTACTTTACTCTTAGCCATAGTTATTACTTCTTATTAATCTTCAGAATAAGATTGTAAATCCTATTTGCAGTAACACCATTGTCCTTCAAATAAGCGTACTTGTTTAACAATCTTGTAAGAAGTGCTGCTGGATCAGACCAGCTGTTTTTATCCCGCTGTGCCATAATTATTTATATTTTCTAATTTCAAGAACAATGTTGCAGCTCGATCCCAAAATGTCATCTGTTTCTACTCCATCTTTATACACGTTAATAAAGAGAGCATTAAAGAAAACAGGAGCGGTCATTGCTACACACGCGGTAGCTGTACCAGAATCAAAAAATGCACTAGTAATAGTAACATCTTCATTAGGTGATTCAAAAATATTTTTATCAATAATTCCTAAATAGTCACCAGGTCCTTCATAGGAAAATGTGATATTAATATTCAATGAGTTTTCCAATACCTCAACTACAGGTGCTTCTGTCCCAGCTTGAAAAACAAGAGCTCTATAAACTTTGTATGGAGTTCCTGCTTGAACAAGTTCTTTAGGAGTTCTGTGAGTATACTGCCAAACCCTTTTAAACGGGTTTAATGAATAGAGTGCCATAATTATTTCTTCTTTTTATACTTGTAATCGGGGTTATCCTTATGCCATTTTTTAGTAGCGGCTACACCTTGAGCAACTGTCTTAGCTTTACCGATCTTAGTTAGATTAATGGTATCCCACTTACCTTTGTCTTTAGTAGGATGGTTTACCATAATATCACCAGGTTCTCCTTTACCACGTTTACTCGTCTTTTTATAGACAACGTGTTTTTCACCACCTGCTGATACTCTAACCTTTCCCATTACTTTTTCTTTGATTTAACAGCACCACCTTTTTTCTTAGCGGGAGCTGCACCAACAAAAGGTTTAGGAGCATTAGGATTTCCCTTGTAACCCGGTCCATACATTTGAACACCAGTAGTAAACTTACCAGTACCTTTCGTAATAGACTCTTTACCTCTCTGCTGCATATCAGATACAGACTTTGTAGAGCCGCCCACTTTATAAGTGGGCTTGCTCGACATAGTTTTTTTAGATGACATCTTTTTCATGAGTTCTTACTTTTTGAGTTTACCAGTAGGAACATCACAAGCAGCTTTATTCAAACCACCCGTGTAACGAGTAGGATTAGTCTCCACAGTTACAGGAGCATTCATACCACCACGATACTTGGTAGGATTAGTTACCACCGTAGGGTATTGGTTTTTGTTTTTCATATGACTTGACATATCGATATAAGTTATTGTTTCCAATGATACTCAACCTTCTTTTGAAGCTTGAGAAGAACTTGGTCATTCAAAGGATTTTTCAAGAACTCAACACAATCGCTTGGGTTTCTACCCATTTGGATTGATTCGCTGACTTCATAAATGAATCCATCAGAACGAGCCGTGATATACTTATAGAACGTAGCGTCTTTCACCAATGCGCGGAGTTTCAATGTTTCCATATCAAGATCCGCTGCATCAATAAAGGATTTAGCTGCTCTATGAAGATTAGTTTCAATACCATCACCGTTAATATATCTGTCCATGTTATCATAGATCAAATCGTTCGGTGTGGATTTTTTGTACGACGCGCTGTTCCCGTCAAGTACTTTCGCAATGTAAAGCAACTTGTTGGGGTTTTTATTGAACAACGAATCGAGCTCTGAGAGTGCTTTGTTTTTGAGTTTCTTAAGCTCAGTTTTCGTAGCAATTGTGTCAACGGCTTTGTCCAAAAAGAACTTAGGAGGTACAGCTTTAGATTTAGCTGTCTCAAGACTTGGGGCGACCATTGAGAATCCACCTGCTTCGATTGCATAGAGTTTAATTAAATCATAAGGGTCTTTAGCTGGATCAAGAATAACTTGATCATTCCCACAACGGAGTGTAATTCTATCCCAGAATTCATTGTTATCAGGACGAAGAAGTTTTAGCTTATTCCAAAACTCAGGATCATCAGGATCAACAATGTTAGCACAAAGTTCTTTCTCTAATTGAGAAACAACTTTTCTGATTTCTTTAATCTTAGCTTCTCTTTCTTCCTTGTTAGCAATGTTTTTTACTTCAGGTGCAAACTCATTAAGACCAGTAATGTATCTGCTGATTCCGTTTCTTTCGATACATGCTAACTGTTCTTCATGAAACACACCATCATAAAGAGCCATCCCATATCTCTCCAAACCTAGGTTACTAGCTTCTGGGTCAAAATAGGGACGAATTGTCACACTAGTGCTTTTTGCACCTTCGTAAGGGACTTGTACAATAGAAATTCCTCTTGCCATAATAATTATATAGTTGGTATTTAACTGACAAAAAAAGATTGAGAGGGGAGAAAACTCCCCTCTCGTTCGCGTGAATATTAGAAACTACCGCCGGTGATCGGATTGCGCATGACAATCTTCAACACTTTGGTAGGGTCTTTTACCCAAATCGCAGGCATCGTTTGGGTCATCATGACACGGTAACCGTTGAACTGACCAGAAGACTGGAATCCTTGGGTACGGCCCATGTAGTCCATAGTACCATTCTGATACCACCACTTCAATTGATTGTCCCACGAAAGCTTCAACATGAAGATGTTGTCGTTTCCAGTGTCGGTGATGTCGAAAATGATAAAGCTATAGGAGCTAAGCGGATGTCCATCAATGATCGGGTTTTCGATGTCATTTGTGTAAATGTTATCGAATGCTGGGTTCAAGACGAACTTCACGTTAGCAAGAAACGGAATCACGTAACTGGTGAACGCGAACCCGAAGTTCAAGTCCATACCTTTACCCGTGATTGCGCCGATACCATTGTTATCTGCTGCCTGAATAACAAGACCGGAGTTCACTGCTTCACGCTTGATCGCTTCGTTGACCATACGCATACCACCCATACCCGTTTGGACGATGAGTTGGCGCTTAGGATCTGGACCTTGGAACTCGACACGACCAGCGTAGAAGTTGTACAACTCAGCACGGAACAACTCCAAGGAGAAGTTCGACTTGTTGTAAACACGCTTGAAGGAGTTGTCGAGCTGCTTCCAAAGACCTACAGACAGACGGATATCATCTGGACCGTCTTGCTTAACGCGACCACCATGTCCCCACATCAAGTAGGTTTCGATGTCCGTAGCAATCTTGGTCAAGTGAGCTGCTTCCATCGTAGTAAGGAAGGTGCGGGTCAAGGTACCATTACCTACTGCGCGCTTCAGGTAGTCTTTACCCATTTTGGAAGCGATATCCTCGATCTTGGTCAACGCAGGATCAAGACTCTTATCGAAGTTCCGCCAAATTTCAGTAACAGGAACGGTACCGTCAGCGTTCATTCCACCCTTGATCATCATGTCCGCACGGGAGCTGATGGAGTAGTGAACGTGAGCTTCAGCACCACCCACGAAGTTATAGAATTCGCGGAAGCCCGAACGAGTTTGAATATCGGAGAAACGCTCACCGTACTCACCACGAGCAGATCCTTTACGGAAGATCTTCGTTTGAGGAGCAAGGTACTTGTTCTCCAAGAATTTATAGTTATCGTTGTTCACCAAACGAACGGTGTACAAGAAACCATCCCCGAGAGGAAGGATGTCATCGTCCGTGATGTACATTTCAACGCCGTTGTATTTGTCATAGGTGATGATGTCACCATGTCCAAATTCGCGTTTGTTAATCTTAATTCTGAAAGTCGTACCGTCGATACCTTTGGTTTCGTTCTCAGGTTCGATGTCTTCAAGAATGTAAGGAAGGTCTTGACTTACTGGGGTCTGCCACTTGTACTCACCCCGAGCATTGTCAACCATAATCACATTCTTACCACCAAAGGAAGACAACTGATAAAGCGGCATTTCGACTTTCTGAGCCATCGCCCAAATATCGACTGGACCCATGTCCATAGGCTCCGCATCTTTCAGCATGTTTACCAGGTGGTAAGAATCTACGTGAGAACTAGCTTGGTAGTTCGTATCACGTAGAAAAATACCATTGTTTAAAACTGGTGTTGCCATTTGAAAATATTAAATAATTTATCTTTTGAAAAAGTTTTTACTTGGTCTAGCAATAGTTTGACGCTGAGGTTGTTGGTACGACTCCTCCTCTTGTGCATAGGAAGAAGATGTTTTACGGGACTCTTCAGACTTCAATTGACGAACAGTCTCTTTAACAACTTCTTTCTTAGTATTCTCACGAACTTTAGCTTTATATCCATCTGGATCTGCGAGTAACCACAAAGCTTCCGCAATAAGGGAATGGTTTGGTTCTACGTATTGGTGTTTCTCCAACAAGTGACCGAGTAGGTTTGTAGGTCTCCCAGAAATAGAGGGATATGCGGGTTGAACAAGACCTGAGAACAACATGTTCTGAGTCTTTCTATCAAGTTTCAAACCATTGAGCTCACCAGGTTCAAGCGTTCTATATACATTGTCCATGTACATTTGAGCTTGTTGTTCCTGCATTTTACGACGTTCTTCTTGTTCTTGAAGCTGATACTGAATTTGTTGTTCAGTCATAGCGTCAAGTTTTGGTTTGAACTTCTTAGCTTTTTCGTTCAGTTTACCAAGGTCATCCCAAGAGTTGATCTCTTCTTCAATTTCCTCAGCGCTACCAAATCTAGTTGCTTGAAGATAAGAACGAACGATAGTCCTAGCATCATTGTCATCATCAGGACTCATTGAGCGAACTTCTTCTACACTCGCCAATGTCCTAAACAATGCTTTAAGATCTGTACCACCGTTAGCTACGTATTGAGCAGCATACTGAAGCTCCTCAGGTAATGCTTCAAAAAATTCAGCAGGAACCTGTTCACGAGCTTTTCTTTCACGCTCATTGAAATTAGCTTCTAACAATTCCTCAAAGTCTTGAAGAGAATAGTCCTCGAGAGGTTTCTCATCATCAAAAGGAATAAGAAGCTTTTTCTCAATCAGCTTGTTTGTTAGTTGAAGAACTCCGTCTTTGTTGTAGCGAGGTTTCTTTTCGGAAACTTGAGTATCGTCAATAGCTAGAACTTTCTCAATTTCCTTTTTTTCTTCCTCTTCGGGTTCATCATCCTCTTGTTCACTTTTTCTATCAAGGAAAGAAACATCAGGATTTCCACTTCTTGAAAAGACACTAGGCTTGGTTTCTTTATCAGCGGGGAGCATAACATTGTCCGCACTGATACCGAGCATAGAATCGATATCAATATCTAGTTGTTCTACCTGTGTATTTTCTTGTACTTCCATAATAAATAAATGTTGGTTTTATAACTGACAAAATCTTAATCAAAGAAAAGAAAATAAACTTTATAGATGATAAAGTGCATTATTTTCAAATCAAAAAACTATACATTATAACACTATCAATCTTTTTCATTCTTCTTTTTACTAGCTGTTTTTAAATCAAATTGATTTTTATTCTCTCTAGCTATCTGAAGATCGGTTTGTTTCATTGCTATTTGAGCTTGTGTTTTCTCACGAGCAATCTGATTTTTCTCTCTAGCAATGGTAGCCTTAGTATTTTCCTTACTAGATTCCATATTCATAGTTTCACGGAATTCTTCAGACTTTCTGATACGGTCCATGTTATCCATGAAATCACTTTGGAGATTCTGGTTAATGTCCTGCATAGACCCAAAACCAGATGCTTTAATTTCAGCAACAAGAAGATCTTTACGACGATTCTTTTCAGCTTCCATAGATTGATGATCAAGCATCATTTTTCTTTCAGCTGTACGTTGTTCCATCTCCATCTGCTTCATCTTCTCTTCATGCTGCTGCTGTTGAGCTTGAGCATCTCTTGTCTTACGTTCTGTCTCTTTCAGGATGTGATTCATCTCAGCAAGAGTTTCAGACTGCATGATGTTTCCGAGATCATAGATTGTAGCACCAGTAGTGTTATTTCCTACAATCATTTGTTTCATTTGTTCTACAAGAGAACGATGATTTGCTTTGGTAGTACAGAATACGTTTAAATCTCTCAGTAAGAGATCGGTACCGTTCATTTGGAAATTAACCTTTTCACCGGTACCTAACATGTATTGTAGGCGGAGTGATGGTTTTGTTGAATGGTAATATTGCGCTAAGTCTGTACGCATCTGATGTACCCTAGGCATTAGGTAATCAGAGTGTTGGATAAAGAATGTCTCTGTTTGAGCAAACGATCCTGTAACAGCTTGTTCGACACCTTTAGCTGTATCTGTTTGACCAATCTGCTGACCTAGTCTTTGAGGTGTGATACCGATTACTTCAAATGCTTGTTGTTTAAAGTAATTAGCTAACTGAACCCTTGACATCATACGCTGTGTCTGTTCAAGGTTCAGTGTTTGAAAATGCTGAAAGTTCAGTGCATTCTCAGTATTAGTAATCGAGGTATCAAGCGGTAGCATCTGAAAGTTCTTCATAGCTACATATGCTTTAGCAAGATTGTTCTTACCCCAATCTTCTCCCAAAGAGTGTCTAGGAAGAGCATTCTGATCTAACAGAATAACAGTTCCTAATTCGTCGACAAGAATATCAGCAATCTGATTATTTACAATGTTATAACCGATTTGGAATGGTTTCATCAAATCGACCATAGACATTGATCTTGTATTACGGTCATTGAAGATAGATCCTTCTACAGGGAGTTTACAACCGTAGAGGGAATTGTCCCCCTTAAATTGAAACTTAAGAGGACCGATTTTATTCTTGTCAATACCGATATACATAGGATTAATACCACCGGGGTTGTTCATACCCCAGAATGATGGGTGGTTAGGACCAATCTTAATACCACCCCATACTTCATTAATCCAAATCCAATCTACGTGTTCACCAAAGATCAAATTGTCTTTGCTCTTATTCTTAATGAGATTGGTGTTATAAATAGGTTTGTCTGTAATCTTATAATTCTCATCGACAATATCGATGATTACTTCGCCGTCTTCTGTAATCTTGGTAAGGTGACCTACCTTTCTTTGTGATTTCCAATAAGAGGTTGTTACCCTCATAAGGAACGCCATACCCATAGGAGCATAGTCTTCACCTTCACCAAAGATCCAGTTGATAATATCACCACCAGGAGCGATAGAGTTGTCCCACATAGATGTGAACTGTCTATATGCGAGTGATGGCATATTGACGTTCCAATCGTGAGACTTAGTAGCATCATAGTAGCTACCATCGTTTTGATACCCTTGTAATGGATAACCTGCAGAACGTACAGGATAAATAGCTTCCAAAGACTCAAGCTGTTCCTGAGTCATGATGTAACCGTATTTATCAATAACGTCTGCTACGGTAAGCATCTCAATTCTACCTACGTAGTTACCTTGAGATACATATCTTGTTTCTGGTGACTTATGGTAGAACGTAGTCACTGGGTTCCACAGCTCTACATCATAGTCATCTTCCATCATTCGGAAGTGCCAAAACTCTCTATCTGTAATGAGCATGTCTCTGAAACCACGTTCTTCCAACTCATCCATTGAGAATCTTTCGACGTCAATCTTATGTTGGTGAGAAGCCCATTGTTCGGACATACTCCTATAATCTTTATCAAAGAAGTTTTGGATTTCAGGAAGAGACTTGATGTTTTCAGGTTTCATCTTTTCTTCCATCATCTGCTGAACTTCGGGATCTTCTTGATTTAATCCCATATTTAAGAGTTCAATCATGACTCTTTGTTCAGCTTGAGAATAAAGTACTTCTTCAATCTGCTTACGTTTCTCCTCTAACATTTCATTATAAGAGAATTCGTCAACACCGTGATAGGTTACTTTAGTATTCCTTTTTGCAAATTCAGAAGTAAGAACTCTGATTACGTTTGGAATAATAGGATAAAACTTAAGTTCTAATGCGCTAGCGTCTTCTTTAATGAGAGTCTCTACAAGATCTCTCATTTCATTATCATCCTCGATGATATAGTCTGTTTTATCAATGACACCTTCGGCTAACTTGTAGTTTTTCATTAACCGACGAGCATTACGTCTAATCTGTTTCAGACCCTGCCACTCTAACCAGTCTAGATTCCATGCTGTCCACGACTCGTCTTTCTCTCTTCTAGGTAAAAACTGAATAGGTTGGGTAATACTACCAAGACGGTTGTACTCCGCTTTCGCCCCACCTTTAAGTTGTAACGCATTTAAAACCTTCATGTCTTTACTTTATGTTTTTAAAGGGGTTCCTAGGTTTACCCATGTTTAGTCCACCCCTATTATTTTTTCCTAAATTACGGAAAGGGCTTACTGATAATTTATATAAATCAGAAGATTTTTGCAAATGTGATCTGTCAGTATATTCAGTTCTTTTCTTTAATCCTCTGTTTGCTTGTTGAACTTTAGCAAAAGTAATAAGAGCTGCTAATGAAACTAAACGGTCAACGTTTATATCATCATTATAAGCTTCCATCTCTTTGATCGCCATAATATCAGGTATACGTTCAACACCATATACCTTTTTAACTATCGTACCATCTGTTTTAGTTTCTACATCTAGCTCTTCATTTAAAAATTCGATGAGATAACTAAGCATGTGATTCTTAAAGATTGTACCCACGTTCTTCCAACCATATTCTTGGTAGACGTTTCTAGATGCACCAATGTCTTTTAAGAAAAGCATTTGGTCTTTCTGAACTAGATACTTCTGTTTCTTTCTATGAATCATGTGCTGGATGAATAGGGAAACGTTATTTTCCACTACTGTCCACGCGCTGTACCACTCAATTATGAGCTCGAGACGCTCATGTGTTTTATTGATATCATCAAAACGACCACACCATGCAGCTACAATCTTGTCTCGCTCCATGAATGATTCTACTTTATCAGCTCCTACACGAGTTATTTCTACAGGATTCTTGTAGACATAGATAGAACATAGAGAATCAGAAGTTGTAGTTTTTCCTTCTGACACCGGGTCAATAGATGCATAGTATGTCCCCCACTCTGCATTTTTATCAGGTCTTTCCCATACTACGATAGAACCTGTTTTATCTTCTGTACTCTTTGAAATAGGAAACTCTAAAATCGGTAGTTTATTACTGGTAGTATGAACTACTTCACCCTTTTCGTTCCATGCAAGATTTACAAACTCATATGGATAGTCTTTATCATCTATTCTAGCTTTTTGAGCTGAGAGTAAATGAGTAGGGAAAAGGGATACGTTTCTAAACGCGAAAGCTTCCTCAATAGTACGCGGATGCTGTGATACCCTAAGCTGATAGGTCTGAGGATCAAGATCCTTCTTCCACTTCTCAAACTTAGAGTTAAGAGCTTCTAGTGCTTCTTCTACTAGTGAGTTACCATATTGATCAATGTATGGAGGCATTGACCACTGTTCAGGAATGAATAATCCTGATAGACCTATAGTCCCTTTATTATCAATTAGATTAGTCTCGACAGGATATATGCTATGTCTAATAGGAAATAGCATCATCTTCTTTAGAGGTTCACATTGATCAAGGTCACCCACGGAACCAGCTGCAATAAATACACCAGTAGTAATGTCACCTAACTGTAACGCAGGAAACATGTATTCCACTGTCTGATCCATTGTAGGTGCAATCCCCGCTTCTTCGTAGAAGAAGTACCTTACCCCACCACCTACACCTGTTGTAGGATCTTTATCAAAGGATACACCCTGAATAGTTCCTTTAAGACCTTTCAGAGTTTCACGACCGTTAGAGTCTGTATCTCCAATCTGCTGCTGCCACATGAGAACCTTTCCAGGGTTCATAGGACGATACCACGCCGTCTCACTATCTAGGAAAGATTTATACTCGTTTAAGAACTTCCAAGATCCCTTTTCATTTATGTAGTCTTTGAGTGATGCGCCTATTTTAAGAATAGGAGTTTCCTCAAACCATATTTGATTTATGAGCTTAGCACAGTGATAATAGCTAGATCCAAACTGACGTTTCTTTAGGACTGCACAATGCTGGTAATGTAACTCAGCTAATAGCTCATATAGAGCCATATGATATTGAGAATCCCATACATCAGGGAAACCGAACTTCCTTTTTTTCTTATCATTGATTGGTAAGAAGTTGATCCACATGTAGTATTCCCTAGGGAGATACCATATCTTCTTACCGCTTTTATAAATTACTCCTTCTTTACATTTCTCTTTTTCTCCGTTCCAATACTTTTTAAAGTCTGCTGTACCTTCAGGAAAAGGACAGTAGTATTTTCTATCGTTGTATTTTCTAGCTTGTAAATTGAATTCAAATGCTACATCGTCAAATTCATATTTACCGGGTTCTTTAAAAAGAGATTTTACAAATTCCCGAAACTCATCGTAGTTATAAAACTCAGTGTAAGACCATTCGTCATTTTCCCACGTAGGGATCTTCTTATAAAAATCATCATTCCTGGTCATATGCTAGTTTCTTATCACCTCTAATTCTATTAGAGCTTTCATTAAGCTCTTGTAGAACTATCTTTTCTAGTTGTTTAAATTCCTGAATGGTCTTTCCTACTGATTTAACCTGCATAGCTAACGCTGCTAAGTTACCATCTCTACCAGTAGTAATAGGAGTATTACGTGCAAACGTACCTAGTTTCTCTAAAAGAATCTTATTATCAAGATAATAACGATACGTAGGAGTCATGAATAGTAGCTCTAACTTCTTTAAAGCAGCTTGCATAACTTCATCTTCTAGAGTATAATCTCCTACAAAATCATTTAAAAGAGTTTCCTCTTTAATGTTTTCCGGAAGATTAGCGTAAGGACCTGTATGATCAAAGTAATAGTGAAGAAATGACAGGGCGGGGATCGGGTCTTCGTACTCGTCGTGTACAGCTTTAAGCTCAGGGACAAGCAAACAGTTAATATTAACTATTACTTTTCCATTCTGTATATCAAAGATTCTAATAGTCATTTTACTTGATCTTTATTGTCTCTTATCCAATTGAACATCGCTATTACTTCGTCTTTTAAGTAAGGGACAGTATAGGGAACTACTTCTTTTACAATAGCTTCTCCTTTTTCATTTTTCTTATAGATAGGGAATTTAAATGAATCTTCACCTTCTTTTTCAAAAATGATGTGGTGTAAAGTCATTGTTCCAGGTTTGTATCTAGGGTTATGCTTTAGAATAATGTACATGTAAGTACTCAATTGTAAAGCATAATGATTGAAATTACAGTCATCTAAGTGAGAACAAGGACCTAGCATTTTGGTACTAACACCTTCCCAATTAGTAAAGCTCTTGGTCTTAATCTCTTTATTAGTCTTAAAGTCTACAATGTCTACTACACCATTTACAACCTCAACCCTATCAGCTTGACCACAAATACCTGCAGATTTCAAGTAAACAAAGTGTTCTGGATAGATACCGTCAACTAGTCTCTGTTCTGGTGCAAGCTTAATATTACCGTTATAAATAGGAGGGATGATCGGTATATCTAAGCCCTGTCGTCTAAGTGTCTGAAGACTAACAGTATCCGATTCTCTTTGGTCATGGAAATAACTACCATTAAGAATAGCTCTATCGGTTTCTTTTTCCCAATGTTCTCTAATAACAGCTGGGTCTAAACCATACCATTTACTATTAGGATTAACAGAAGCTTTTTTAGATACAGCAATAGGATCAAATGGTTCTTTAAACTGTTTGATCATTGATGTAACTCCTAACCATTGGATATTATCGTTAGGATCCTGACTCTCGTATTTATGATTTTCTGATTTGAATAGTACCGCCATATTAGTCTATATCTGGATTGTAGTTTATTTGATCGTAGAATTTGTCTTCGTCTTCTTCACTTAAAATGGCATTCCAGCGTGATCCTTTAGGATGAGGACATTCAGAGGAGAGAGATCTTACTTTATAGGAAAGTTTACACCCGCATTCACCACAGCATGGTTGAGTACCAGGTAAAGCACACTCTGATCCTTTTCTATCGATGAGATCACATGCTTCACAGAGCTTCATTCTTTCAGAAGCAATCTGTTCAATGTGTTCACTCTTGATCAGAGAGTTCTTTATCCCCTCTAGAATCTTGGTTTTGTTCTTCCAAATCTCTCTTATATTCATCTCTTTGGTTTTTTATTTCACTTTTGTATGTAGCTTTTTCTTGAAGCAGAGGTATCATTTTCTCAAGTTTTTCTAAAGCTTTTTTCTTGTCCTGCATGATTGCATACTTCTGCATTGTAATTCTATGACCTGAGTCAATGATCTCTTGGTATTTGTTTATTATATCTTGAGACATTTTAATTCTCTTCTCAAGACGATTAGGTTTTATATAAAAAGTACCAAATCCATGGACATAGATGCTTATGTGTTCAGGTTCAGTCAGAGCTTTTTTAACTCGTTTCCAATAAGCATCAATGATAATTTCTGCGGTTTTCTGGTCTACGCCATTAGCATCACAGAACTTCTTAATCAGTGGTTTAAGCTTCTTAGGATTCAAGACTAAACACTTTATAGTTAAGAACAATATTACCTGCAGTTTGGATTTGCATCTCAGGGTTTAGAGAAATCTTCTTTCTACCTTTTCCATTCTTAGAAATAAGATTTGCTCTCTCAGCTTTGAGTAATACGTTTCTTATACTTTGTGGGGAAGCATCAGGATTCTTGGTTTTATTTCCACTACTCCTAAGCTCATCAAGCTTTTTCTCTCTTCTTATTTCTGCCATCTGAGTACAGAAATCTGTAAGTTCCATCTCACCTGCTAAACCCAAATAGGTTAAACAGTCTAGGTCTAGCTCACTTAAGTTGATGTTCCGTAAATAAGAAAAGACAATTAATTGGAACCTGACGATAGCGTCAAGTTCCAATTTCACATTTTTAGTTACAAGATTTACTTTAGCCATGTTGGTATACGTGACTGACAATTTTAAATGTTTACAGTTTTATTAAACTGTTTCCTTCTTAAGTGAGCGGAGTTTTCTAGGCTTTTTAAACTCTTCTTCCTCTTCTTGTGGAACTTCAGGTTCTACTTGTTCCTCTTCTTCTTGTTCATACTGATCTTGTTCAAATTGGTTCTGAGAATCAAGCAGTTGTGCAGTTTGAATCTGCGTTACCATTCTGTCAAAACGAGCTTTATCGATCTTTGTAGCTAGTTCTTCATACTCTGCACGAAGACGCATAAGTGGTAGTTCTCGCTTGTAGAAATCAACCATTTTCTTTCTGGCATTCTCTAAAACTTCTGGACTTACTTCTTGTTGGTTTTCTTGTGTCATAATAAATAAGATTTAATGTTTTACAAACATAACAATTAAAGTTTAAATATTACAAATAGAAAATCCCCCGTTTTTTAGGCGGGGGATTCTACGAAACTACAAAGCAACAAGAAAAGTGAAGAAAAACCAAAAAGTATATGCTATATATATAATAAGAAAAATTGTAATACTTTACAAGTATTACTCTTTCTCTACGGTTTTCTTTTTAGAAGTAGGGACAGGAATAGATGAGAACCCGAGAGCTGCTGCACTGTAACCTGCGAGTACATAACCTACCCATTCGTGAACTATAATAGCATTAAATAGGTCGAGCATGCATACCAAGATTAAAGCAAATCCGGATACAATACCCATTAGTCTTTTGGAGCTCTGAGGCTTATCAGCTTCAAAGAATCCTTTAATCCATGTAATCATTTGTAAGTAAGTTTTTTACGTTTACACCTTAATTGAACAACGCTATCTAACTTATGAATCTTCTTTTCAGACTCTTGAAAAGTATGGACAACGCTATCGAAGTTCTTAACCAAATTGATGTGGTAATTTGAACTATCTGCGTGAACTATAGTATCTAGTATTACTACAGTATTGTACTCAAGGGGTACATCTTCTCCGTTAGGATAGCTTGTACACGCCGAAAAAGTGATACTACTTAATAAGAGTATCGTAAATCTTTTGAATGAGCTCATTTTGTGTTCCCTGATTTTTCTTTAGTTCCTCTATTTTCTCATTTACCGAATTGAGTTGAAACTGAAGAAGTTCAGGCTTAACACTTTCTATTTTATTCACTCTTTCTTTAAGATTATCAATATCGTATTGAGTAGTTAGTTTAGTCGTCATATAGCTCATAATAATGCCAATTATGAGAATAACTATATTAACAACTTGTGGAAGAGCTAATTTAAGTTTTGTATCTTGAGTAATGTCAGCCATAACATGTTCAGGGTTGCCCCTCTGGTAAACTATGAGAAGTTAATATTACCGGGTCCACTACTCTCTGATAACTATCAAGATTTGGATCAGGGAGCGGAACCTCGGTGTAATTTACAATTAGTTTGTTTATGTACCCGTCTGTGATATACACATAGGTGTACCCGTTATGGATGTAGCAAGGAAAGAACTCGTATGAATCTTCGGGTAAATAGGTAACAATTTCCCCGAGCATGTCAGCATCTAAAATTTGAACCAGTGCCATTAGGATGTAGTTTTGGGTGGATGATGTTCTAAATAGTGTCCTGCTGTTACAGCAAAGTCAGGATAAAGATCGGTAGTTCCATCATACAACAATGTAGAAGTATACAATGTTGAATACGATAATCCAGTAGAATACTCATAAACAATACTACCACCACCAGCACTTGGGCTACTAATTCTGTAATAAAATAACTGATTGGTAGTAAGTGCAATTGTAGCTTTAAGTACCCCAAACTCATATATCTGCACGTTACTAGTATTTAAGTAAATACAATAACGCATTCTAGGATAGCGATTAACAGTATTAAACGGAAGACTTAAATCGTTTAACCCGAAAGCTAATTGACCTGTAAAGTTCCAGTGCGAGGGTTCATAAACCATTTCGCATCTTCCTTTAATAGGATCACCCCATACGCAGTTAGTTTGGAAAGATGTGGTACTACCTTGACCCTTAATTGACTGATCTGTATTAAGCAGATAATCATTAAGTGCGATTACATTCTCTTTATGGAGCATGTAACGTGGGTACGCTAATTTAGAGTTTTGAGTAAAGGTTACAGGATCACTGATTCCTTTTACATTAAACTTTACACTAGCAGCTCCAGCTACAGTCCTAGTAATTGATACGAATACTCTATCGTTTTGATTAACAGTAAAGGGGAAGGTTAAGGGTGTAACCAACGTATCATTCACCCACATTTGATAGGATGTTACATTGGTAAGAATTTCACTTGTAAGCTCACCAGTAAATCCTATTCTAAAAAAGATATTTTTGTTAGTGTTAGATGCATATGATACAAGCATTGTGCTAGTAGATTCACCAGCACATACTTTTACAATATTAGGATCGTTTATTGATCTTCCCATTAGTTCTGTGTTAGTTCTGCAATGTGTGTTTGCAAATAATAGCCATAATTTGCAACAAAGTCAGAATGGAAATTAACCGTTCCATTGTGCGTGGTTAGCGATGTGTACAACAATGTCCAAGTGGCTCTATCATTATCTGAATAATAATAACGAATCGTGTACACACCCGGTGATGTCAACGTCGATGTGATTTTAGACCAATGTAACTCACTATATCCTATAAGAACATTCGCTTTTGATACTCCCAATTCCAAGATTTCAAAAAAGTTGTTTCTAATCAAAATCATGTATTGGCATCTCGGAAATCTGTTTGCAACCGTGTTGCTTACCGTGAGATTGTTCAGTCCGTATCTAAAATTCGTGAACGAACCAATTGAATTGATTGGTGGCATTTGTATTTCAAACACACCCTTTACAGGATTTGTAAAAATACAATTTGTCAAATAAGACAATGTGCTTCCTGTTCCCTTCACACCAATCCCATCCACATAGTTCTGCGTGGTGGTCATGTTCTCCACATAGTGCGTGGTGCGAGGCTTGTAATATGTGGTTGAAGAAAATGTCAGCGCATTTGTAATCCCAGATGTGTTTAGAGATATGGATGAGGCAAGTGCAGGATTGGTTCTTGTTATTTCAACGAATATCCTGTCACCGTTATTAAATGAAAATGGAACTGTGACCAATACATCGTTCTTATAAATGGATGATGTGGCCACATTGGTCAGAACCGATGAATTGAATGTTCCCTGCATGCTCATCCGTTGGAAGATGACATTCTGCAACCCAACTCCGAAATTCAATGTCGTAGTCGCGGATGCAGGAGGACATGGAAGACATGTGTATGTCTGACCGGATGATAGATTGTGAGGTCCATCAGTATCGTTTACAATAGCAGGAGGAGGTGTTAGACATGTATAAGTATCACCAGAAAACAGATCATGATTTCCATCTATATCAGTAACCACAGCAGGTGCTGTTTTACATGCTTTTAAAACAAATGGATCATTTATTGATCTAGCCATCTTAAATAGTTTTATACAGCGTAAAGTTTACATAACCACCTGACATAATCAATTCATCAGAGAAATTAAAAGCAAGTAGCTGTGCTTTACTTACAAGACGTAAAACATCTCCTTCAGAAAGTTGTTTTCTTTGAGCTCTAGTAGCAAAGGTAAATGTCTCATAAAGATTATACCTAATACTAGTACCACCCGCAGAAGTATTTACAACCTCTATTACAGCTACGTCTGCATCATATGTACTAATCCATCCTAAAGTAGTAGCAGGATTAATAACAGTATCAGCTGCTCCTAATGCATAAGTAAGGGATGCTACGGGTTCTTCAACCTTAGTTGCGCCGTATGTGCTAATCAAAGTATTAATGTCTAGAAGAGCGTTTACGATCTTACCAAGACCCTTGAGCATTCCAAACTGCCAAGTAAAGTTTTTACCCTGATTACCTTGGTCTTTTAAGTTTCCTACTGACATGTTCTATATGTTAAATTATCTACTAATTTCTTCCCAGTCTACTGAAGCATACATACCTAAAGTTCCACCTATACTATCTATAGCTGCTTCTACTATTAGTTCAGATGCTACACCTGTTAGACCATTTCTTTCTAACTGATTAGTAAAGAGTGCTTCTTTCAAAATATTAATACTAGGTGACGCTTGGTTAGAGGAGTTTATATAACCTAAAGCTAATATTCTACCACCTGTAACAGACGTTCCTGTAAGATTGTATTCAACAGCAGAATCAGCACCTACAGGTACCCATGCTCCACCTGTAATAGTACCACCCTGTACAATTCTCCAAGAATAGTTCTTACCGTTACCTAATCCTAATATTGATATAGCAGTTGCTATTACTATAGCATCTA
>Ga0315903_10002744_pt1 | contig 25313 bp, 21 predicted proteins | sample LakEriMetagenome_7_FD_203524 | JGI IMG/M metagenome (GOLD analysis project Ga0315903, IMG submission 203524) | Freshwater fungal communities from buoy surface, Lake Erie, Ohio, United States - Buoy 2 MA119 | ecosystem: Environmental > Aquatic > Freshwater > Lake | place: USA: Lake Erie, Ohio... | reverse complement strand
GCGACCACCAACTCCGATGCCGGCGTGACCTCGATGTCGGCCGTGAGCAGGGTCCTGGAGACGATGCAGTCGGTCGGCCTGCCTTTGCTCATCCATGGCGAGGTGACGGACGCCCGGGTCGATGTGTTCGATCGCGAGGCGGTGTTCATCGAGACCGTGCTTGAACCCATGCGGCGGGATTTTCCGGCGCTGCGGGTGGTGTTTGAGCACATCACGACCCGCGAGGCAGCGCAGTATGTCGCGCAGGCCCCGGGTGACATCGCTGCCACCATCACGGCCCATCATCTGCTCTACGAGCGCAATGCGCTCTTCAAGGGCGGCATGCGCCCGCACTGGTATTGCCTGCCCATCCTCAAGCGCGAAACCCATCGGCAAGCACTCCTTGAGGCCGCCACCTCGGGCAATGCCCGGTTCTTTCTCGGTACCGACAGCGCGCCCCATGCCCAGCACCTCAAGGAGCATGCCTGCGGTTGCGCAGGGTGTTACACCGCGCCCCACGCGATGGAGTTGTATGCAACCGCATTCGAGTCCGTCGGTCGACTGGACCGTCTCGAGGGGTTCGCAAGCTTCCATGGGCCTGACTTCTATCGACTGCCCCGCAACCGTCAGACCCTGACACTGGTCCGACAGCCCTGGTCGGTGCCCGAGAGCCTGCCTTTTGGTGATGAGCGCATCGTGCCGCTGGCGTCGGGTGAATCTCTGGCCTGGCAAATGCAAGCCTGAGCGTGGAGGATCCCGACCGTCCCTGGCTGGCCGAACAGGTCCGCCTGCGTGATGAGCTGTCGGGGTTGACCGCAGAGTCCAGACTCGAGCGGCTCAATGCCTGGGCGCGCGCCGCGTCGATACGAACCGCATCCGGGCGCACGCTGTGGTTCGTGGATCAATCGTCTCTGCCGGTCGGACAGGCCTATGAGGTCTTCATCCATGACACGGGTCAGGTCCCGACCCGCGCCTGTGGCGAGGGTGCGGTTCACGACCTTTACAACGCCCTGATGTGGCTGCGCTGGCCTTGCAGCAAGGCGGTGCTCAATGCGCTTCATGCCCGAGCAATGCATGCTGATCGGGTCCGCAGCAACGATCTGGCGGAGCAAGGACAGCCGATCCGGCCTCGCGGTGGGTTGCGTGATCGCCTGACCCTGTTGGATGAGAGCGGCCTGGTTTGGATCTGTACCGACGCCCAGGCAAACGCTGCCTTGCAGGGGTTTCGCTGGCACGAACTCTTCGTGGAGCGCCGAGCGTCGCTGCAAACGAGTCTGACGGCAAGGGTTTTTGGCCATGCGGTGCTGCAAAAGCTCGAGCGCCCTTACAAGGCGATTACCGCGCAGGCGGTCATTCTCCCCGGGTCGCCGAGGGAGTCCCAGACGGATGTTGATGCCCGGCTGGCGCGAGTCCTGGAACACGACTGGCCGGAGCTGTGCCCGCTGCCCGTGCTCGGTTTGCCTGGCTGGTCACCCGAAAACAGTGACCCCGTGTTTTATGCCGATACGAAAATCTTTCGGCCGGGCCGCATTCGCCGCCTACAATCGCCCTCGGAGCGGGTCGGACGATCGCTGCGGGTGCTTGCACCCGGGGAGGAAGGTCCGGACTCCGGCGGGCAGGGTGCTGGCTAACGGCCAGGCGCCTCGCGGATCACTTCGGTGGCCCTCGGGGCGACGGACAGTGGCACAGAAAACAAACCGCCAAGCGGCCGTCTACGGCCGCCGGTAAGGGTGAAAAGGTGGGGTAAGAGCCCACCGCACAACTGGTGACAGTCGTGGCATGTCAAACCCCACCCGGAGCAACACCGCATAGGCACGCGCGCAGCCCCAAGGTTGCACAGGACGCCCCTCCGAGCGTGCGGGTTGGTGGCTAGAGCCCCGGGGTAACCCGGGGCCCAGAGGAATGATCGTCAGCTGGGCAACCGGCTTACAGAATCCGGCCTACAGATCCGCTCCACTTCCCTTTTCTTATTAAGTCGCTTGAGAATCAATTTTCAATGAATTGATTCTTATGCGTTCTTTTTTCATTTGCTGTATTTATATACAGCATCTCTGGATTGCTAAGTCCTTGTCCTGATTGGAAAAATCCCGCTTTCGCCTTGACCGGACCGATCGATTTCCGTAAAGTGGAAAAAAGTGTGAAAAAGTGGCTGAAAGTGGGTTTGTTGCTCTCTTTCGGTTGGTTTCAGTCTTCGTCATGGCGGCGCCGCCGTTCAGGTGACCATGTTCCAGGGTCGTTCAGCCTTGTCGCTCGATGCCAAGGGCCGTATGTCGGTCCCGTCCCGGCATCGCGACGCGCTCGCCCTGCAATGCGAGGGGCGCCTGACCCTCACCCGACACCCTGAGGGGTGCCTTCTGCTGTACCCCCGTCCGGTCTGGGAATCGGTCCGCGAGCGAATCGCCTCCCTGCCTTTGGCGGCCAGCGGCCTGCGTCGATTCTTTCTGGGCAATGCCACGGACATCGATCTGGACGGTGCAGGTCGGTTGCTGATTGCGCCCGAGCTGCGTCAGGCGGCCGGACTGGGCAAGGATGTCGTGCTGCTCGGTATGGGCGCTCACTTTGAAATCTGGGATGCCACGGTGCTTGCGGCCAATGAAGCGCAGGCGATCGCGGGGGGATTGCCCGAAGCCTTGTCGGGCTTGTCGATCTAGGTCACGGAGGAGGTGGCGCAACAGGAATCGACCGCTCACCGTCCGGTGCTGCTGCAGCCCTGCATCGAGGGGCTGGCACTGCGCCCGGACAGCGTGATCGTGGATGGAACCTTCGGGCGTGGCGGCCACAGCGGCGCCATCCTCACGGTGCTGGGTCCCGCCGGGCGGCTGGTGGCCCTGGACCGGGATCCTGATGCGATAGCGGTGGGTTCGCAGTGGAATGACTCCCGGTTTTCGGTGCATCGGGCGCGTTTCTCGCAACTGGGCGAGGTGCTGGATGACTTGGGAATCGGGGCTGTCGATGGCGTGTTGCTGGATCTGGGAGTGTCGTCGCCGCAACTCGACGACGCCTCGCGCGGGTTCAGCTTCAGAGCCGATGGGCCATTGGACATGCGCATGGATCCCGATCACGGGATCAGCGCACGAATGTGGCTCCAGCAAGCCGAAGAGCAAGACATTGCAAGAGCGCTGAGGGACTATGGGGATGAACGGTTTGCTGTTCCGATTGCAAAGGCGATTGCTGCTCGCTTCCGGCGGGATGGCCCCGATGCCTTGGCCGGGACCCTCGAACTTGCCGCTCTCGTGGCGGGTGTCGTCCGTCGGCGGCAGGGTCGGTCCGAGACCGGCAAGGATCCGGCGACGCGAACCTTTCAGGCTTTACGGATTCTCGTCAATCAGGAGCTTGAAGAACTCCCGCTTGTCCTCGAACAGGCGACCGGGCGGCTCCGCCCCGGCGGCCGACTCGTCGTCATGGCCTTCCACTCCCTCGAGGACCGGTTGGTGAAGCAGTTCATGGCGCGCGAAGCGGGCGCCCATGCGCCCCGCGACCCAATCACCGGTGCACCGGCACCGCTTGCGCCCCCACGGCTGAGACTGCTGGGCCGAATCCTGCCGAATGAGACCGAGGTGGCTGCCAATCCCAGGGCGCGTTCGGTTGTGCTTCGGATCGCGGAGCGCTGCTGATTCATGGCCAAGTTCAATGTCGCCCTGGCTGCCATGCTGATTCTGTGTGCGTTGCTGCTGGTCACCTCCCAGCACCGCGCACGCAAGGCCTTCATCGACCTGGAGCGGGCTCAGGCCATGACCCGTCGCCATGAGGTGGATTGGAAGCGTCTGCAGCTCGAGCAAACCCAGCTCGCCAAACATTCACGAGTGGACTCCATGGCACGCGGCGAGTTGCGCATGCAGCCGGTGACGCCTGATCGCACCCTTTACCTGCCTCGCAGTGCTGGAGCGCAGTGAAATGGCACGACCCGTCAAGCTCTCGTCTCGCAACACCCTGTTGGGCACCAAGCTGCCCGCATGGCGATCGCGTCTGGTCATGGGCGGGATTGCCGTGTGTTTCATGGCGCTGGCGGGACGTGCTTTCTGGCTGCAGATCCTGAGCAACGATTACCTGCAGCAACAAGGCGCGGTGCGGTATCAGCGCACACTCGAGATCCCGGCGGCCCGGGGTCGGATCGTTGACCGCACAGGCGAGATGCTGGCAAGCAGCCTTCCGGCCCGCGCCATCTGGACCATCCCCGAGGATGTCCAGGCCACCCGGGAAAAGAAGGCGGAGATGGCCCGGCTGCTTGGCATGGACATGCGAGAGCTTGAGCGCAAGCTTGCCGAGGACAGGTCGTTTGTTTATCTGCGTCGGCAGGTCGATGCCGAGGTCGCTGCCAAGGTCATGGCGCTCGGCATTCCAGGCGTTCATCAGCGCAACGAAACCAAGCGCCACTATCCCCAGGGCGAGATCGTCGCCCATGTCGTCGGATTCACCGACGTCGAGGATGCGGGCCAGGAGGGGTTCGAGCTGTCGCAGCAGCAGCGGCTCGCCGGCAAGCCAGGAAGCCGCATGGTCATCAAGGATCGCCTGGGCCGCATTCTGGAGGAAGTTGGCTCTGGCCAGGAGCCCCAGGATGGCGCCGATCTTGAGCTCTCGATCGATGCCCGTGTGCAGTACATCGCCTTCAGTGCATTGCGCGATGCCGTCAAGGAGCATCGCGCCAAGGCGGGCGCCGTGGTTGTCCTCGATGTGCAGACCGGCGAGGTGCTGGCCTTGGCCAATCTGCCGACCTATGACCCCAATCGTCGTGGCCAGCTCAACGGCGCGCAGTTGCGCAACCGGGTCATCACCGACACCTACGAGCCGGGTTCGACCATGAAACCCTTCTCGGTGGCCATGGCAATGGATTCGGGTCGGGTGTCTCCGACCACGACCTTCGATGTGTCGCCGGGTCGCATGACCATCGGATCCGCCACGATTGGTGATGCCCATGCCTATGGTGTGTTGACCGTCGAGCAGATCCTGCAGAAGTCCTCGAACATCGGCACCGTGAAGATGGCGCTGCAGATGCCGCCACAGCGCATGTGGGAGGGATTCACCTCGCTCGGATTTGGCCAGCCGCCGCAACTCGGCTTCCCGGGCGCTGTCTCGGGGCGTGTGCGTCCCTGGAAAACCTGGAAACCGATTGAGCAGGCGACCATGTCCTATGGGCATGGCATTTCCGTTTCGCTGATTCAGATTGCCCGGGCCTACACGGTGTTTGCCACGGATGGCGAGCTGATGCCGCTGACCATGTTCAAGGCCGATGGCCATGTGCCCGGCGTGCCGGTCTTCTCACCCGCGACTGCACGCTCGGTGCGCAAGATGCTCGAGATGGCGGCCGGCCCGGGGGGCACCGCGCCGCTGGCGCAGGTCCAGGGCTATCGGGTGGCCGGCAAGACCGGAACGGCACACAAGCAGGAAAACGGCAGCTACCAGAACAAGTACATCGCCTCGTTTGTCGGCTTTGCGCCGGTCTCCAAGCCCCGCGTGGTTGTGGCCGTGATGGTCGATGAGCCCTCGGCCGGCAAGCACTACGGGGGGCAGGTGGCCGCACCGGTGTTCGCGCGCATCACCGGCGAAGCCTTGCGTGCCATGCGCGTGCAGCCCGATGCGCCCTTTGCCACCCTGGTGGCACCGGTCGATCCTGCCCGGGAGAGCATGTGATGGCCCTGCGCGAACCTCAGGCTGTCGAACTCGCCCGCTGGTTGCATCAGCGACTGGGCGAGGGAGCTCGCCTGTGCTCGGACAGCCGCAAGATCAAGCCCGGGGATGCGTTCATGGCCTATCCGGGCGAACGCAGCGATGGTCGTGCTCATATCGCATCAGCCCTGGCAGCTGGCGCTGCAGCGGTTCTGATGGAAGCGCCCGCCCCCGAGACCCTGGCTCACCGAGGTCTCGAACCGCAGGCCGAGTCGATCCGTGAGGTCAGGGGTTTGAAGTCACTGTGTGGTGCGATTGCATCGAGCTATCACGGTCATCCGAGTGACGCGCTTGAGGTCGTCGCCGTGACCGGGACCAACGGCAAGACCAGCTGCACCCAGTGGATCGCACAGGGGCTGCAGGACTTGGGCATGCCTTGCGCCGTGATCGGTACGCTGGGTGCCGGACGGTCTGGCAGTGCGCTGCAGGACTTCGGCCTCACCACGCCGGACGCCCTCGAACTTCAGGCCCTGTTTGCGCAGCTGCGTGACCAGGGGGATGTTCCGGCTGTGGCCCTCGAGGCCTCTTCGATTGGCTTGACGCAGTACCGGCTCTGCGGCACCCGGATTTCAGTCGCGGTCTTCACCAACCTGACCCGCGACCACCTCGACGTTCACTGCACCATGCAGTCCTATGCGCAGGCCAAAGCTCGCCTCTTTGCCTGGCCCGGGCTGCGGGCTGCGGTCATCAATCTCGACGACCCCTGGGCCACCACCATGCTGCAGGCCTTGCCCAATGAGGTGCCCTGCATCGGTACGTCGATGCTGCCCGGGGTTGCAAGGACAAACACGATCGGCCGTCCTGTGCGATGCCTGATCGCCCAGACGATCGAACAGACTGCCACAGGCCTGCAGGTGCGGCTCACCGGCGATTTCGGTGAGGCCCGCTTCAGCACCCGTCTGATTGGACTGCACAATGTGGCCAACCTCCTTTCGGTCTGTGCAACCTGGCTCGCCATGGGTCATGCGCTTGTCGAGTGCGTCGCCGTGCTCGAGCGTCTGCAGCCGGTTGCCGGGCGGTTGCAGCCGGTCGTGCCCGCTGAGACCGGGCAGGTGTCGAACCCACTGGTGCTGGTCGACTATGCCCACACTCCCGATGCGCTCGAGCAGGTCCTTCGGGCTGTCGAGCCGCTGGCACGGGCGCGCCAGGGGGCCGTGTGGTGTGTGTTTGGGGCGGGGGGGGATCGCGATCGGGGCAAGCGCCCCGAGATGGCCCGCGTGGCGCAGGCGCGAGCTGATCATGTGGTGGTCACGAGCGACAACCCACGCAGTGAAGACCCGCTGTGCATTCTCGATGACATCGTTGCCGGGCTGTCGTCACCTGCTGCGCTGATCGAAGTGGACCGTGCGGCTGCGATCGACTGGACGATACAGCGGGCTCATGACCATGATCTTGTCCTGCTCGCTGGCAAGGGGCATGAGCCTTATCAGGAGATCGCGGGTCAGCGCATCGCATTCAGTGATGTTGAGCAGGCCAAGCGCGCGCTGGTGCAGCGCAATCAGGGGCGCCGAGACGAAATTGCAGCTGCGGGGGTGGCCGGTGCTTGATCTGCATCAGGTCTGGGGCTGGCTGACCGACGCACGCTGGGTCACGGCAGATCCGACGCCTGGCGCATGTGCTTTGAGCGGAATCTCGACGGACACCCGCGCGGTCGGTTCTGGACAACTCTTCGTTGCCCTGCGCGGTGAGCGTTTCGATGCCCATGCCTTCATCGGGCCTGCGCTTCAGGCGGGCGCTGTAGCCCTCCTGGTGGACCATGTCACGCCCGAGTGCCGGACGCCCTGGATTCAGGTGCGCGATACCCGCCGGGCGCTGGGCGAGATCGCCCGTGGCTGGCGGCGCCAGTACACGCTGCCCGTGATCGGTGTGACCGGCAGCAATGGCAAGACCACGGTCAAGGAGATGATTGCCGCCATCCTGGCGCAGGCTCATGGTGTGGAGCATCGCCTGGCGACCCGCGGCAATCTCAACAATGAGATCGGTGTGCCGCTCACCCTACTGGGGCTTTCAGCCAGCCATCGTTCGGCCGTGATCGAGATGGGCATGAACCGACCAGGCGAGATCGCCTGGCTGGCCGAGATCGCCCGACCCACGGTGGCATTGGTCAACAATGCGCAGCGTGAGCATCAGGAGTTCCTGCATACCGTAGAGGCCACCGCGATCGAGAACGGACAGGCCCTGGCCGCCCTGCCGATCGATGGTGTGGCGGTCTTTCCGGGCGATGATCCGCATGCCTCGATCTGGAAGGCTCTGGCCGGTGCGAGGCGCTGCCTGAAGTTTGGCTGGACGGGCGGCGTGGGCCTGGACGTGCACGCGAGCGCTGAGGCTGATCCCGCCGAATTCGAGCTGATGCTGGCGGGTCAGAGCCTGCGCGTACAGCTGTCGATCCCCGGGCGTCACAACATTCGCAATGCGCTTGCGGCAGCGGCCTGCGCCCATGCAGCTGGCATCGGCGCCGAGGCGATTGCAGCGGGGCTGGCTGCATTCCGGCCGGCCAGTGGACGGCTGCGTGATCTGCTCGGGCTGCAGGGCGCCCGCGTGATCGATGACAGCTACAACGCCAATCCCGATTCCGTGCGGGCCGCCATCGATGTGCTCTCCAGTGCCCCACCACCTCGCATCCTGGTGCTCGGGGATATGGCCGAGGTGGGTGAGAACGGGCCTCAATTTCATGAAGAGGTGGGTCACTACGCACGGGAGCGCAGGCTCGAACATTTGCTCGTCTGCGGGCCTGCCTCCTTGCGAACCGCGCAGGCCTTTGGTAGCGGAGCGGAGCACTTTCCTGATGCAGCGGCTGTGATCGAGCGTGCACGCGAGCTTGCCGGGCCTGCGACGACGGTGTTGATCAAGGGCTCGCGCTCCATGGCCATGGAGCGTGTCGTGGCCGCCCTCACCCAAGAGGCACCGATGGCCTCGGGTCAGGAGCACTGATGCTGCTCGATCTTGCTCAATGGCTCGCCAAGGACCTGCGCTTTTTCAGCGTCTTCAACTACATCACGTTGCGAGCGGCCCTGGCCACGCTTACTGCTCTGGCGATCGGTCTGATCGCAGGGCCCTGGCTGATTCGCAAGCTCACCGTGATGAAGATCGGGCAGGCGGTTCGCACCGACGGACCGCAGACGCATCTGTCCAAATCGGGGACCCCGACCATGGGGGGCGCACTGATTCTGGTGTCGATGGGGCTGGCCACCCTGCTGTGGGCCGACCTGCAGAACCGTTTCGTCTGGGTGGTGTTGCTGGTGACTCTGGGCTTCGGAGCCATTGGCTGGGTCGATGATTACCGCAAGGTCGTCCATCGCAATCCGGCCGGGCTCTCTGCGCGGGCCAAGTATTTCTGGCAATCCCTGATCGGCATCATTGCAGCGGTCTATCTGACTTTTGCCGTGCCAGCCACATCCCACGACGCCGCGTTGCGGCTGCTGAGCGAATGGGTGGCCAGTGGGTTCGAGATGAGTTTGCCGCCGCGGGCTGACCTCATCGTGCCGTTCTTCAAGTCCATTTCGTATCCGCTGGGCGCGCTGGGCTTTGCGGTGCTGACCTACTTCGTGATCGTGGGCACGAGCAACGCGGTCAATCTCACCGACGGTGCAGATGGGCTTGCCATCATGCCTGCGGTGCTCGTGGGCACAGCGCTGGGGGTGTTCGCCTATGTCTCGGGCAATGCGGTCTTCGCGCGCTACCTGCTGATTCCCTGGATTCCGGGCGCGGGTGAGATGACGGTGTTCTGTGGCGCGATGGCTGGCGCAGGGCTGGCTTTTCTGTGGTTCAACGCCTACCCGGCCCAGGTGTTCATGGGCGATGTCGGTGCGCTGGCCTTGGGGGGCGCTCTGGGCACCGTGGCCGTGATCGTTCGACAGGAGATCGTGCTCTTCATCATGGGCGGCGTGTTCGTCGCAGAAACCGTTTCGGTCATGCTGCAGGTGGGCTACTTCAAATACACCAAGCGTCGCTACGGCGAGGGACGCCGCATCTTCCGGATGGCCCCGCTGCATCATCACTTCGAGGTGGGCGGCGTGAAGGAATCGCAGGTCGTGGTGCGGTTCTGGATCGTGACCATGATGCTGGTGCTGGTGGGTCTGTCGACCCTGAAGCTGCGGTGAGGCCATGACGCACAGCACCCTCACCCTTGATCAGACCGTGCCGAGCGATCCGCCGGTGGCGCAGCTCAACCCTGCGATGCTTGAGCGCCCCGAACTCGGCGGGCGTCAGCTGCTGGTGGTCGGACTGGGCGAATCGGGCCTGGCCATGGCCCAATGGGCGGCGTTCGGCGGTGCGACCGTGACGGTCATGGATACCCGTCACGATCCGCCGCAGCGTCAGACCCTGATGGATCGGGTGCCGCAGGCAACATTCGTCGCAAGCCCACTGGACCTCGGCGCCATCGAACAGCGGATGCCTGCGGGGATCGATCTGGTGGCCTGGAGCCAGGGCCTGTCGCCCACCCAGGGCGAGGCCGCCGGTCTGCATGCGGCACTCACCGCACGTGGCGTGCCGATCTGGGGCGAACTCGATTTCTTTGCGGTTGAACTCGTGCGGCTGCGCGCCGCTGGGCACGCCTGCACCGTCCTGGCGATCACGGGCACCAATGGCAAGACCACCACCACGCAGCTGGTGGGTCATCTGTGCGAGGCGGTGGGCCTGCGCACCCGTGTGGCCGGCAACATCAGCCCCGCCGCGCTGCAGGGGCTGTACGAGGCGGTTCAGAGCAACCAACTCCCCCAGGTCTGGGTTTTGGAGCTCGCGAGCTTTCAGCTGGCGCTGAGCTGCCGGTTCGAGGCTGATGCCTCGGCCATTCTGAACCTGACCGAGGATCATCTGGATTGGCATGACGACATGGCGGCCTACCGGGCCGCCAAGCAGAAAATTCATGCCGGACGCAGCCTGTGCGTCGTCAATCGCGATGACCCGGCCAGCCGACCCGACCGCCTCACGCTTGAACCGCTGCCGGGAGTACCGGTGCCACGCAAGGTTGCGCCGCAGCCACCTCGGCCCATGGTCAGTTTTGGGCTGGATCTGCCTCGTCAGGCGCCTGGGTTTGGCGTGCAGACTGAGGGCGGGCTCGACTGGCTGGTTGAGGCCGTGGCCGACGACAGTCCGGGTCGCCGCGTGCGCAGGGCTGCAGCCCAGTCTTCCGAGGGTCACGCGAGTGCTCAGGCAGAAACACTGCGCTTGCGCCGACTCATGCCGGCCGACGCCTTGCGGCTGCGGGGCGCACACAATCGTTCCAATGTGCTGGCCGCCTTGGCGCTTGCGCAGGCCGCCGGTGCGCCCATGGCCGGCATGCTGCGGGCCCTCGCCAGCTTTGAAGCCGGCGCCCATCGGTGCACGACGATCGCCAGCATCGACGGCGTGGACTATGTCGACGACAGCAAGGGCACCAATGTAGGGGCCACCGTCGCGGCATTGGTGGGCTCTGCGAACCCGGTCATCCTGATCGCGGGCGGGGATGGCAAGGGACAGGATTTCAGCCCACTGTTGCCTGCAGTGGCCCGGTGTGCGAAGGCCGTGCTCCTGATCGGTCGCGATGCCGCCCGTCTGCAGGATGCGCTCGCACCTGCCGGGGTGCCGATCGAGCGATGCGACACTTTGCAAGCTGCCGTGCGCCGCTCGGCGCAGCTCGCTCAGCCGGGTCAGACCGTCCTGCTCTCGCCCGCCTGTGCGAGTCTGGATATGTTCCGCAACTATGTGCACCGGGCTGAGGTGTTCATCGAAGCGGTGCGCGAACTGGCGCATGACCGGGGGCAGCCATGTTGAGCCTGCCCTGGCGGATCGGTCGCAGCGAAGGCGCAGCCCCGGGCTCGGCTGCGGCTCGGTTGGGTGGTGCCCTGAAATCGATGGGTCCGAGCAGCCTGCGCGATTACGACCTCACCCTGATCTGGGCGGCGCTCGCCCTCCTGTTGTTCGGCATGGTCATGGTCTATTCCGCATCGATTGCGCTGCCGGACTCGGCGCGGTTTGCGAACCTGCGCCATACCCATTACCTGTCGCGGCATGCCTTCGCATTGTGTGTCGGACTCACCATGGGTCTTTTGGCCTTTGCGATTCCGGTGCAGCGCTGGCAGCAACTCTCGGGCACCCTCTTTGTTGCGGGGCTCGTGCTGCTGATCGTGGTGTTGATCCCGGGGATCGGAAAGTCTGTGCTGGGCGCACGCCGCTGGATTTCGTTGGGTGTGATCAGCCTTCAGCCCTCGGAGCTGATGAAGCTGTTCGTGGTGCTCTACGCAGCCCACTATGCCGTGCGCAAGCAGGACTGGATGCACCAGTTCATGAAGGGCTTTGCCCCGATGGCGGTGGTCATGGGCCTGATCGGGCTATTGCTGCTGCTTGAGCCTGACCTGGGCGCCTTCATCGTGATTGTCTCGATCGCCATGGGGCTGCTGTTTCTGGGGGGAGTGAGCCTCAAGTGGTTCTTCGGCCTGTCGGGCGTGCTGGTGGCGATTTTCCTGGCGCTGATCTGGTTGTCCCCCTGGCGGCGTGAACGCATCTTTGCCTACCTCGATCCCTTTGACGAAAAGAACGCACTGGGCAAGGGCTATCAGCTGTCGCATTCCCTGATCGCATTCGGACGCGGCGAATGGTTCGGTGTCGGGCTGGGCGGCAGTGTCGAGAAATGGCATTACCTGCCCGAGGCACATACCGATTTTCTGCTGGCCGTGATTGGCGAGGAACTGGGCTTTGTCGGCGTGCTCGTGGTGGTCGCGCTCTTTTACTGGATCGTTCGCCGTTGCGTAGAGATCGGCCGACAGTCGATTGCGCTGGAACGCTACTTCGCTGGCCTGGTGGCTCAGGGAGTCGGGGTCTGGATCGGGGTGCAGTCGTTCATCAACATGGGCGTGAATGTCGGGCTGCTGCCCACCAAGGGTCTGACCCTGCCCCTCATGAGCTATGGCGGCAGTGGCATTCTGGTGAACTGTGTGGCGCTGGCCATCGTGCTGCGCATCGACTTCGAGAACCGGCGCATGATGCGGGGGGCTGCATGAGCGAGCCACAACGCCTTGCCCCCTGCGGCTCTGAGCTCACGCATCTGGCGGGTGGCGTCCGAACCGCACTCATCATGGCGGGCGGCACCGGGGGTCATGTTTTTCCTGGGTTGGCGGTGGCCGCAGTGCTGCGCAAGCGTGGCTGGAACATTGTCTGGATGGGCAATGCCTCCGGCATGGAGGCTTCGCTGGTCCCCCGCCATGACATTCCAATGCGTGCCATCGACATCGGCGGCGTCCGGGGTAAAGGTTGGTTGACCTGGGCGCTGCTGCCTGTGCGGCTTGCTCGGGCCTGCTGGCAAAGTCTGAAGGTTCTGCGTGAACTGCGGCCAGCCGTGGTGCTCGGCATGGGCGGTTATGTTGCCTTCCCGGGGGGCGTGACCGCAGCGCTCACGGGCACTCCGCTGGTGCTCCACGAGCAGAATTCGGTTGCAGGGCTCACCAACCGCCTGCTCGCTCGTCTGGCCCGTCGCGCTCTGGTGGCCTTTCCGCGAGCCCTGCCTCGCGCGCAATGGTGTGGCAACCCCGTGCGGGACGATGTACTCCGATTACCCGAGCCAGCACTGCGATATGCCGGTCGGTCCGGGCCGCTCAAGTTGCTGGTGGTCGGCGGAAGCCTCGGTGCACAGGCTTTGAACACGGTGTTGCCCCGCGCCCTGGCCATGATGTCGCCGGAGAGGCGTCCCGAGGTGGTTCACCAGAGCGGACGTCGGCATCTCGATGCCCTGCAGAAGGCCTATCAGGAGGCCGGCGTCGAGGCGACGGCCACGGATTTCATCGACGATATGGCGCAGGCCTATGGGCGGGCGGATCTCGTGATCTGTCGTGCTGGAGCCATGACCGTCTCGGAGGTCGCAGCGGCCGGGGTTGCAAGCCTGATGGTGCCCTTCCCGCATGCGGTGGATGACCATCAGACCGCCAATGCACGGTTTCTGGCCGATCGGGGCGCCGCCTTGCTGATGCCGCAGTCCGAACTCACCGCGGCGTTGCTCGCTGATGTGCTGCGTGATCTCAGTCGCGAGCGCCTTCTGTCCATCGCGCAGCAGGCCCGCAGCCTCGCCCGGCCTGATGCGGCCGAACAGGTGGCCGATGCCTGTGAGGCCGTCGCGCGGCCGGGTGGTCTGACCATGGCGGGGAGCGCTTCATGAAGCACAAGGTCAAGCGTATTCACTTCGTCGGTATCGGCGGCTCGGGCATGAGCGGCATTGCCGAGGTGCTGCTCAATCTGGGGTATGAGATCAGTGGGTCCGATCTGGGCGAGAGTGCGACCACCCGGCGCCTGAGCGAACTAGGCGCACAGGTTTGCATCGGTCACGATGCCGCTCAGGTGGAGGGTGCCGATTGCGTGGTCACCTCATCGGCGGTCAAGGCAGACAATCCCGAGGTGACGGCGGCTCGGGCTGCGCGCATTCCGGTGGTGCCGCGGGCCCTGATGCTGGCTGAGCTGATGAAGCTCAAGCAGGGCGTGGCAATTGCCGGAACCCATGGCAAGACGACCACCACCAGCCTGGTGGCTTCGATCCTCGCTGCGGGTGGTCTGGATCCCACCTTCGTGATCGGCGGGCGCCTGAACAGTGCCGGCGCGAATGCGCGCCTGGGCAGTGGGGACACCATCGTGGTGGAGGCCGACGAATCCGACGCCTCGTTCCTGAATCTCACGCCGATGATTGCTGTGATCACGAACATCGACGCCGATCACATGGAGACCTACGGCCACGACTTTGCCCGTCTGCGCCAGGCCTTCGTCGAGTTTACCCAGCGGCTGCCCTTTTACGGTGCCGCCGTGGTCTGCATCGATGATGTCCATGTTCGCGAAGTGATGCCCTTCATTTCCAAGCCGGTGCTCACCTACGGATTCTCGTCGGAGGCGCGCTTTCGGGCGGTGGATCCACAGCCCGACAACGGGCGCATGCGCTTTACGCTCGAGCGGCCTGATGCCGAACCCCTGCCGCTGGTGCTGAACCTGCCGGGCCTGCATAACGTGCAGAACGCGCTCGCAGCAATCGCAGTGGCCGATGAACTGGGCGTATCGGATGAAGCGATCGCGCGGGCTCTGGCCGAATTCACAGGCGTCGGGCGGCGGTTTCAACGGTTTGGCGAGTTGCCGGTGCCCGCATCTCGTGGGGGTGGACACTTCACGCTCATCGATGACTATGGCCATCACCCGGCCGAGATGGCCGCGACCATCGCCGCGGCACGCGGCGCATTTTCAGGCCGGCGGCTGCTGCTCGCTTTTCAGCCGCATCGCTACACGCGCACCCGGGACCTCTTCGAGGATTTCGTCAAGGTGCTGTCGCGGGTCGATGCCTTGCTGCTGGCAGAGGTCTATGCCGCGGGCGAACCGCCCATTGTGGCTGCCGATGGCCGAACGCTGGTTCGTGCGGTGCGGGTTGCAGGCAAGGTGGAGCCGGTCTTTGTCGAGGAGATCGGTGGGATGCCGCAGGCCATTTTCGACGCCGTCCAGGACGGTGATGTGGTGATGACGATGGGGGCGGGTTCGATCGGCGGTGTGCCGGCCCGACTCAAGGAGATGACCCGTGTCTGAGATGGGCCGCGTCGCCGTGCTGCTGGGAGGGCGTTCGGCCGAACGCGAGATCTCGCTGCTCTCGGGCCAGGGCGTGCTGGCGGCGCTGCGCAGTCGTGGGGTCGATGCGATGCCTTTCGATCCGGCCGAGCGCCCGCTCGATGATCTGGTGCGCGAGCGTGTGCAGCGTGTCTTCATCGCCCTGCACGGGCGTTATGGCGAAGACGGCACCGTGCAGGGGGCGCTGGAGTTGCTGGGCATTCCGTACACCGGCTCGGGCGTGATGGCCTCGGCAATCGGCATCGACAAGTGCACTACCAAGCGCCTCTGGGTCACCCATGGCCTGCCCACACCGGCGTTCCGGATGGCACGCACCGAGCAGGAGGTGCGCGAGGCGGCGCAGGCCCTGGGTCTGCCGATGGCCGTCAAGCCGGCCCGCGAAGGCTCATCCCTGGGCTTTACCCGACTCACCGACCTCAGCCAGATCCCGCAGGCCTTTGCGGCGGCGCAGCGCCATGACGGCGAGGTGCTTTGCGAACAATTCATCGCCGGCCGGGAACTCACCGTAGCGATCCTGGGCCAGGGGTCGTCTGTGCGGGCGCTGCCTGTGATCGAGATTGTGGCGCCGGCAGGCAACTACGATTACACCAACAAGTACTTCACCGACGACACCCGGTACGACTGTCCGGCTTGCCTGCCGCAGGCGCTGGCCGAACGGGTTGCCGACCTCGCGTTGCAGGCGTTTCGTGCAGTGGGTTGCGAGGGCTGGGGCCGGGTCGACGTCATGCTGCGCCAGACTGATGCCGAGCCTTTCCTGCTCGAGGTGAATACCTCGCCGGGCATGACCGGCCACTCGCTGGTGCCTATGGCGGCGCGGGCGGTTGGCCTGTCCTATGAAGATCTTTGCCTGCATCTGCTGGAGGGCGCCACGCTCAAGACAGGGGGCCCGGCATGATTGGTCTTTGGCATGACGTGCGGCTGCTCAATACCCTGGCCAATGCCTTCATGGCCCTGGCGGGTCTGGCCTTCATGGGCGGCGCACTCGGATGGGTGATCGAGCGCCCGATGTTCACGCTACGCTCTGTGCAGATCGAATCGGTCGACGCCTCGATCGGGCTACGACACATGACGGCGCCCGCCCTGCGCTCGAGCCCGGCCATGCAATGGAAGGGCAATTTCTTCACGGTCGATCTCAATGCCGTGCGTACAGCCTTCGAGGCCGTGCCCTGGGTGCGGCGCGCCGAGGTGAGACGGGTCTGGCCCAACACGCTGCGGGTCGCGATCGAAGAGCATCGTCCGCTGGCCGTGTGGAGTGATGGTCGGCTGGTCAACACCCATGGCGAACTGTTCGTGGCCAATGTCGCGGAGGCCGCTGCGGATGTCGAGCTGCTTGAATTTTCGGGGCCGGCAGGCAGTCAGGCTTCGGTGACGCAGCGATGGCAGGAGTTGAGGGCCTGGCTGGCACCGCTCAAGCTCGAGCCGCGTGCGGTCGCCCTTTCATCCCGGTATGCCTGGTCGGCCCGACTCGACAACGGCATGACGCTGTTGCTGGGTCGCGAACAGGGCATGCCCATCGGAGATCGCGTGGCCCGTTGGGTTCACGCTTATCCCGTCACCTCGGATCGACTGCATCGCAACATCATTGCGGTTGATCTGCGCTATCCCAACGGTTTTGCCGTGCAAGCGCCGGGGGCTGCTGCACGCCCCGGTCGTGAGGCCGGCGTTCAATCTGCACAAGGCAGGCAAGTGCAATGACAAGAGATACCAAGGACCTGGTCGTCGGACTCGACATCGGTACCTCCAAGATCGTGGCGGTCGTGGCCGAGATGCGACCCGATGGCCAGTACGAGGTCGTCGGACTGGGGCAGCATGAATCGCGTGGCCTGAAGAAGGGAGTGGTGGTCAATATCGAGACCACCGTGGCTTCGATCCAGCAGGCCCTCGAAGAGGCCGAACTGATGGCGGGCTGCAAGATTCGCTCGGTGTATACCGGCATTGCCGGCAGCCATATCCGCAGCTTCAACTCCATTGGCATGGTGGCCATCAAGGACAAGGAGGTCACCGATGCCGACGTCGCTCGCGTGATCGAGACCGCCAAGGCGGTCAACATTCCAACCGATCAGCAGATCCTGCATGTCCTGCCGCAGGAATTCATCATCGATGGTCAGGACGATATCCGCGAGCCCATCGGCATGAGTGGCGTGCGCCTCGACGTGAAGGTCCACATCGTGACCGGTGCGGTTTCAGCTGCACAGAACATCATCAAGTGCGTGCGTCGATGCGGGCTTGAAGTGCAGGACCTGATCCTGCAGCCCCTGGCCTCAAGCACGGCGGTGCTGACCGATGACGAGAAGGAGCTCGGCGTCGCCCTGGTGGATATCGGCGGGGGTACCACCGACATCGCGATCTTTACGGGCGGCTCGATCCGCCATACCGCGGTCATTCCGATTGCGGGTGATCAGATCACCAGCGACATCGCCATGGCGCTGCGCACCCCCACCCCGGATGCCGAGGACATCAAGATTCGGCATGGCATTGCCAAGCAGTCGCTGGCTGATCCGTCCGAACAGATCGAAGTGCCAGGCATCGGCGACCGGGGCCCGCGCTCACTCTCGCGCCAGGCGCTGGCCGCGGTGATCGAGCCGCGGGTCGAGGAGTTGTTCTCGTTTGTGCAACAGGCCATTCGCGAGTCGGGCTACGAGGAGCTGCTCTCCTCGGGGGTGGTGATCACTGGCGGCTCCAGCCAACTGCCAGGCCTGGCCGAACTGGGCGAAGACATCTTTCTGAAGCCGGTGCGTCTTGGCGTGCCGAGCTATGCGGGAGGCCTGGCCGAGGTGGTTGGCACACCGCGCTTTGCCACCGTTATCGGCCTGCTCGAAGAGGCGCGCCAGCAGCGCGTGCGCGGCCGCAAGGTTGCAGAGCAGTCTGGCTCATTCAAGGAAACGCTTCGCCGCATGAAGGAGTGGATCGTTGGCAACTTCTGAATGCACTTCGCCCTTTGATTTTTACCCCCTTCGTTCCAACCCTTCCCTTTGACCTTTCCTCAGTCCATCTCACCTACCACGCCGGAGACCCTGACCATGTCCACTTTTGAAATGCTCGATACCCAACCCGATGGCGCCGTGATCAAGGTTGTCGGCGTCGGCGGTGCCGGCGGCAATGCCGTCAATCACATGATTGCGCGGGGCGTGCAGGGCGTGGAGTTCATCGCGATCAATACCGATCGGCAGGCGCTCAAGCGCTCACAGGCCGAGCGCATCATCCAGCTCGGCGATGCCGGTCTGGGCGCTGGCGCCAACCCCCAGGCCGGACGCAATGCCTGCGAGGCCGAACGCGAGTCGGTGCGCCAGGCGCTGGCCGGATCCAACATGGTCTTCATCACGGCCGGCATGGGCAAGGGCACAGGCACGGGCGCCTCGCCCGTGGTCGCTCAGGTGGCCAAGGAGATGGGCATCCTGACGGTGGGTGTGGTCACCAAGCCCTTCGACTTCGAAGGCAGCAAGAAGATGCGCATCGCCGACGACGGCATCGAGCAGTTGGTCGAGCATGTGGATTCGCTGATCGTGGTGCTCAACCAGAAGCTCTTTGAGGTGATGGACGAGGACGCGAGTCTCGAAGACGCCTTCCGTCGCGCCGACGATGTGCTCCATAACGCGGTGGCCGGCATTGCCGAGATCATCAATGTGCCTGGCCTGGTCAACGTGGACTTCGCTGACGTCCAGACCATCATGGGCGAGCAGGGCAAGGCCATGATGGGCATCGGTGAGGCCTCGGGTCTCGATCGCGCCCGCCTGGCGGCCGAACAGGCCGTGGCTTCGCCGTTGCTAGACGGCGTCGATCTGCAGGGTGCGCGCGGCGTGATCGTCAACATCACGGCCAGCCGCTCGCTCAAGCTGCGCGAGACCAACGAGGTGATCAACACGATCAAGCAGTTCTGCGCCGAAGACGCCACCATCATTCATGGCACGGTCCATGACGAAGCCATGACCGATCAGTTGCGGGTGACTGTGGTGGCGACCGGCATCGGCCGCCAGGTGCGTCGTCCTCAGCTCGTGCCGCAGCAGTCCCGAGCCACCGGTACCCACGACGCTGTAGCTCCCGAGCAACCCTATCTGGGCACGGATACGCCGGCAGTCTGGCGTACCGGTCGCAACGCAGCTTCGGCTCAGGTGGCGGCCTTCGAGGAAAAAGGCGTTGACCGTTTGGACATTCCGGCTTTCCTGCGCCGTCAAGCTGACTGACCGATACAATCCCCCCTCTGCGCTCGCAGCCCCCCGCCGATCAGGCTAGGAGGCTGTAGCCCGGTTCAGTCCTTTCAACGACCCACTCAACGACCCGCATTCAGGAGCCCCTCATGACCATCCAGATCGGCGATCGCCTGCCCGAAGCCACCCTCACCGAATTTGTCGAAGTCGAGGGCAATGGCTGCAGCGTCGGCCCCAACGCCTTCAAGGTTTCCGAGCTCGTCAAGGGCAAGAAGATCGCCATTTTCGGCCTGCCAGGCGCCTTCACCCCGACCTGCTCGGCCCGCCATGTGCCCAGCTATGTCGAACACCACGATGCTCTGCGCGCCAAGGGTGTGGACGAGATCTGGTGCGTCTCGGTCAATGACGCCTTCGTGATGGGCGCCTGGGGCCGGGATCAGAAGTCCGGGGGCAAGGTTCGCATGATGGCTGATGGCAGCGCCGAATTCAGCAAGGCCATTGGCCTGATTCTCGATCTCACGGCCCGCGGCATGGGCGTGCGCTCGGATCGCTACTCCATGCTGGTGGACGACGGCGTGGTGCGTCAGCTCAATCGCGAGGCCCCGGGCAAGTTCGAGGTCAGCGACGCGGGCACCCTGCTCAAGCAGCTTTGATCTCGTGATGGGCGGGCTGGTTTCGGCTCGCCCAAATCGACGCTCGGCCCCGACCGCATGATCCGGCAAAGAACCCTCAAGGCACCGGTCGAGACGGTGGGGGTCGGTCTGCACAGTGGCCTGCCCGTGCGACTCACCCTGCGGCCGGCTCCGCCCGACGCGGGAATCGTGTTTCGCCGCACGGATCTGGCCGTGCCGGTCGATATTCCAGCCCGGCCTGAGCGGGTGGGCGATACCCGCATGGCCTCCACCCTGCAGGCCGCCGATTCTGGCGAAGGCGCCCAGATCAAGGTCGCCACGGTCGAGCACCTGATGTCGGCCCTGGCAGGGCTGGGCATCGACAACCTGGTGGTCGAGGTCACCGCCCCCGAGATTCCCATCCTGGATGGCTCGGCGGGATCTTTCGTGTTTCTGGTTCAGTCGGTGGGCATCATCGAGCAGCCGGCCGCCAAGCGCTTCATCCGGGTACTGCGCCCTGTCGAGATCCGCGAGGGCGACAAATGGGCGCGGCTCGAGCCGCACCCGGGTTTCAAGCTGCGTTTTTCCATCGACTTCAACCATCCGGCGATCGATGCCACCGTGCAGGAGGTGGAGGTCGATTTCGAGCGTGAGTCCTATCTCAGCGCAATCGGCCGGGCCCGGACCTTTGGTTTTGTGCAGGATGTCGAGACCCTGCGCTCGCTGGGGCTGGCCCAGGGCGGCAGCCTCGAGAACGCCATCGTGATGGACGAATCCCGTGTTCTCAATGCTGAAGGCCTTCGCTCTCAGGATGAGTTCGTCAAGCACAAGATCCTCGATGCCGTGGGCGATCTTTACCTGGCAGGCCATCCGCTGCTCGCCTCCTATGTGGCGCACAAGTCGGGGCATGCTCTGAACAATCTTCTGCTGCGCAGGCTCTTCGACGATGACAGCGCCTGGGAATGGGCTCGTTTTTCGAGCCGTCGCTCGGCGCCGCGTCTCTTTGTCAACGACTGGGTGGGCGCCTGAGGGAGGCTGCGTGGCGCTGTGCGAAGCGGCGCAACGCCTGGGCAAGTTCCGGATGGCGCACCTGGTCGGCCAGTGCGCCCAGCCTGGCCAGCGCATCTGCCTGGGGCGCAGCCTTGATCGGCCGGGGGGGCGTCGGGATCTGATCGCCGGCCCGGGGCGGCCTGAAGCTCACCTCGGTGACGGGCCAGCCGCGCGCCATCAGATGCCGCACCAGGCTGGGCTCGCGCTGGCGCAAGCGCGCAGCGGCTGCCGCGTGGTGCGCACTGAGCGTCAGTCGCCCCTGGTCCAGGGCAAGCACCTGGACCTGCAGGGGCGCAAGAACCTGCTGCACTTCTTTCTGGAGCGCCATGAGCCGGGTTGCGGCCGCGGCCAGGCGGGCCAATCCTGGATCCTGACCCAACCAGTCGAGAGGCAGGCGTGCACCGCGCACGGCCGAAGGCGCGCTCTGGGGGGTCCCTTGCACAGCGGGCGTCGATCGTCGGGTGACGGATGGGCGGGGCATCCGACGACTGTATCCCATCCCCTGCATGCTAAAGTTACCGATTCTCCTTTTGCGCCGTCATGATCCAGAACTTCCTCACCCGGATTTTCGGCAGTCGCAACGAGCGCCTGCTCAAGGAATACCGCCGCACGGTGGCTCGCGTCAACGCCCTGGAGTCCGGACTGACCAGTCTGACCGATGAGCAGCTGAGCGCCCGAACCACCGAGCTGCGCAATCGCGCTGCGGCGGGCTCCTCACTTGATGAACTCCTGCCCGAAGCCTTCGCGGTCTGTCGCGAGGCTTCGCGCCGGGTGCTGGGCATGCGTCACTTTGATGTCCAGCTGATCGGCGGCATGGCCATGCACTACGGCAAGATTGCCGAGATGCGAACGGGTGAGGGCAAGACCCTCATGGCCACGCTGCCGGCTTACCTCAATGCACTGTCCGGTCAGGGCGTGCATGTGGTCACGGTCAACGATTACCTCGCTCAGCGTGATGCCGAGTGGATGGGCCGCGTCTACCGGTTCCTGGGCTTGACGGTAGGGGTCAATCTCACGCAGATGCCCCATGCCGACAAGAAAGAGGCCTATGCGGCCGACATCACCTACGGCACCAACAACGAATTCGGATTCGACTACCTGCGCGACAACATGGTCTACGAGGTGGGCGATCGGGTGCAGCGCACGCTGTCCTACGCCATCGTCGACGAGGTCGATTCCATTCTGATCGATGAGGCGCGCACGCCGCTCATCATCTCGGGCCAGGCCGAAGACCATACCGAGCTCTATATGCGGATGCGGCAGGTGCCGCCCATGCTCACAGCGATGGCCGAGGAGCCCAAACCCAACGAGCCCGAACCCCCGGGCGATTATTGGGTGGATCAAAAGGGCCACCAGGTGCATTTGTCCGAGGCGGGTCACGAAAAAGCCGAGCAGCTGCTCACCCAGCTCGGCATCCTGCCCGCTGGGGCGAGTCTGTACGACGCAGCCAACATCCAGTCGATGCACCACCTGACGGTGGCATTGCGCGCGCACACCCTGTTCTTTCGCGATCAGCAGTATGTCGTGCAGAACAACGAAGTCATCATCGTCGACGAGTTCACCGGCCGGCTGATGCCTGGACGGCGCTGGTCCGATGGCCTGCATCAGGCAGTCGAAGCCAAGGAAGGCGTTCGCATCCAGAACGAAAACCAGACCCTGGCGTCGATCACCTTCCAGAACTACTTCCGCATGTACGGCAAGCTGGCTGGCATGACCGGCACGGCGGATACCGAGGCTTACGAGTTCCAGGAGATCTACAGCCTCGAGACGGTGATCATTCCCACGCACCGGCCCATGGTTCGCAAGGATCGGCAGGATCAGGTTTTCCGCACGGCCCGCGAGAAGTTCAACGCCATCCTCGCGGACATCAAGGATTGCCATACTCGCGGCCAGCCAGTGCTGGTCGGTACCACCTCCATCGAAAACTCCGAGCTGCTGTCTGACCTGCTCAAGAAGGAGAAGCTGCCGCACAACGTGCTCAATGCCAAGCAGCACGAACAGGAGGCGCAGATCGTCATCGAAGCGGGCCGCCCCGGCACCATCACCATCGCCACGAACATGGCCGGTCGCGGGACCGACATCGTGCTCGGTGGCAATGTGTCACGTCAGATCGATGCCATCCTGGCGCGTGAAGACCTTGCGCCGGCAGACCGACAGTTGCAGGCTGATGCAATCCGCGCCCAATGGCAGCAGCTGCACGACCAGGTGCTCTCCGCTGGGGGCCTGCACATCATCGGGACCGAACGGCACGAGTCGCGACGCATCGACAATCAGTTGCGCGGCCGATCGGGCCGCCAGGGCGATCCTGGGTCCTCGCGGTTTTATCTCTCGATGGATGATCCGCTGCTCAAGATTTTCGCGGGGGATCGGCTTCGTTCCATCATGGATCGCCTGCGGCTGCCCGACGGCGAGGCCATTGAGGCGGGCATGGTGACGCGCTCCATCGAGAGCGCACAACGCAAGGTCGAGGCCCGCAACTTCGACATCCGCAAGCAGCTGCTTGAGTACGACGATGTTGCCAATGATCAGCGCAAGGTGATCTATCAGCAGCGCAACGAACTGCTGGAGTCTTCCGACTCTCAAGCCTTCATCGACAGCCTTCGGCAGGGCGTCTTCACCGACCTGTTCCGCCAGCATGTGCCCGAAGAAAGCGTTGAGGAGCAGTGGGATGTCCCGGGTCTGCAGAAGGTCCTCGCCGACGATTGGGGGCTAGAGGTTCCGCTGGAGGCGATGCTGGCCACCGAAGCTTCCGATGAAGACCTGCTGGCCGCTGTCCTCAAGGCGGCCGATGAGCTCTATTCGGGCAAGGTGGCGCTGGTTGGCCGCGAGGGCTTTGAACGCTTTGAGCGCTCAATCGCTCTGCAATCGATCGATCAGCGCTGGCGCGAGCACCTGTCTTCGCTCGATCATCTGCGTCAGGGCATTCACCTGCGGGGCTATGCCCAGAAGAATCCCAAGCAGGAATACAAGCGCGAGTCCTTCGAGCTCTTTGAGTCGATGCTGCAGTCCATTCGCGATGAGGTCACCCGGGTGCTCATGACGGTGCGCATCCAGTCTTCCGAAGAAGCGCAGCAGGCTGAGCAACAGCTTGAGCAGCAGGCCCAGGCCTCAGCGGCAGCAGCGTCATATACCCACTCGGAGTTCAGTGCCGCCCCCGACGCCGATCCCGAGTCGGTGGCAATCTCATTGCAGGAAGCCCCTCGGCTCACCGACGACAAAGACCAGCCCTTCCGTCGCTTTGGCAACAAGATCGGCCGCAATGATCCCTGCCCCTGCGGATCAGGCAAGAAGTACAAGCAGTGCCACGGCCAGCTGAGCTGATCACGCTCGCTTCAGCCAGGCCTTCAGGCCGTACCTGAGTCGGGCCCACTCGTTGCGGGTCCGCCAGCCGAAGGCGGGCAGCCTGCGTGACCAATGAAAACGGGCGTTGGTTGCGCTTCGTGCCTGGGGCAAGGATGGCCCTGATGGTGTGGCAGGGGCCGCCGGCGTGACCGCAGGGATGGCGCAAGCAACATTGATGGTGGATGCAACCGTCTGGTCGTGCTCGACCGGATACGGTTTGGCATAGCGCACCTTAAGGCCCCAATGCCATCCCCGATCGAACTCGTGATCGTATGGAATGCGCATCGGCAGCAGGCGATCGGCCAGAATCTGCGCCGCATGCCGGTTGATCATGTAGGCGCCAGAGGTTGTACAGCGGGTGAGCATCACGACCAGATCGTGCTGATCACCGAGGGATCGCAGCCGCTTCGGATGTCCACGATGAACACCCGACAGTTTCACGAGGTCCCAGTCTGCGCAGCACTGCATCAGACCGGACACGACACCCGGCAGGCTGTCCAGGAGTTGTGCGTCGTCTTCAAGGATCAGGCTGAAGTCGGCCTTCGATTCGAGCAGCCGGCGGATCGCCCGCACATGCGACAGATAGCAGCCGAGTTCACCCGCCAGTGGATGCTTGCCATGCCGGCGCCCGAATTCGGCATGATCCACCAGCGCCGGGTCATTCAGATCCAGCAGGCGGCCATCCGAGGCCGCCAGCCGCTCCCAGGTCATGCCGAGTGCCTTCAGACGGCCAGCAATGCGCTGCAGTCGATCCGGGCTGCGATCGAGGTTGATCACCTGAACCAGCAGGCGATCGGGGCAGGTGGGGAGATGTTCGGTGGACACGGATATCCTGAGGCCTTCAAGGAGCGATGACCCGCTCGGGGCTTTGCTGCCGGATCAATCAGAGCGGATCTGATCAATCAACAACGACCTGATCACTCGACGCCCTCCGCATCGATGATTGTCGAATTGTCGA
>Ga0315903_10002742_pt1 | contig 25325 bp, 15 predicted proteins | sample LakEriMetagenome_7_FD_203524 | JGI IMG/M metagenome (GOLD analysis project Ga0315903, IMG submission 203524) | Freshwater fungal communities from buoy surface, Lake Erie, Ohio, United States - Buoy 2 MA119 | ecosystem: Environmental > Aquatic > Freshwater > Lake | place: USA: Lake Erie, Ohio... | reverse complement strand
CTTTGCATATTTCTTTGCAGTCAATACAACTTCGTCAAGAGTTGCAGTTGCTTCTGGAATTGTTTCGCCTTCAGCGACAACTTCTGGAGCATCAGCAACAAAACGAGGTACTGACTTTGTACGAGATGCCATGGTTTCACGACGAGCAAAACGCTCTACCGCAGAGTTGGCAAGAAGGTCTTGGATGACTGCACTGCCTTGTTCCTCTAGGATGTAACCATTGGCTTCTGTTAAATCAATTCTAGCCATTTTGTTTTCTCCTTAATAGAAAATAAATTTTTGTAATAGGTATTGAATCGTCTAATTCATCCATAAACCTTTGGCAACGTCCATCGCCATAAGTATATGTATATTATATCAGATTTTCTTACCCAGTATCTTTGCTGCTTGCATTTCGCTTGCAGAATATTGAGTACTTACTGATGCCTTTATGGCTGTATCGGCTTGTCCGCCAACACGTACCTTGGCATCAAAGATTTCTGGGAAATCCTTCTTAAGTTGCTCAAGTTGATCATCAAGACCAATAATCTCAAGATTATCATCAAAATCTAATTTGGAGGTATCCAAATATTTAATAAATCTTGATGGATCTTTCAAACCTTCAGCAGATAACTTCTGATTGATTCTTTCATTCATAAGTCTTCCACTGAACTCTTTAATCTTCTGATCTTTGCTATTCAGGTCTACTTCAAGTTGTTCTTTTTCTTCCCTGAACTTTTTTGCATCATTTTTTGCACGATCCAATGCCTCAAGTACTGCTTTTGGATCATTGATTACTGGTTCTTGTGTTTCTGTATTATTCGTTTCCAACGTCGCCTCCTGTGGCTTCCATCATTACATTATTTGTATTTGTGTTCTGCGATAAACTAGTCAAAGACTGTTCCACCGCAGCAATTTCACGGGCAACTTCATAATCGTAGCCCATTTCAATAAGAACTTGCTCAAGAGATACACCAACTACACGCTTCTTGACTGCAACTTCCCATGCATCTAAACTATCCATAGATTCAATGTCCTTCCACTTAACTTGAACATCTGGTTCAGCAGAAGTATCAATCTTTAGGATAAATCTAAACATATCTGCCCATGTTGAGCCAAATGTGATCTGACGATCCTTTACCTTGGCAATGAGCGGTGCTTCAGCAGTTCTGAGTGATTCACCAGAAGGAATGCTTCCAGTCTTCTCAAAATAATGAAGCGGAGTATTTGTGATAGATGCCATAGAACGAACGAAATCCTTCACTGGCTCTGTAAATACCTTGTGATCAGCAGGAGAAAATTCTCCAACCTTATCTACGCCACGAAGATACCAGAGTTCACCTGGTCCATTCTTCAAACGGCCTAGATTATCTTCTAATGTTGCAGAATCATCAAAATCTTCAAACTCTGCAGAATTACCACTACCAGATAATGCATAACGCTGTGGTGCACCTTGATAATCAACAGTTGTCATGTGTGTAACAATCATTTTGTTGATAGCGTCTTGCGGTCCATAAGCATCAATGTGTTCTGGTCTTCCATATTGCTTGGATGTGCGGAAATGAAACACTGGGATTTCATTCCATGGGTTTTCTACGATTTCTGCAAGGGCAAAACCATTAGCAGAAACAATATTTACAACCTCTCCAGGCATTGTGTATTTCTCAATACGATCTGGGTAATACATATTTAAATGTGATGTTTTCTTTGTATGATCTAGAGGATCTTCAGACTGCCACAACTTTGCAGCAAATCTCTTAGTGCGTGGATTCTCATCATCATAAATCATGACAGTTGTAAGTGGTGAATTGTAATCAACCGTAATATTTCCTGTTACATCTGTCCAAACAATCGCATAGCAATCACCATAGGTAAGTGCACGGCGGTGTATTTCATCTGCATCAATCTGCAGGTCATTCATTTGCCAGATATCTTTGATTTTCTGGTTAGCCTGCTCTGTGTTGGCAGTAATGTTTGCAATTTCTAGGCGGTTTAGAACAGAATCTACTACCGTCCTTGCAAAGTTAAATCTGAAGTCATTAGGTGATCCGCCTAGAAGTCTATACCAACGATTATTTGGAAAAACCTCAGAATTTGTACCTTCATAATATGCTTCAGCAGTTAAATAGGAATTTCTCCTATCAACTATTGTGTCAATAGCCTTTTTTATATCAGACATGTTGTCTCCTTAAATAATTTATTTGTTTTGTTTCTAGTTTTACTGCTTTATTATCCAAGAAGTACAAAATGCCAGAAACGACAGCATCTAGTACGTCTTCATGTGAGAGTTTTGGAAACGCCCACATTTGTTCTTCCAATACTGGGAAATGTGAAGTATGCTTCACTTTCTTTTGTTGGTAGAAGTTCAACGCCTTGCCTGCACGAATTTGTTTAGACAAGGATTGGTTTTTTGATCTATATTTCGCAGGAACATGTTTAAAAACATCTTTCCACAAGTCTCCGCCTTGGTTTACTTCAACATAAACTACTCCAGCATCAAATGTATCTACTAGAGCAGCGACTCTATCTGCAATATCAGATGGAGACATTTTTACTTGTTCTGCGTGGCGTACATAAACATTATTCTTTCCATGTTTATCTATGCCTCTGGACAATACAGCAATACCTGTAAAGTCAGAAATCTTATTCTTTGTAACTGCTGGGTCAATACTAATAATCGTATTGCCATAATCTTCTAATTCTTCTATTTCTACATCTTCATTTGTCCAGAAAGTGCCATCAGTATTAACTGGGCGGTTCATATAGTTCTTAGCAAAGTCTCTTAGGTGTCTTTGGCTTATCAACCAGTCTAAAGGCCACTTCTCAGGCCACACAGAGCGTTCTGAGCCATCATCATTAGGCATAATGGCTGGATAGTAGTGAACCTTTACGTTCTGATCTGTAATCCAAGACAATTCTGGATCAGCATAGCCTTCGCCATATTTTCTGAATTGATCCATAACAGAGTTTGGCATAGTGGTTGTTCCAACAAATATCATACGAGCATAAATATTCATAGGAGCAATATCATCAAACACTGTATTCTTTTGTTGCCCTGCCTGATATTCAGAATAGTTCTTTTCGCCTTTTTCAATATCATCTAAAATAATTAAGTCTGGGCGTTGACCAAAAACTTTTTTACCTAATGAGTTAGTGTCAATACCATTAGCGTCAAAAATAAAATCATTGCTCTGAATAATACGCCAAGAATTTGATGCCATGGCACGACCAGATGAAGCCACAATTTTAGGTTTGCATAATTCTGGATAATCTTCCTGTAAATATTCATTTCCCTCCAGTTCGTTCTTAAATGTCATAAGATGCGTCTCTGCTTGCGAGGCGGCATCTGAAAATGCTGCAATAAATTTTACATGATTATGTGCTGCTGCCCACATAGGCAAAATAAGAAAGATCCAGGTAGATTTTCCGCATTCACGAGGAGCAATAAAGGCATCACGGTTTTCTTTTGGTCTTTCTGGTTTGTGGATCCAAGATTTGCCATATTCAGCAAGATCCACGTGAAACTCTGATAATGTTATTTCTCCCTGAGCATTTTGAAGGTGGTGTGGTAGATAAACCAAAGCAAATAACATAGGGTCATACTTAGTAAGTTCCCTACGTCCTTCCGAAAATGATAATAATTCTAATGGAATACCATCTAAAATATCAGTTGCCTTCATTCTTCCTTCTGGTTCTCTTGTTTTCTAGGTTTGTCAGTCTAAGATTTATTTCGTTTACTGTGGTTTCTAGTCTGTTTAGTTGATCTTTTGTACTGCCTCCGCCATTTGGTCTGAATTCTTTAACAAAAAATCTCATCATAGCGAATATAGGTGTCAAGATTGCTACTATGGCTCCTCCAAGTGCTGCTAATAGTTCTGGTGTCATCTATATCACACCACCAGATTTGATTTTATGGGAAATATTTTTTTCAGACAGCGAAAAATATTTTTTAATTAGCGTTTTCATGTTGGGTACTCCCTATCAAACCTTCAAACCTTTGTGTCCTCATAGCCTCATTTCTCGCTTTGGCCTCATTCAACAAATCAATGATGGCCAAATCTTGTCCATCTTTATTCCTTTGTTCATTGATATGTGTTGACTTACCTTCAATAAGGTTAATGGTTTGTATTGCTTTATGGACAGCATTGGCCAATTTGTTCAAACCATCACTATCCAATGAATCTTGCATTAGGGATTCTACACATCTATCTAATACTGCTTGTGCCGCTATAAGTTTTTCTTTATCAGAATAGAATACTCTCAATCCCGCCGCCATTTTGGCCAGGGTATCTACAGAAGGCATATCCAAACCTCTATCTACAAACCATTTTTTGGCGGTATGGTAAGACTTAGGATATCCAAGATATCTCATTGCTGGTCCAATACCCATTTCCTGAGCATTGGATATAAATTCTGTTATTTGGTTTTCATCAAAGGTTTGATAGCCCATTATTTGCTCCTATTATGGTTTGGATATTTGACATTACGGCGCACATCTGATAGCATCTTGGCCATATCAAACCCTCTCCAACAATTCTTCTATTTTCTGTGACAATTCATCATCTAGTTCTATATTCATACCAATCTCCACTGTCTTCTCCTCATCCACAAACTGTATACCAAACCTCAGTGTTCCATCTACATACTCTACGTTATTTGCATATGGGAATAATATCAAGTGTTTCCTCCATACCGTCCGATTTTTAACTAGTTATTGCACCTATGTAATTATAGCATTAAAAAAGAGAGAAGCGGTGAGGTAACATATATGGCAACAGTATAATAACCGCTTCCCTCTCTAGTCGGTGGGGCGACCCCTTAGCAGAGACTAAGGTAATACCATTGTATCACGGCCCTTCTTGTAATACCCTCCAACTCTCTTTACCCAACAAGGTTTGCAGTAAGATAAATGCCAATCTGGTGCACTTCTTCTCAAACCAAAATCAGATATATTTTTAATAACATGACAATCCAAACATTCCTTCTCTGTTCTTATAATAGTAGGACCATTGGCTTTAATCTTATCCCGTTTGATTTTATCTATTTCATTATTACAAACCTTACAATATGTTTGTCTTTTATTATTTGCATGAGTAGAATAATGATAATCAATATCTAAATCTTTAATCTCTTTACATCTTGGACATTTCTTAGTCCTTTTTTGGTTGTCCATAAGCCCCATCCTTATTACGCTTAGTCTTTAATCTATGGCAATTAGCACATAATGTCCAAATATTATCTGGATCATTGTTAGCCCTATTACCGTCTTTATGATCTACATCCAGTTGTATTCTATCTACTGGAATAAATCCACATTGTTCACATTTATTGCCTTTTTGTGCCCGCCCATATTTGTGACATCTGTGACAAACATTTCTATAAGTCTTTCTACCTTGTTTATCTCTGCCCATGCCTGCATTCATATTTCCGCATTGACATTCTCTTTGTATTAATGATCCTCTGGCATTACCCATTTAGTTCCACCCATCCGATTTCTTTTAGTGTGCCCTGACAAATTGCACAGGTTGTTTGTGGCATTGTTGTGTTGTATACGATTTCACATGGTATACAGTAAGTTACTATCATTTTTTCTGTCATATATATAGTATAGCATATACTCAGGGTATTGTCAAGCCTAGCGTTATGTTTTTTTATTTTCTTGTATGCAACAGCCCTAACCTTGTGTCCTGAAGTGATAGATATATATACATCAATTGGTTAGATTAATGTAATACCTAGCACCTTTGAAGTTATCACTTCCCAGTATGAGTTCACTGATATTTCTATCAACATCTGACACGCTAATCCTCCTGGTGACACGACTAGCAGTGGTTAGGCCATGGTTACCCATGGATTTGTAATTTTTATGTCTTGAGGTTAGGGACAAACGCTGTGGTAAAGAAACCTTTTTCCAGTCAAAATACAGATGATATTTTGGTGGTGCCCCAAGACTATTCAGTTGTAGGCTGTTTGTTTGAGGGTAACTAGCCGATAAACCCTATAACCATTATAGCAGATGCCTAGAAGTATTTATCTGGATCTATGCCTTCTTCTTCAAGTTCTTCCAAATCAGCCTCAGCATCATCAGCCTCATCTACCAATCCAGAGGCTTCATCGCAGGCTTCTGACATTATTGCATTTCCTGTTTCAACTATTTCACCCATAAATGCCATATATTCTCCAATATCAACATCATTCCAATTCTCACCCAATTCTGTATTTTCCATTTCTGCTGCAAATTCTGGTATCACATAATCAAAAAATACTGTTTCTTGTCCTGCATTTCCACACATTCCATACATTGTATCCATGGCTTCATAAAATGCGGACTCTACCATCTCTGATGCTTCTTCATACAATTCACCTATTTCTTCTGCTAAATCATCTGCCAATCCCCATCTACCACCAGCAGCAGCCAATGCACTTCTTGCAGCCCTTCTCATTTCTGATCTTTGATTGCCAGTTCTACCAAAAGATCTTCTTGCAGATGAAAGTCCTCTGCTTGCCATAGTTGAGGCAGTTCTTGATATTACTGCTCTGGCTACCGCTCTTCCAACTGCCCTAGCATAAAATGCCATTATTGAATTTCGCCTTGGTATTTAATTGCTCTTGATCTATAATTATCTACATTACCAAAAGCATTTAATAATGGTGTGGATGTACTAATCTGCCAAACCATATCTCCAAGTATTGGTGTGCCTTCTCTATCTTTTATATTGGCAAGCAAAAACCCAATAGCCATAGGCTCATCTGTAGTTATGTTAAGTCTTTGATTTTGATCAATACCCGCAGTTAATGGGATCTTTTCAGCAAAATAATATTCTACTACTTCTTCAGAACCAACTTGCTTGATGACATATTTATACAGGTCACCAGAATACTTGTGGCGTTGATATGCAGATGGTTTCATTAAACTGTTCTCCAGTTATTTTCTTCAGTAGTGTCTAACATTTTACCAGTGTAAACAGATCTTGCTCTCATGAAAGATAACTTATCGCACATCATTATGGCCATAGGTGCTATGAAAGGAGCAGTTTTGTCTCCAGCCTTGAATGTTGTGGAAGCCTCGTTTTGCATGGTAGTAGAAACTGCCATTTGCTCAAATACAATATCCTCATTGTTAAGCATGTATGCTGCTTGATATGCCGTGGCTCTTTTCAAGATTTCAAGATCTCTTGTGTCCTCAACATCTGCCTCAAACTTGCCAACATATGCTTCTATTGCATATTGTGCTCGTTCTACAAGACCAGCATTCACTGTCTTATTAGTGATTGTCTTTACTTGTGCTGTTGTAACAAACATTTTTCCTCCTTCTTACTCCGCCAACCATTGTAATCCCAGCCATGTCATAGAGTAGACTGGTATTTCTTGGAGTGAGTAAATCTCTTCTTCTGGTTTTGGGTAATAATCTGACTGGTAATCTATATTAGTACCGTCAGACTTAGATCTAATTGTACCGCTTGAAGCATTGGAAGCAGCCTGTATAAAACCACCACCACCACCTATTGTTGGTACTGTTTGACCGTGCTCAGTCAACAACTTTATGTTATTTCTATCGGATGTTCTATTTAATCTATTTGTTGAATACTGCCACAATCTTGTATTTGTTGTTTCATTTACATCTGTTTCTGGCAGAATCTGGATATATGCTTTATTATAATCAGCACGACTAAACGTATATCCATCTTCCACTACGTTTACAAATACTTTGCCTGTTATTCCTGTACCGCCCAAGGTTTGACCAGGTAATACAGCGATGATTGCAACATAATCATCATATGGATTGTTTGTAACTGTGGCTCCATTGTAATAATTATTAGCAAACTTAGCGACAACTGTTCCAGAATTTATGTTCATAGTTGTTTCTGGTGCAAGCATGGGCTTTGTGCCACGATAATTAGTTCTATCTCCTGGCAAGTTTTCATTTTCTGTGAACTTTGTCAGGGCTAATCCTGGAATAAACCAAGTATTACCTTCCTGAATACCAGTTTGTCTACGTACATATTTAGCGTGGTACTGTTCATAATCGTATGCATTATCTGGAATATAATTAATAAAATCAGTAAGTAAGTATGTATCTTTATTAGTTAAACCAGTTACTGGTGTTGCTAGGTGATATTGATTATTTCTATGTGTATCAAAATATTTGTCTGCTGTCTCGCCTGGTTGGAATGGGTTTAGTGAAGCAGACTGAGCATCGCTTGTTTCTAATAATTGTGGTATTTCATGGAAATGATTTACAATGCCAAGATCAACAGCAAGCATTGGGCTTGATACATATAGACTTGCACCTTCAACCACTACCTGCTTTAATGATGCTACAAAATCTTTATAAAGTTTTGTCACATCTTCATTAGGCAAGGCATCTTTTAATTCTGTTAAATCTTCAGGGTAGTTCATGAAAACAATAAGATCATAGTTACCAATACTAATATCATTCTGAAGATTAATAAATCTATTTCTACCCACAGAATCTATCCATCTGCCAGTTAGGAATGGCTGAGAATATATGGTTGTGTCTGGTTTGCTATCTAACTTTATCCATTTTTGCTTATCTTTAAATGAATTAATGTTAGTCTCTAGTGTCCAGTAGGTATCTGTATAGGTACCTTCTTTTACATAAACTACACCATTACTAATCTTGGTTGGTGAATCAGCATCATTGGCTCTTGTCATTGGGCTTTGAAGACCATTGAATACCCAGATGCCGTTCTCTCTATTATTAATCTGATTAGTTAATAAAACTCTATCTCCGTTATTAAGTTCAACACCGCTAAATGTCATACCAAGCAGTGAACCATCAAAACCAGAATATTGAGAAATATGATTTGCATCACCCTGGACAGTTCCAGTTCTATTTGATGTTGATGTAGTAGGTAAATAATTCTGTGGAGATACATTTCCTGGACTCCATGTTAAAACATTATCTATAACAGCAACACGAACATCTGGAATTATAGTAAAAGTCTGACGCTTTGCTAAGTCTAGATTATATGTTTCTGTTACTGAGTTTTTATTTTTGTGGGTAATGCTATAAGACTCAACAATAAAATTGTCATCTAGTTCTACGCCATGCTTACGAGCAATATCATTCCAGTATAGTTTTAATGCCCTCTTCTTATTTACACTTACCGTTGGCTGTGGAAACTCAGCAGAAGCATTCATAGCATCTCTAAACGGCTGTTCATCATAATTCCAGAACTTATATCTTTCCTGGATCTCAAACTTGTTTAATGGGAAATTAATACCATGGGCAAATGTTCTTAGAAGACCGTTGAATGCATCTATTACTGCTTCATCTCTCCAAGATCCATTAAATACCGTTGTGATTTTCTGATTTGCTCCCAATAAATTTTCATCCTGAGAATTAAATCCTTGATAGAATGTTTGATCAAGTTGTTCATCAAATAACTTTCTTGGGTTTGCACCTAGCCATGTAATTTCTGGGAAGAATACCTGGTCATCATTTATAAACTCAACTGTACGCTTATCTAGTTTGCCATCAATCCAGAACTCTATAGCCTTATCATCAGACACGGTTGAATGATCTAGCGCCATTCCTGGACGGGTAAAGTTAATTACTATATGGTGCCATGTATTGTCAGCAATTGTTGCATTACTGGTAAATTCAAAAGATCTTGCATTAGTCCCATATTTATCTACATATGAAATATTCAATTTGCCATTCTTAACATTAATTGTTAGTTCATTGATGGCAGACAAAACCGTATCTGCTGTGTAATATTTATTTCCTATATTTCCAATATCAGAAGTGTCAAAATTCTTGTCAAGGCTTACAACTGACCCAGTCTGAGTTACATCCATGATTGATGAACCATAACCAATAATACAGTTTTGCTTATTTGTCTTTAGGCTTAATTCAATATAGCCTGACCTATAGGATGTTGCAAGGCCTACATATGATGTTCCGCCTAAATATACAAGCGTGTCTTCTCTTATTAGTGGAACGTTTCTTTCTCCACCGTTGTCTACTTCGTATTGCATTGGGCTTGTAAAAGCGGCACCAACAGACAAACCACCGCTAACAATGCTTCCATTGTATAGTGGCCCATAAACATTTGTTGATACTGGATTACCAAATATGACTGGTCTTACACCAGTATCTCCAGAAACAGTAGTCATGTTTGTTGTTCTATTAATCTGATTTCTTATCATCCAAAGGCTTGATTGTGTACCATTTTCATTATAGGCATTGTGTGCAAAGTCAAAAAGATATTTATTCTTGACATTTGCAGAACTCAAAACCTCAAATTGGTCAACTTGATTATAGATATTTTTCATTATCTGACACCGTCCATTGGAAGTAAACTGCTTTCATTTGTAATCTTGATAAACTGTACCCACGGAGACTGAGCATCAAATATCTTAATACCGTTAACTGTAATACCACCTGTTAATACTCTGCGATTTGCCAATTCTGCGGTAGCATTAAATGGTGCAATTCTTACAATTCTAGGTGTACCTGCATTATTGAAGATAGCGCTTGCAAACATAAATGCTGCAGAGATTGTTGTGTTATCTATTCTTGCTGCATCTAACATTAATGCAGATGCTGTCATTGGCGCTGCTGTTTCAACATTATTTAGAACAGCAAGTACTGTATGGTCTCCAGATTCCGCAGAGGCAGTCATAGGATCTGCCAAATATAAAGCAGTTGTAGTTAATGCTGGCATGACAGATTGTGCTGATGCAGTCATAGCATCACCAAAGATAACAGCCATAACTTTACCAGGCATCATTCCAAATAATGTAGCCACTTGACCTGCGTTTATTCCATTTTTATCCCAATAGATTTCATCAAAATAAACACTTATATTTGTGGGCACTACTGGCAAGGCTGTATTGACAAAAGGAGTAATCAATGTTCCTATACCAAGTCTTGGGAAATTATTAGCCTCACTATTGGCACCAACATGTTGTGAGCCATTTGTTAATTCTATTTGATATGTTCCAATATTTTGGGTTGCTACCTGCAAGCCATCAACATATAATGTTAATGTATTCTGATTATTGTTATGATGAGAATTTAAAACAATATGATGTAGACCAAAATCAAATACGTTTACATTATTAGGAGTGCTCATTGTAATAGGCAAATCATTCTGACTATTGATCTGAACATGTAACTTATTCTGATAGTGATAAATAATTATATTTTGATTATCTGCATATCCATTTGCATTCCAAAGAACACGAAGACCTGTGGAGTTATCATCCAATGCTCTTTGCATCCAGAATGATGTGTGCCATGAGTTAGGACCAGTGCCCCAATTATCTAGATGTTCAGATTCTTTAAATACAATGGCTCCATTAGTATAAGTTCCAGTACTCTTTACAGACTTACCATTAATACCAAGATCTGGATTAACTACCGTGCCATTAATTACAAAATTAGCCACGGAATAATCAGTATCAGTTCCATAATCTAAGTATGGTTCAGAACTATCAAATGTTACATATCTGTATGGTGCAATATTTGCCTGTACATAATCATAATAGATAGTATTTAAATGGAAGGCATTTGGAAGTTCTGCATAAACTACAAATTCTGTATGAGAAATTGTTGAGCCATGAGAATGTTCAGGATCAACTGTAAAGGCTTGTGCAAACATATGCTGTACAGAAACAACCCTGTCAAATCCAGTAGTCATTACAGGTTGTGGTATTTGTGCTGCTAAGGCAGTAATAGGATCTGCATCATATTCAAAGTTAATACGTGCTAAAACATTATTGTTTTGTCCCATAACTGCTGTGACCTCAAGGCCATCTGCAAATATTGTTTCATCTGGAGATTGTTGCTTAACAAATGAATAGTGATCTAAAACTTGTGCAGCAGTAAGAGTAATTGGATAATATGCAAATTCATCAAACATTACACCATCATTAAGTTTAATTTCTTTAGAACCACCTAATTGAATGCCGTAACCAAATATTGGTCCTGATGGAGCATTAACAGTATTTATGCTAAGAATATTTTCTGTTGGTATTTCTCCAGTAAAACCACTACCAAATGTTAATTTAAGTAATTCATTGCCAACAAGAGCACCGTTTACATATACATATCGACGCATATATTGTGGATCAGCCACAGGTTCATGAGTAATTACTACATGGTTCCAGTCGTTTCTATTAGGATTAGCATCGTAATATGTTCTCCATAATGCAAAGGCAGTTGGTCCTTCACTAGCATAATTATAAGTTTTAATTCTTTCTGCTACTAAAACATGCTTAAAGGTTGCACTACCTGCAAGAGGTCCGCAATTAAAATAATCGTACAACTCTGCAATATCAGTGATACCATCACTAAATAATGAACCAGATTCTTTATATCCTTCAAAATTGTCTTCGCTAATTGGTTCATTAGGATTGGTAACTCCAGCACCCGTGGCGGTAGCAATAGAGTAATACCAAAACTCAATTGATAACCTTCTTGATGCATACAATTCATCTAATTTATCTGCCCATGTTGAACCAGGAAATTGAACTTGTAATCTTGGTTCATGAAGAATAATTCCATTTGAATTTGCTTTCCAGGAAGTTGTATTGTTTACTGCCTGCATTTCTTGTGTAGATAATTGTTCAAAGTCTAGATACTGTGTTGTATATCCAGATTCTTCCATAGAACCATAATTTGTAGGATTAAGTTTTCCATCATTAATATAAATAAGAGGATTAAGTTCCATTACCTTTTGGAAATAATTTTCATCAATATTAAGTGTTGGATTTACAAATAATGCCGAAGCAATAAATGGTCTTTGAGCAACGAGTGGCTCTGGGAAAAGTGCACTTGCGGTGCATGGCAAAACAGAAACTGTTTTGTCTAAGTTAGTTTCAATATTAAATGGAAATACCTGTAATGCATCTGCTGTGCCTAATTGAATATTAGGAATAAGTATCCATTGACCAGTAAGTATTGTGGGATCAACCATTAATGCTGAACCAGTAATTGATGTGGAAATATTTGTACTATCACCAATAGTTGCTGCAATAACTGGATCAGTCATTAATGCAGAGGCTATTGCTGTTGGACCCTTTTGAGGCATACCAAGCATGTCTCCATCTGCTGTTAATGGAAATACTGTTTCATTAAAGTTTAGAGTATTTCTAGAATTCCATATTGCTTGTATTTGCGTTGGACCAATTACGCTTTGTCTAGCAAGATAGAAATTAGAAATGGTAAATGAACTTGCTAATGCTGATGAATGTCCAAATGTTAGATAATTTATATTTACTGATGGATATCCAATAGTCAAGGTCCAAGATGCTACTAACAATCCATTTAGATAAAGAGTTGCATTGTAGCCATCTTTGCGAAGAGCAAAATAATACCATTCACCAGTTTGTAAGTTTAAATCAGTTCCAATTGTAATTGCTGCACCACTACCAACTTTAGCAATAAAAGCCTTTTTGCCTGTAACAGAATCAACTCCATAAGTAATATAAAAATCTTCAGTATTTGATGATGATGCTTCAGTTCTAATCAAAGTAGAAAATGTTGTCGGCCATGTATTTATTTTTGCCCAGAATCCAGTTGAATAGTCTGATTGTTCCCAGGTTGTTCCATCCCACTCATATTGATTAATAATTGTTCCAGCATCTCTTACTCTTGATGCAAGTGAATTTGTTCCAGTAAATGCCCATCCGCCTTCTGTTGTGGTAGTTGGTGCTGCTTCATAGACTGGAGCATTGCCAGTTAATGTAAATTGTGATTCTGTTGTTTGTGCTACTGTTCCTATTTGAGTATACGGGTCTTTATAGTTTTCCTGGAATCTGATGCCTCTTAAAAGATCATAAGAAGTGATTTGGTTATTAACATTTGAGGATAATTTTTGAAGTGCTTGAGAGTTTCCAATATCCCAAATTTGAGCAATAGCAGTGTCATCAATATCACTAAATCCTGTTAAATAAAAATTAGAAATATATCCAGTTGCACCAGCAGTATAACCAAATTGTAAAAGTGATGCTAAGTCAGTCGATGATACAGAATCTGTTTTAGTTAAAACTAATTGTCCATTTAAATAAAAATATCTAGTGGTGCCACTACGACGATATGCAAAATAATGCCAACTATTATCCATATTGGATTTAAGAATTGTTTGTGTTGTTGAAGATCCTTCTATCAGAACAAGATCATGTTTTTGAGTTGTAGCATTATATTTAGTTCCAACACTAGGAAATGCACTTGTCGGTTGTAATGTAAAAAGTGTAAAAGTAATAGCAGTAGATAGGTTTACAGGAAAATTATCATATTTAAACCAAAATCCTGTTGAAATATTATAATCGTTAAATTGAGAAAGAATTGTTCCAGCAGTATTTCTTATGCGAGACTGAGTTCCTGTATTAGTTGTTGTATCAAATGTTGTTGGAAAATACCAGGAGCCTTTACCTCCATTGGGACCAGTTAAAGAATTAAATTGTGGACTATTGCCTAAAAGACCCCAAGAACTTGTGTTATTTTCATTCACAGTCCCTGTTTGAACTGGTACTAATGAATAGTTACTATTAAATTCTATACCAGTTTGAATTGGGTATGAATGAATTTTTTTATGAAGTAATCCAGATGCTTTGACTGTTTCTTGTTGTAATCTTTGATGCCCTGGTCCAGGTGCAGCAGTACAAGTCATTGGATCAGCAGGAACAGATATATTCGTTTCTGTTAAATTCATACCAGTGATGTAAATATCCGTAAAATCTACTGGATCAACTGCGGTAGATGAGGAAACAAACATATTACATATATTGAATGATGCCTGATAATAAACGGTATTGCCCCAAGCAAAATTTGTTTGTAATTCTGTTGATGTTCTTGTTTGTGTATTTATTAATTGTCCATTAATATAATGAGTTAATGTAGTTCCAACTTTTCTTACTGATAAGAAATACCAGGTATTTAATGTTATTGCACCCACTAAAACTTCTTGGCTACCACTACCTCTTACATAAAATTGTGAAGGTCTGCCGTCTGCGTATGATGTGTATCCAAATTCAAAACCAGATGTTGCTGTAGGATCTAATCTCCAAAATGCACCAGATACATTAATACCCGTTGCTAGTGCATTTACCTTGATCCAAACACCAGCAGAATAATCATGATCTCTAAATCTACCAATAATATTTCCACCATTAGTTCTGTGATAACAACCATCTGTTCCATCACTAAGCATTCTCCATGAACCAGATCCATTTGGTGGATTTACGCCTGATTCAAATACTGGGTTTCTTCCTGATTTAGCCCAATATGTTGCACTTGTTTCTGTATTTGTACCCGTCTGATTTGGCACAAGAGCATATGCTTGGCTAAACTCAATGCCATTCTCTATTGCAAAACTATTTATTTTCGTATTAAGTACTGAGGCCATAAAAAAAGGCTACGCCAAAGACGTAGCCAATTCACCTACCTTCAATTCTGGGTTGATAGATTTTAAACTGTGTCCATTTACTGAGACAACAGGTGAGTTGAAGCAGGTCCAACTAAGTACAGAAGTAGTATGACAGTCAGATATCTGTACGATAATTTTTGGGTTCGGCAACTGAACCCCTAATAGGAGATTCATTGGACCCGCTTCAATTCTTGTGTTCATTATGCTACTGTGACTCTCACAATACCAGTTGAATCCCATGTAATGGTAAAGTTACCATTTGATGAAGATTGGTCTGAACCAAAATCAACATAGCCAATCAATGGGCGATCAGCATTAGTTGCAGGACTTGCATCATAAATAACTGCATAACGAGCAGTGATTGTGGATGAAGCCCATGTTACATCGTCAGCATCAAGAACGATAACGTTTGTTGCTGAGTTATAGTTGTTTGTCTTGTTAGCAAGTGAAATTCCACCTGCTGTGTAGCCAGTACCTGTTACTTCATATGCAGCAACATCGTCATAGAAGTTATGAGCGTCCTGATCTGGAGTATAGGTATTATTGAGAAGCGCTACCTTGATGGTATCGTTATCCCAGTCAATTCTTTTATCAAAAGCGTTCTGAATGAACTGTCCGTATAGTTTGCTAGCCATTATTCATTCCTCCTTACGCTGTCTTCTCAACGATAGCGAATGCGTCAGCATCTGCAACAGCAAATCCACGACGTACACGAGTCTTGAGCAAGACACCGTCCTTTGAAAATTCTGCATCACGAGATACAACAGACTCTACGCCACCACGGATACCATTGATAAGCATCTGACGGTTACCGCAGATAAGCAATGGATTTCCTGCTGGTGAAGCAGAAGCGGCTGTTGAAACAGCAGCACCATAAGATACAACTAGTGGATATCCGAATAGTGAGCCAGGTGTACCAGCCAATGGATCTGGAAGAACGAGATCGTTATTTCCTTTTACCATTCCACGAATTTCCTTAAGCATCTTAGGATGTGCCATCCAGACTGTATTTGCGGAATCAAACTTTGAAGAATCTTCAACAATACCAAGAGCATTGTTTAGATCATCATAAGAAAGCGCTCCGCCAGTTGTGATGAGGTTTGTTGGTGATGCAGGCATACCAATCAAACGATATAGAGATGTGTACGGAGCAGTGTCTGTACCATCTTGTGCAACGCTAACACCAAGTGTTGCGTTATCAAATTTACGTGCCCAGCGAGATGCCCATTCACGCTTATATGTAGCGAGAACATCTACTAGACCGTCATTAATGTCTTCCTCAGAAATGTGGAAGATCTTTGCATATTTCTTTGCAGTCAATACAACTTCGTCAAGAGTTGCAGTTGCTTCTGGAATTGTTTCGCCTTCAGCGACAACTTCTGGAGCATCAGCAACAAAACGAGGTACTGACTTTGTACGAGATGCCATGGTTTCACGACGAGCAAAACGCTCTACCGCAGAGTTGGCAAGAAGGTCTTGGATGACTGCACTGCCTTGTTCCTCTAGGATGTAACCATTGGCTTCTGTTAAATCAATTCTAGCCATTTTGTTTTCTCCTTAATAGAAAATAAATTTTTGTAATAGGTATTGAATCGTCTAATTCATCCATAAACCTTTGGCAACGTCCATCGCCATAAGTATATGTATATTATATCAGATTTTCTTACCCAGTATCTTTGCTGCTTGCATTTCGCTTGCAGAATATTGAGTACTTACTGATGCCTTTATGGCTGTATCGGCTTGTCCGCCAACACGTACCTTGGCATCAAAGATTTCTGGGAAATCCTTCTTAAGTTGCTCAAGTTGATCATCAAGACCAATAATCTCAAGATTATCATCAAAATCTAATTTGGAGGTATCCAAATATTTAATAAATCTTGATGGATCTTTCAAACCTTCAGCAGATAACTTCTGATTGATTCTTTCATTCATAAGTCTTCCACTGAACTCTTTAATCTTCTGATCTTTGCTATTCAGGTCTACTTCAAGTTGTTCTTTTTCTTCCCTGAACTTTTTTGCATCATTTTTTGCACGATCCAATGCCTCAAGTACTGCTTTTGGATCATTGATTACTGGTTCTTGTGTTTCTGTATTATTCGTTTCCAACGTCGCCTCCTGTGGCTTCCATCATTACATTATTTGTATTTGTGTTCTGCGATAAACTAGTCAAAGACTGTTCCACCGCAGCAATTTCACGGGCAACTTCATAATCGTAGCCCATTTCAATAAGAACTTGCTCAAGAGATACACCAACTACACGCTTCTTGACTGCAACTTCCCATGCATCTAAACTATCCATAGATTCAATGTCCTTCCACTTAACTTGAACATCTGGTTCAGCAGAAGTATCAATCTTTAGGATAAATCTAAACATATCTGCCCATGTTGAGCCAAATGTGATCTGACGATCCTTTACCTTGGCAATGAGCGGTGCTTCAGCAGTTCTGAGTGATTCACCAGAAGGAATGCTTCCAGTCTTCTCAAAATAATGAAGCGGAGTATTTGTGATAGATGCCATAGAACGAACGAAATCCTTCACTGGCTCTGTAAATACCTTGTGATCAGCAGGAGAAAATTCTCCAACCTTATCTACGCCACGAAGATACCAGAGTTCACCTGGTCCATTCTTCAAACGGCCTAGATTATCTTCTAATGTTGCAGAATCATCAAAATCTTCAAACTCTGCAGAATTACCACTACCAGATAATGCATAACGCTGTGGTGCACCTTGATAATCAACAGTTGTCATGTGTGTAACAATCATTTTGTTGATAGCGTCTTGCGGTCCATAAGCATCAATGTGTTCTGGTCTTCCATATTGCTTGGATGTGCGGAAATGAAACACTGGGATTTCATTCCATGGGTTTTCTACGATTTCTGCAAGGGCAAAACCATTAGCAGAAACAATATTTACAACCTCTCCAGGCATTGTGTATTTCTCAATACGATCTGGGTAATACATATTTAAATGTGATGTTTTCTTTGTATGATCTAGAGGATCTTCAGACTGCCACAACTTTGCAGCAAATCTCTTAGTGCGTGGATTCTCATCATCATAAATCATGACAGTTGTAAGTGGTGAATTGTAATCAACCGTAATATTTCCTGTTACATCTGTCCAAACAATCGCATAGCAATCACCATAGGTAAGTGCACGGCGGTGTATTTCATCTGCATCAATCTGCAGGTCATTCATTTGCCAGATATCTTTGATTTTCTGGTTAGCCTGCTCTGTGTTGGCAGTAATGTTTGCAATTTCTAGGCGGTTTAGAACAGAATCTACTACCGTCCTTGCAAAGTTAAATCTGAAGTCATTAGGTGATCCGCCTAGAAGTCTATACCAACGATTATTTGGAAAAACCTCAGAATTTGTACCTTCATAATATGCTTCAGCAGTTAAATAGGAATTTCTCCTATCAACTATTGTGTCAATAGCCTTTTTTATATCAGACATGTTGTCTCCTTAAATAATTTATTTGTTTTGTTTCTAGTTTTACTGCTTTATTATCCAAGAAGTACAAAATGCCAGAAACGACAGCATCTAGTACGTCTTCATGTGAGAGTTTTGGAAACGCCCACATTTGTTCTTCCAATACTGGGAAATGTGAAGTATGCTTCACTTTCTTTTGTTGGTAGAAGTTCAACGCCTTGCCTGCACGAATTTGTTTAGACAAGGATTGGTTTTTTGATCTATATTTCGCAGGAACATGTTTAAAAACATCTTTCCACAAGTCTCCGCCTTGGTTTACTTCAACATAAACTACTCCAGCATCAAATGTATCTACTAGAGCAGCGACTCTATCTGCAATATCAGATGGAGACATTTTTACTTGTTCTGCGTGGCGTACATAAACATTATTCTTTCCATGTTTATCTATGCCTCTGGACAATACAGCAATACCTGTAAAGTCAGAAATCTTATTCTTTGTAACTGCTGGGTCAATACTAATAATCGTATTGCCATAATCTTCTAATTCTTCTATTTCTACATCTTCATTTGTCCAGAAAGTGCCATCAGTATTAACTGGGCGGTTCATATAGTTCTTAGCAAAGTCTCTTAGGTGTCTTTGGCTTATCAACCAGTCTAAAGGCCACTTCTCAGGCCACACAGAGCGTTCTGAGCCATCATCATTAGGCATAATGGCTGGATAGTAGTGAACCTTTACGTTCTGATCTGTAATCCAAGACAATTCTGGATCAGCATAGCCTTCGCCATATTTTCTGAATTGATCCATAACAGAGTTTGGCATAGTGGTTGTTCCAACAAATATCATACGAGCATAAATATTCATAGGAGCAATATCATCAAACACTGTATTCTTTTGTTGCCCTGCCTGATATTCAGAATAGTTCTTTTCGCCTTTTTCAATATCATCTAAAATAATTAAGTCTGGGCGTTGACCAAAAACTTTTTTACCTAATGAGTTAGTGTCAATACCATTAGCGTCAAAAATAAAATCATTGCTCTGAATAATACGCCAAGAATTTGATGCCATGGCACGACCAGATGAAGCCACAATTTTAGGTTTGCATAATTCTGGATAATCTTCCTGTAAATATTCATTTCCCTCCAGTTCGTTCTTAAATGTCATAAGATGCGTCTCTGCTTGCGAGGCGGCATCTGAAAATGCTGCAATAAATTTTACATGATTATGTGCTGCTGCCCACATAGGCAAAATAAGAAAGATCCAGGTAGATTTTCCGCATTCACGAGGAGCAATAAAGGCATCACGGTTTTCTTTTGGTCTTTCTGGTTTGTGGATCCAAGATTTGCCATATTCAGCAAGATCCACGTGAAACTCTGATAATGTTATTTCTCCCTGAGCATTTTGAAGGTGGTGTGGTAGATAAACCAAAGCAAATAACATAGGGTCATACTTAGTAAGTTCCCTACGTCCTTCCGAAAATGATAATAATTCTAATGGAATACCATCTAAAATATCAGTTGCCTTCATTCTTCCTTCTGGTTCTCTTGTTTTCTAGGTTTGTCAGTCTAAGATTTATTTCGTTTACTGTGGTTTCTAGTCTGTTTAGTTGATCTTTTGTACTGCCTCCGCCATTTGGTCTGAATTCTTTAACAAAAAATCTCATCATAGCGAATATAGGTGTCAAGATTGCTACTATGGCTCCTCCAAGTGCTGCTAATAGTTCTGGTGTCATCTATATCACACCACCAGATTTGATTTTATGGGAAATATTTTTTTCAGACAGCGAAAAATATTTTTTAATTAGCGTTTTCATGTTGGGTACTCCCTATCAAACCTTCAAACCTTTGTGTCCTCATAGCCTCATTTCTCGCTTTGGCCTCATTCAACAAATCAATGATGGCCAAATCTTGTCCATCTTTATTCCTTTGTTCATTGATATGTGTTGACTTACCTTCAATAAGGTTAATGGTTTGTATTGCTTTATGGACAGCATTGGCCAATTTGTTCAAACCATCACTATCCAATGAATCTTGCATTAGGGATTCTACACATCTATCTAATACTGCTTGTGCCGCTATAAGTTTTTCTTTATCAGAATAGAATACTCTCAATCCCGCCGCCATTTTGGCCAGGGTATCTACAGAAGGCATATCCAAACCTCTATCTACAAACCATTTTTTGGCGGTATGGTAAGACTTAGGATATCCAAGATATCTCATTGCTGGTCCAATACCCATTTCCTGAGCATTGGATATAAATTCTGTTATTTGGTTTTCATCAAAGGTTTGATAGCCCATTATTTGCTCCTATTATGGTTTGGATATTTGACATTACGGCGCACATCTGATAGCATCTTGGCCATATCAAACCCTCTCCAACAATTCTTCTATTTTCTGTGACAATTCATCATCTAGTTCTATATTCATACCAATCTCCACTGTCTTCTCCTCATCCACAAACTGTATACCAAACCTCAGTGTTCCATCTACATACTCTACGTTATTTGCATATGGGAATAATATCAAGTGTTTCCTCCATACCGTCCGATTTTTAACTAGTTATTGCACCTATGTAATTATAGCATTAAAAAAGAGAGAAGCGGTGAGGTAACATATATGGCAACAGTATAATAACCGCTTCCCTCTCTAGTCGGTGGGGCGACCCCTTAGCAGAGACTAAGGTAATACCATTGTATCACGGCCCTTCTTGTAATACCCTCCAACTCTCTTTACCCAACAAGGTTTGCAGTAAGATAAATGCCAATCTGGTGCACTTCTTCTCAAACCAAAATCAGATATATTTTTAATAACATGACAATCCAAACATTCCTTCTCTGTTCTTATAATAGTAGGACCATTGGCTTTAATCTTATCCCGTTTGATTTTATCTATTTCATTATTACAAACCTTACAATATGTTTGTCTTTTATTATTTGCATGAGTAGAATAATGATAATCAATATCTAAATCTTTAATCTCTTTACATCTTGGACATTTCTTAGTCCTTTTTTGGTTGTCCATAAGCCCCATCCTTATTACGCTTAGTCTTTAATCTATGGCAATTAGCACATAATGTCCAAATATTATCTGGATCATTGTTAGCCCTATTACCGTCTTTATGATCTACATCCAGTTGTATTCTATCTACTGGAATAAATCCACATTGTTCACATTTATTGCCTTTTTGTGCCCGCCCATATTTGTGACATCTGTGACAAACATTTCTATAAGTCTTTCTACCTTGTTTATCTCTGCCCATGCCTGCATTCATATTTCCGCATTGACATTCTCTTTGTATTAATGATCCTCTGGCATTACCCATTTAGTTCCACCCATCCGATTTCTTTTAGTGTGCCCTGACAAATTGCACAGGTTGTTTGTGGCATTGTTGTGTTGTATACGATTTCACATGGTATACAGTAAGTTACTATCATTTTTTCTGTCATATATATAGTATAGCATATACTCAGGGTATTGTCAAGCCTAGCGTTATGTTTTTTTATTTTCTTGTATGCAACAGCCCTAACCTTGTGTCCTGAAGTGATAGATATATATACATCAATTGGTTAGATTAATGTAATACCTAGCACCTTTGAAGTTATCACTTCCCAGTATGAGTTCACTGATATTTCTATCAACATCTGACACGCTAATCCTCCTGGTGACACGACTAGCAGTGGTTAGGCCATGGTTACCCATGGATTTGTAATTTTTATGTCTTGAGGTTAGGGACAAACGCTGTGGTAAAGAAACCTTTTTCCAGTCAAAATACAGATGATATTTTGGTGGTGCCCCAAGACTATTCAGTTGTAGGCTGTTTGTTTGAGGGTAACTAGCCGATAAACCCTATAACCATTATAGCAGATGCCTAGAAGTATTTATCTGGATCTATGCCTTCTTCTTCAAGTTCTTCCAAATCAGCCTCAGCATCATCAGCCTCATCTACCAATCCAGAGGCTTCATCGCAGGCTTCTGACATTATTGCATTTCCTGTTTCAACTATTTCACCCATAAATGCCATATATTCTCCAATATCAACATCATTCCAATTCTCACCCAATTCTGTATTTTCCATTTCTGCTGCAAATTCTGGTATCACATAATCAAAAAATACTGTTTCTTGTCCTGCATTTCCACACATTCCATACATTGTATCCATGGCTTCATAAAATGCGGACTCTACCATCTCTGATGCTTCTTCATACAATTCACCTATTTCTTCTGCTAAATCATCTGCCAATCCCCATCTACCACCAGCAGCAGCCAATGCACTTCTTGCAGCCCTTCTCATTTCTGATCTTTGATTGCCAGTTCTACCAAAAGATCTTCTTGCAGATGAAAGTCCTCTGCTTGCCATAGTTGAGGCAGTTCTTGATATTACTGCTCTGGCTACCGCTCTTCCAACTGCCCTAGCATAAAATGCCATTATTGAATTTCGCCTTGGTATTTAATTGCTCTTGATCTATAATTATCTACATTACCAAAAGCATTTAATAATGGTGTGGATGTACTAATCTGCCAAACCATATCTCCAAGTATTGGTGTGCCTTCTCTATCTTTTATATTGGCAAGCAAAAACCCAATAGCCATAGGCTCATCTGTAGTTATGTTAAGTCTTTGATTTTGATCAATACCCGCAGTTAATGGGATCTTTTCAGCAAAATAATATTCTACTACTTCTTCAGAACCAACTTGCTTGATGACATATTTATACAGGTCACCAGAATACTTGTGGCGTTGATATGCAGATGGTTTCATTAAACTGTTCTCCAGTTATTTTCTTCAGTAGTGTCTAACATTTTACCAGTGTAAACAGATCTTGCTCTCATGAAAGATAACTTATCGCACATCATTATGGCCATAGGTGCTATGAAAGGAGCAGTTTTGTCTCCAGCCTTGAATGTTGTGGAAGCCTCGTTTTGCATGGTAGTAGAAACTGCCATTTGCTCAAATACAATATCCTCATTGTTAAGCATGTATGCTGCTTGATATGCCGTGGCTCTTTTCAAGATTTCAAGATCTCTTGTGTCCTCAACATCTGCCTCAAACTTGCCAACATATGCTTCTATTGCATATTGTGCTCGTTCTACAAGACCAGCATTCACTGTCTTATTAGTGATTGTCTTTACTTGTGCTGTTGTAACAAACATTTTTCCTCCTTCTTACTCCGCCAACCATTGTAATCCCAGCCATGTCATAGAGTAGACTGGTATTTCTTGGAGTGAGTAAATCTCTTCTTCTGGTTTTGGGTAATAATCTGACTGGTAATCTATATTAGTACCGTCAGACTTAGATCTAATTGTACCGCTTGAAGCATTGGAAGCAGCCTGTATAAAACCACCACCACCACCTATTGTTGGTACTGTTTGACCGTGCTCAGTCAACAACTTTATGTTATTTCTATCGGATGTTCTATTTAATCTATTTGTTGAATACTGCCACAATCTTGTATTTGTTGTTTCATTTACATCTGTTTCTGGCAGAATCTGGATATATGCTTTATTATAATCAGCACGACTAAACGTATATCCATCTTCCACTACGTTTACAAATACTTTGCCTGTTATTCCTGTACCGCCCAAGGTTTGACCAGGTAATACAGCGATGATTGCAACATAATCATCATATGGATTGTTTGTAACTGTGGCTCCATTGTAATAATTATTAGCAAACTTAGCGACAACTGTTCCAGAATTTATGTTCATAGTTGTTTCTGGTGCAAGCATGGGCTTTGTGCCACGATAATTAGTTCTATCTCCTGGCAAGTTTTCATTTTCTGTGAACTTTGTCAGGGCTAATCCTGGAATAAACCAAGTATTACCTTCCTGAATACCAGTTTGTCTACGTACATATTTAGCGTGGTACTGTTCATAATCGTATGCATTATCTGGAATATAATTAATAAAATCAGTAAGTAAGTATGTATCTTTATTAGTTAAACCAGTTACTGGTGTTGCTAGGTGATATTGATTATTTCTATGTGTATCAAAATATTTGTCTGCTGTCTCGCCTGGTTGGAATGGGTTTAGTGAAGCAGACTGAGCATCGCTTGTTTCTAATAATTGTGGTATTTCATGGAAATGATTTACAATGCCAAGATCAACAGCAAGCATTGGGCTTGATACATATAGACTTGCACCTTCAACCACTACCTGCTTTAATGATGCTACAAAATCTTTATAAAGTTTTGTCACATCTTCATTAGGCAAGGCATCTTTTAATTCTGTTAAATCTTCAGGGTAGTTCATGAAAACAATAAGATCATAGTTACCAATACTAATATCATTCTGAAGATTAATAAATCTATTTCTACCCACAGAATCTATCCATCTGCCAGTTAGGAATGGCTGAGAATATATGGTTGTGTCTGGTTTGCTATCTAACTTTATCCATTTTTGCTTATCTTTAAATGAATTAATGTTAGTCTCTAGTGTCCAGTAGGTATCTGCATAGGTACCTTCTTTTACATAAACTACACCATTACTAATCTTGGTTGGTGAATCAGCATCATTGGCTCT
>Ga0315903_10002736_pt1 | contig 25350 bp, 47 predicted proteins | sample LakEriMetagenome_7_FD_203524 | JGI IMG/M metagenome (GOLD analysis project Ga0315903, IMG submission 203524) | Freshwater fungal communities from buoy surface, Lake Erie, Ohio, United States - Buoy 2 MA119 | ecosystem: Environmental > Aquatic > Freshwater > Lake | place: USA: Lake Erie, Ohio... | reverse complement strand
TCCCTCGCGGACTCTTTTTGCGATAGGAGCCATTCTAGCACAGAAAGACTTTTTACGTCCCGCGTCCGTTTTAGTCTTCGGATTAGGAGCCGGGGCTTTCAATTTGCTGCCCGTAGCGCGGTTATATTTCGCTCGGCCTTTCGCCGTCAATCCTGCGCCCTTAGAAACCGGCTGTTTCTCGCCTCGACCGACCGACAGACTGACCGATTTACGGGCCATTATGCACCCATCCATGAGTTCACGACGCCGCCTTGATACGCATTAACGGTGCGCGGTCGTTCGCGGTATTCGCGATTCGCGACCGGGTAAGCAAACGTACACGCAAGGGCGTCAGCCGCGTCGGGCGACGGCAATCCTCGTGATTTCATTTCCTTTTTGCTTTCCAACTGGATCGAACCTGACGAATTCGGTTTCTGGTGCGGTGCAGAGAGATCAGCTTTCAGTTGTTTATCGTTCGGGATGGATGCGCTTTGCAACCACTCACGCATTAAACCCCACAGTTCTGCGCGTTTATTCGCATACATTTGTGGGGTTTTAGATTTCCAACTGAAATTGACGCCTCTAACGACCTTATACCGCTGCTCTTTTAAGCGGTCAAGAATGCCATACCCCAATCCGCCTTCGTCTAAAACCACCAGCGCGGGTTGCCACTCTTCGATAGCATCAATAATTCGCCCAACCGTTGCCATCGTATCTTCGCCGTTGTAACGACGGACTGCCACCAGATCGCGGCCTTCTCGGACCACGATAACCGTGGAGTCTGCGCCCGTTCGCGCAGGATCGACTCCGATAACTCGTACCGCGTGCGCGTCCTGGTAGCGTGGTCGAGAAACTGCTTGGTCAACAATGCTGGGAGGGATGAACTGGTCGTCGGAGTCGCTCGGGAATTGCCCGTAGACTTCGACTTTCGCTTGCTTTGAGTCCGCGCCGTATTCCGCGATGATTTGCTCGTAGACGCCTTTGTCCGTGTCTTCGACTTCGCGGGCGTCGATGTTTTGGGTTTGCCAGAAGTTTCTTTTCGCATGGAACGCCTCGAAGAAGTAGCCTTCGTTACGACGGGGGTTAGAGAACGCCAACCAGAATCGGTGCGGTGTGTTTTCCGTAAAGAAGCCTGCCGTGACCGACCAAATGGAATCGGGAATACCGGAGGCTTCATCGAAGATCACCATAACGCCTGCCTGGTTGTGGACACCGGCATAGGAGTCGGGGTTTTCTTCCGACCACAAACGACCTTCCACGGACCAATAACGGGTGCCGACTTTAAGGTCGCGCTCAACGAGTTCAGCGATCCATTTAGCGGGCATCACGCGGGTCGCGCTAATCTCAAACCAATGCGAATTGAGCAACAACGCCGCCCACTTGGTGATTTCTGCCCAAGTGACTGAGCGAAGCTGGGCTTCCGAGTTGGCCGACACAATGGTCGTTGAGCCAATCCGGGTCGAAAGCATCCACAGGATTAACCACGACACCAGTGCGGATTTACCGATACCGCGTCCCGAAGCCGTCGCCATGCGCAAGACTTCGTAGGCGGTGGCGGTTTTATTCTTGGCAATGTGCGCAGCAATATCGCGAAGTATCTTGCGCTGCCATTTGCGCGGGCCTTTAAAATGCTCCAGCGGCGTGCCGGGTTTCCCCCAAGGAAACACGAGCAGCACGAACGCTTCCGGGTCGTCTTTAATCTGGGGTGCCCAGACCTTGGACATCAAGAGTTGCTCGTCTTCGGGGCTATAAATCGGCTGTTGCATGGTGCTTAGAGTCTAACTCTAAAAGCCGGTTCGGCGAGTGTTCTAGTGCAGGCGTTTCCTCTCGCAATACTCGGCCCTCGATGACGCGAGACTCCGCCTCTTGCAGTGCCGCAACGATGCTGATTTGCGATTTAATATCGACCTGAACTTGCTGGCGGGCAACCCAATCGTGCAAGTGGGTGAGGAGCGCGAGAGCCGCCTTGCTATCTCCCTCAAGAGCCGCTCCACGCAAAACGGTAGCCGCCTCAACCTCACTGTCGGCACGACCCTTAGCCTCGGCAATGGACGCAGCCTTATCTAACTGCAAAAGCCGACGATACTCTATCGGCAAGAGGCCAGCGGCAAAGGCCATGGCATCACCCTTGAGGCCAAGCTTAGACGCCTCGTAAATCCTCTCCAGAACGTCAGGCGAAGCCTTCAGTTCACGAGGCTCAAAAGGGATCGAACGAAAGGACGGTTCAGTCACCGTTTAGCGGCCTTCTTTTTGGCAAAAGCAGACGTTTCGGCTTCCATGATGTCGTGCAACGCTCGTTCAGCAGCCAAAGCCCGTGCCGTGTCTTTATATCGAGGAAACTGAATCCCCGACTTAATAGCGAAGCGCATGGCCTGCTCAGGGTCGCGGACGGCTCCGTGCCAAAAGGTCGGAATGAGCATCGCTCCCTGATCGTCACCGACGACAGTGCCGTAAAAGGTGGTCAGCGACCCATCTGGGTTCTGCAAGTAAGTACCAGCCTCAAGGTTGCGTCGATGGTAATTCAACGCTTCCTGTTCAGCAGGGGTCGGAACGTAAGTCGCATTCTTGGGCATAAAAGCTCCTCAGACTACCCCAGTAACGTGCAGGGTCATCCTGCCGGGAGGCCGCGATCTCCAACAACCATGGAGCCTGTGTGCCGAGGCGGACATTTGCCTTAGATATACAGCAGAACGGGTAACTGGAGATTTCATCCTGCTTTCAGCTTCCTCTCGGTCGCTACGTGCGCACCACGTCAGACGTTGTGGCAAGAAAGATACGAGCATCAAACTTTGTTTGCAAGTTTTTAGTAAAAAAAAATAAAAATGTTCACGGGCCTTACGTACACGTCAACGGTACACAGCCTGGCCCTGTACCCCCTACCCCCACCCCCCTGGCATGTTGAGATTGCGTCTCATTACTAGGATGTTGCGTAGACGCTACAACCATGCGAGATATTGCATAGATGCAACGTGTTGCGTGGATACAACAGACAGACCATGCAAGGGAATTCCCATAACTATGCTAGGGAAGGTTGTTGCGTAGATACAACAGTCTAAATGAGAATGGGTCTCATGTAGTAAATAGTCATGACTACGGAGGTTCATCTTTTAGATGAGAGAGATTCTATCTCTTATACCTTTTACCCTCTTTTGACTACACGGTAGCGAAAAGCATTGTTTTCCGTGATGTTTCTTGCGTAGTCACCCGTTATCCGCGTGATGGTCACTGACTACGGTTTTCGTGTATTCCGTAAAACAATCCTTTACACTCTCATTCGTTCGATAACCAAACAGTCTTTTATGAGGGTATGACAATGCAACTTGAAACTTACACGAACACGACAACCGGCATGGAATCCGCTGTCATTTATCGTTCGCCAGCGTTACGAACCGGCAACGATCATCCTTACAAGGTTGTGTTGACTGATCTCGATGCAGACATGGTGGCTGGTGTCGTGTTCTTTAATGATTACGACGACGCAAACAAGTTCGCACACGATCTCGTGTTCCCAAAATCTGGTCGAATCCTTGGCCCCGTTTGCGTTCCTGCCATTCCGTAACTCATAAAACAATCTATTAAGAGGGTATCACCATGAGAATTTATGACCGTTTCAACTACGCCGATTACTACCGCAACGCCGAAAAGTATAAGAACTATCGCACTGCGTTGGTTGCGTCCCATGTTTTCACGGAAAACGGCACTAACGATCTACGCCAAGGTGAGTGCGTAGGCATCGCTTATTCCCGAACAGAGTTCAACGGACTCTATAACCGTTTCGAGCCAGTTTATTTCGTCACCGCCAACGGCAACCAATGGGGCGAGATGTTCGCGTCCACGCTTGCCGATTTCGTGCTGTGAGGTGCGCCATGTCATTTTGGAATGTTTACTACATTGGCACAACCAACCTAGCCGTCGCTCGAATCCTTGCGAGATCGGCTCGGGCTGCAATCGCTGTCGCTTCCGAAATGGTGTCAACGCCGACCCATTACTTAACAGCCAAGAGGGTATACCCGTGAACCGCTATTCCTCGCTGCTACTTGCTTTCGCCCTTTGCCTACTTATCGCCGCCCCATGGGTTGAGCCGTCCGCACGTTTGGGGGTCTATCACTTGGGCGTAGCGTGTGCTTTGGGTTTCGGTTTCTTTCGACTATTGAACGACTAACAAACAATCTATTACTGAGAGGTAAACACATGGAACGGACATCGCTTTTAATCGACTGGTCTAAGTCGCGTGGGCAGGGTTCGTATGGCTGGAATATCTGCCGATTAAAGGACACTTACACCGGCAAACGCTACCGCACTTGTGGCGGTGGCTTTGACATGATCGGGACAGTTCTCGGCAACTGGCTTGCCGACCGCTATCAAGACCGGCTGGAGACAATCGCGCACCATGCCGCCTCTTTCAACGGTATGCGCCGCTGCAAGCGAACGGGGCGCATCGTGCTGGACGGCGGTTGCGGTGTTGAGTCCATGCGCCGCATCGCGGAAGCCGCTGGCCTTACCTTGTCACCCGTCCCGAACCGTCGCGGCAATACGGTTGCATTTCTCGCGGAGGCCGCATGATCTCCGCAAGCCCCGCCCCGTGGGTCGTCGGGAGCAACGGCGCAAGCGTAAAGGTGGTCGATTCTGAGGGCAAAGCAGTTTGTATGCTCACCCCTCGCCGCGACCAGTTCAACGGCGACCTTATCGCAGCCGCGCCCGACCTTCTTGCAATTCTTAAAGAGGTGCGCGAAGCATGGCTAGACGGTCGCATGGATGACGTTGGCGGGATTTTGACCGGAGACGTTTGCAGAGACGCCATCGACAGAGCGTTGGGGGTGTAACCGTGAAGCAACCAATTGAGGCAGTCTACGTCCACGGTTTTCGGATGAATGAAATAGGCTCTGAATACTGCGACGCAGACGACAACCCAGACGGCTGGTGCGCTTACGAGCGAACCGTAACCGACGAGGGCGGGACGTTTGACCATGGCGCGGAGATGGACTTTCCGACACTTGACGCGGCCCTAACATGGGCAGAAGGCCGCGCCGCTCTCCATAACTGCCCTATCCAAGTCTATTGAGGGCTAAACCATGAAAAACGCTACACCATCCCGTGAGGAACTCATCGACGCGCTCGTGGCGGAGTCGATCAATTATATCCGCGAAGCCATGCAGCAAGGCGACATCGGATTGCTTGCCGACTACCTTGCTTATGGGTTTGTAGGGTACGAAAAGATGTCGGACGACGATTTATTGCTTGAATATGAAGCCAACGTTAGCGAGGAGTTTGCAGCATGAACGCTAGCGAAACCCGCCTTGCCGATGCCATCGCCGCCGAGGTCATCCGTTTATTGAATCAGCCGAACTCTATCGGGTTGCCCGAAGATGTCCGCGTCAACCTTGCTGTGGTAATGGCGTGCGAAAAGTACCGCGCCGATCCTAACCAATTTTTGGAGGCCGTATGAGCGAATATCGAGACTCAATTGAGCGTTACATGGACGCGGGCTATAGCCGCCACCAAGCGGAGCGAGAGGCCGCAGCCGACGCTATCGGCTACGTTCCGCGCCGTCGCGTCCGTTGGATAGATTCCCGCGATCCTGCCTACGATGACACCGCAGAGGGCGAGGCAAACGACGAAACCTAAAGCCTTGTCAGCCTGTAGCGCATGGGCGACCGTGCGTTATGGGGTGCCAATGTCGGCATCATTATGGTAACTGGAGACTTTGTATGCGTAACTTAATTATCGCGGCGACCCTTGCCGCTTCTATATCGGCTGCTCACGCGGAGACGTTCGCTATCGGTGGCGTCAAAGGCGACAGCAAAGGCCGCACCGTGCTAACGACTGAGCCGTGCGAGTTCAAAATGGATTCATTCCAACTCGGAACGAATAAGGCATTACTCGGGAAGATGAACCGCGCCTTTTATTACACGGGCGACGGTATGACGAACGAGGGCTGCTGGAAGCACGACGCGGGAACAGTGGTGCTGGTATGGCCGACCGAGAACATCATGCGCCGCTGGCCCATCGGTAACTTCAAAATCACAGCAGAAGGCCGACCCGCCCAAGCCGCGACCCGTCCGACTTGGGACGATGCCAAATGACGCTCGACCAACTCGGGAAAGTTGCCGCCGCGTGTGGGGCTACCGTGATTCCCGACGAGGTGGACGGCCCAGAATTCGTGTTCGATTCGGAGTCGTTCGAGCGATTCACAGACGCGGTGTTCAGTATGGGCCTAGACCACGGCTTAGACCTGGCGCAGCGAATTGTGGATCAGCGTAAGGCGGAGGCAGCCCCGTGATCCGGTGGCTGCTCTCCCTCTTTCGTCCCTCGGCATGGCGGCCCAAACGGTGGGAGTCGTGGCGGTATGTCCCGCCCCCTAACGTGCGGTCGTCAAGGCGTAGTGCGTCCTGCGATTATCACTAGGGGGTGTTATGAGTTGGCTTTTATCTGACGAGGAACGCGAGGCTTTATTCGCCGACGAGCCGTTCGTGCCGAAGGCGTGGGAGTCGCCCGACGAACGCGCAGACCGTTACGAGAAAGCCTTGCGCGGCATCCTAGCCTGTGCAGGGGGTGGCCCTGCGGTCTGGATGCTGCAAGCCGTGGCAGCGTCCGCGCTCAAAGAGGAACGGCTGCTGGCCTATTACATGGGACTGATTGAGGAGGCGCGGAACAAATGACGGCATTATTGGTCGCGCTGGCAGTCGCGCTATTGCTCGAAGTGCTTTCGGATTAGTCCGCTCGGTTAGTTCACTTTACGACGGACAGGTCGGGGCCATCCTCGACCATGTTCCGCAATTCGCTGGACGTTCGCTTGGCGTGTTCTGGGGCGCACCAGATCGTTTTAGGGCTGGGGTGGCTGCGACTCATGCAGCGGCCCATATCGACCCACCCTGCGACCGTCAACGCCTGTATGAGCGTCTCCCGCATTTCGCGGGTGGCCTTGGCGGTCATGCCGCCACACTCCGCGAGGACATCGCCCCAAGGTGACGCGACCGCCCCACGCGAGAACGGGCCTTCACGCAAGCGGATCATTTCGGCGAGGTAAGCCTCTGCGGGCGAGAGCGACAAATCGAGGAGCGACCGCTTGGCGTCCGTCATCGGCGGGGTTGCACCAAAATTGAACGCCGACACATCTCGGGCGGCTAACCATCCCGCGACGGCCTTAGACCCGCCTCTCTCGTACCAGTTCCATATTTCTGCGCCTTCTTTGTCGGTCATGCGTGGAGCGGTAGACCACACCACAAACCAGCGGCGATCCTCTGGCGACAATGCAATCGGCATCCGTTCGTTACTAAACGCCATGACGAGCAAACGGTTCAGCGCGGGGTACGGGTGCAGCCCCTTGCGGTTGACGTTTAGAAACTCGGGCGGTGCGGCAATCAGCGGCTTTAACTGGTTTTCGAGGGCGCGACGGTCAAAGGTGTTGGTCTGACGAAGCTCATTCAGCACAAGCACCTCGGACTCCAGCGCGTAGCCCCATGTCCCCGTCACATCGTCAGCCCGTGCGGTGGTGACGTTGACAAGGCTATGCCCGCCTATCGCGTACAGAAACGGCGCATAGAGCGTGTCTTTACCCGACCCTGGCAGCCCACAATGCAGGATCGCATGATTGATTTTGCGGTTCGGGTGCTGGACTTTGTACGCAAGCACATTGAAAACGTGTTCGCGCTCCATTTTGTCGGGCAGCATCCGCTCGGCGTGTTGTATCCAAAGGGATACATCGGCGTCTGTGCCTGTGACCCGAGCATTACGCCAGCGATTCGCCCACACCGTCCCATCGGATCGAGCGACCAGCACGCCCTCACCTGGCGCAAAGGTCAGCCCTGTGAGAACGCGACTCCCAAGAGCTGCGCGGTTTTCATCGAACGACGTTGCGGCCTCAATGCGGCGTTGCTTGTTGTGAATACTGAAACACGGCACGCCACGGTAAATGGCGTTGAAGGCTTGGCGCGGGTATTCGCGCTGCGTCTCAATGTCAAAAAAGCAATCATCCGACACAACGTAAACGAAACGCTTGTACCACTCAGCAGGGGTCAGCGTTGAAATGTCCCGTGGGCTTGCTTCAGTCACCATGACCCCCTAAACTGCACCTGTTTACCCTCTCTCGCCCCGACCCGTTCGGGGCTTTTTTTTAGCCCGTGATGCCGTGGCTACGCTCGGCAAAGCGCACGCCAGAGCGAAATGCCTCAAGTTCGAGCGGGGTAAACGCCTCGCCCATCGTACTAAATTTGAACTGGATGGCGTCATTTGTAAGCGGCTGGCCCTTCTCGGCAAGCAAGCACCAATGCGTCTCCTCGCCTTGTACGTATGGACAAATTTTCTTTTGCTCTGCCTTGACCCGTTCGGTCACTAAATCGGCAAACCGCAAGAGCCATTCGTTCGTCGTGCCGTTGCTCGGCGTGTCAGCCAGAGCTTGTGCGGCTAATCGGCTAAGTTCATCACGGGTCATTCGGCTCCCCTCGCCCGAATCTTATCCGCAGCCATAGTGAACGCCACGCGAGTAATTTCGTCAGGGTGTGACCACGACAACTGATCACACGTTTTTGCACACGCCTCCCGCTCGGCTGCGGCAACGAGGTTGGCAAAGCGTTCAACGTCCATACACAACGGCATAATCGATTCATTTTTCTGGTACGGGCTATGGCGACCTGTCGCCGCTCCTGCCTCTCGCGCCAGTCGGATGATGTCGTCGCGGGTCATGCGAACATCTCCACCTGGCCCTTTAGCACGTACCGTGCAAACTTCTTGCCGTTCCTCGTCTCAGTCACGGTTTCAATGTCCAAGCCTTCTTTGCGCAATTCGTCAATGCGTGCGGCAAGCCGGAAGCATCCATAGCGGTCCAAAGCTTCAAGTGGTGTGAGATGCGCACCCGTCAGCAGATGCGCCCTAATCGCGTCTGTCTGTGTCATACGTTCCCCATGCGTTTGTTGGCTGAAATAGTCCGATAAACGTCTAAGACAATCCGTTCGGTGTCACGCTTGTTCGCCATGTGCGAGTACGTCTGCAAGGCTTTGACGTACTCATCGTGTGCGGCCAGTGTCGTCTTGTGCTGCGCTGCCGCAGCTTGACGCTCTGCCACCGTGCCTTCGGAATGGGTGAAGACGGCTTCCCGTGTTCGCTTGTAAGCAAACTCAGTACGCTCGACCTCGCCCTTTGCCATCGCGCACGGCTCGTCGGTCTCAACGAGAAAGCGTAGTGCCTTTTCTGCGCGGTCTTCGCTAATCATCAAAACGGCAGCTTTTCATCGTCGTGGAACGGCTCATCGTTCACGGCTTTTGCCGCAGGACGAGTGTTCTGTGGCGCAGAACGGGGTGCGTCCTTCTTTTGGAACGACAGCGACAAGTACGTCTTGCCCGTCTTTGCCGTTTTCTTCCAAAGCGACACGCGATACACGATGCCATCGACGTTCGCCTCGCCCGTAAAATCGGGTCGCGCAGGATTCTCGCCCTTGTCATTAGCAAAGAGGTTGCCGCTGTTCACGGCCATCACATACGGCTTATCCATTTTTCAGTTCCTCCAAGGCTTTGACCTTGCTGTTGAGTTCATCCAAGAAAATCTGAATCTCTGCTTCGAGCATCGCAATCGTGTCGTCGTCACGCGGGATGCGCACGATCACAAGCTGCAACGATTCGGGCATACGGCTGTCAAAGGACACCCAATCGCACCAATCGCGCTCAGTGCAGGCCATTTGCCACTGCATCTGATACAGCCACTTCTGCGGCGGCTCACGGCTCAGTAAATACTCGATATGGTTTGCCGTGTTCGGACACTTGATCTCAACCAAGCCTGTTGCACCGACCAGACCATCGGGTGACGCACCAGACATGGCGATCTTCGGGTGGTCAACGAATCCCACCTCAGTCACAAGTTCACCGTACCGCGCTGCGTAAGCATCACGGGCAAACGGTTCCTGCTCCGTCCCCCACTGCATTGCTGCATTGGAGAACCCTTCCGTGGGTTTACCCGTGAGCCTTTCGACCACAAGTTCAGCCATGTAATTCGCTCGACTTGCGCCATACCCGTTGCGGGTCTTAGCGACCACATCGGCGACACGAGAGGCCGTGACCTTACCTAGCCGTGCCTTGAACCAATCGTCGGAACGCTGTTCCATTATTCGCTCTCCAGTATTTGTTTGAGTTCGCGTATCTCTCGCTCCAGTTTGTAGATACGCTCTTGTGCGAGTCGCTCTCGCATCTCCGAATCACTACGCAGTTTGTTCTGCACCCGTAAGCGCATCGCCAAAGCCTGTGAGATTTCGCTGGCATCATCGGCGAGGGCCATAACGTGCCCCACCAACTCGCCATCCGTCATCTGTGCGTAGTAAGCGCCGCTCATGCAAGCGCCTTCTTGCGTTTACTAAATAGCGTCGTATGGGTTTTGCGCTCGGCTTCGCTGATCGACTTCCAAAGGTTGTTTAAGTCTTCGACCGTATTGCAGAGGTCAATGGCCGTCTCAATGCCCGGATCAGTCGCCGCAGCAGCCACCTCGTGAGTCGTAGAGTCCGCATCATTGTCGCCCTCCGTCGGGATACAGAAAGTCTGAAACGCGGCGTATTTGTAAGCCGCAGACATCGCCTTGTTGCTGGCCTTGTCGCCAGAGTCCATCGCCTCGCCGACCGTCACGACCGTGTGCTTGCTGCCGTCTTCAGCGGCCACAAAGTCAAACTCTACGGTGAGGGTGACGTAGAAAAGCGCCGTGCCCTGGCGGTTCTGCCTTTCGATAACCTCGCGGTCTTTGACACGCGGCAAGATGCAGAGGCCGTGCTTGGCAAGAAGCGGCGAGAGCGCACCGTACACCTGGTCGATGCCACGGAAGGCATAGCCCTGCGACTGGTTCTTGCTGTCTTTGCTAATGCCGATCTTGCTGAGTTCTGCCGTAATGGCAGCAATCTTTTCGTAAACCTTCATGTGTTTCTCCCAAGGCCATCAAGTGCCTTTCGGATGTCGTCAATAGCCTGACGCAGCAAAGCGTCTTGCTTCGCTTCGGCTTCCATCATTTCGTTGAGAGTGCATTGGAACGCGTGGATACGCTGTTCTGCGGCAAGCTGCGCCTCGGTCAGTTCCTGTAGGTCGCGGCCATACTGCCGTTCGTCTTCTTGAAAGGTCATGTTTTTCTCCTGTGGGGCCAATCCCCGCAGTCGATAGTACGCTTTCCAGTAAACTTGTCAAGAAATCTTTTATGGCCCATACTGCCGCCATGAAACTAGAAACGGTCATCAAACATTTCGGCAGCGTCAAGGCAATGGCAAAGGCGCTCGACATATATCCGCAGGCCATTTACCAGTGGAAAGACGGCGGGATACCGCTCTTGCGGCAATACCAAATTCAAAAGATGACGAAAAATAAATTTGTCGTGAACGAGCGCCAGCCGTGAAAACGAAAAACCCCCGAACGGGGGACGGTCGGGGGCTTGACGTGGCAATCTGGTTGCCATACGCTGAAGTTACGAGATTCGCGTGTCAGAATAGTGACCGCCCGTTCTGGGTTTGTCAACCTACCTTACACGCTCGGTTCGATCTGGTCGGGGAAACTACGCGCAGATTGAACTTAAACCCACACCGGGGCAGCCAGCCTGTGGGCACGCGGCGTGTAGTCGGGAAGCGTGAATGGCAACGCGAAAGCGTCAAAAGTCGCCGACAGCAGGATGGCTCCGTCAGTCATCAATCTCTGCACGAGTTACTACAGGCGTAATCCCTGTGTACCGTGCAGAATTCACCATCAGTCATCGGGGGTAAGAGATGCAAGAACTAGATACAGAGGCATGGGAGAGATGGAAAGCCTATCGAACTGCAATCAAGAAACCGATCAAGCCTGCAAGCGAAAACGCGATGAAGTTGAAGCTGGCTAGATACGGTAAAGATCAGGCTGAAGTTGTAGACCAGAGCATCAGCAATCAGTGGCAAGGGCTGTTCGACCTCAAGAAAGCCCTGCCTCAACCTGGCGAGAAGCCGGTTAAAACAGACAAACAAGTCGCCCTCGAACAAGCCCGCCTTGAGGCTGACGTAGCCCGGTCATCGAAGACTTGGCAGGAAGTCGTCATTACCCCAATTGGAAAACTGCGACTCGCGGAAGCCCTGTGGGCGCGGTACACGGTAGACCTAGCCCCGTTCGGGCAGGACAACCGCGAATGGCTCAAGGATAAAGTCGGCGAGATCGTTCGCTCTATGCCACCCGGTGACATACTTGGCGACCCGTCTCTCGTGTCGTTTATCCGCGAAGTTTATGGCGAGAAAGGTGTTCAACGACTCAAAGCTCGAACGGGAGGTGTGTGATGAAAAGTCTATGGATTGCCGCGATGGCGGCGTTGACGACAGTAGCAACAGCCCAAGAGGTGACGATTCTCGGGACGATGCGCAACAAAGACCAAGGGCAGATCGTCTTTACGCTGATTAAAAGCGAGTGCAAGGACGGCCAGCATCTCGTTTACACAACGGGCAACGGCGGTGAGATCGGCATTTTCGGCTGCTACGCTTACGTCAACGGCCAGATGTTTGTGTTGTGGAACGACGGCTCGATGTATTCTTACCCGGTAGACGGGTTTGAATTCAGCGCAGACGCTGAAAGGTTGATCCGCCAACGGAAGTAATGCGCTACGCCAAACGTCGTGATTTGAACCATACCGAGATCGTCTCAGCCCTGCGCAAAGCAGGGTTTGAGGTGATCGACTTTGGGTCGGTCGGACACGACATACCCGATATATTGGCCGTAAAGCCTCTAATGGACGGTTTGGCCTATACCTGCTGGGTAGAGGTCAAGTCGAAGCAAGGACGGCTCTCAGAGGGCCAAAAGCGGTTTCAGGCGATATTTGAGCCAAAGGGCGAGTGGTACGAGGGTCGGGACGCCGAGGAAACGGTCGTCGCCCTGCAAACGCTTTACTTGCAACGTACCAAATAAAGTTTTACAGTTCTGGCATGAACTGGAAACAACTGAACGAAGCCATCTCGTCCTTTACCGAGGACGAAGTTTTAACCGCTCTCAACGAAGAGATTGACGGCAAGCGCCGCTGGACAATCGTAAACCGACTGCACCAGCGGTATTGCGCCCTACGCGCCAAGCGCGAACGCGAACTCTTTAGGCAAGCTTGCTCCGCAAATGGTTTAGATAGTCCGCGCCTTCCTCCGGCTCCCACCACACCTTCACCAAGTCTGGATGAGTTTCAGGGAGTAGCGGGTTAATCGTCGTCACACAACACGGCGAGAGGGTGTTGTCTCGGAACCCTCGCTCCTTGGCGTAGCGGTCGTAAATCTTGTAGCTGCTCACCTTGACCGCGTGCATGGCAATGCCGCTGATGGGGTCTTTGAGGACGCTGTACGCCGACTCGTGCTTGTGACCCGCGATGTAAACGTGGTCGCGGGTTCCCATAATCGCGGCCTTCATCGGTCCGTGCGCCGGGTTCCATATCGACGAACCTGAGTGATCGTGCCGCGCATTGACGCGCACTTCACGCCCGTTCGGGAACCGTAACGCAATACGCGCCTCAGACGCCTTGTAGAGCGCATTCTGCTGTCGCGCTATCCATTTCAGCGGGTCGCCTGAGCCTGACCAAAGGTCGTGGTTACCGCCGATCATGTACAGCCAAGTGCAACGATTGACGAACCATTCGGCCAATCGCCAAGCTTGTGAGGCAGAGGTCGCTTGGTCAGCGTAAAGCCGTGCAAGGCGTCCGCACCAGTTGTTGGTCGTGTCTCCAACATTGGCTGCGAACATGCCCTTAGTGTTGTTGACGAGGGCCGTGTGACGCTCAATGGCCTCGATGTCGCACCCGTCGTCGTCAACGTGCGGGTCGCCAAAGTGCAGGATACCGATAGGTCCGTTGAGCTTAACGCGGACCGTTATAAGTTTGCTGGCCTCTTCGTGTTCGCGCTTATGGCTAAACTTGCGCTTACGCTGGGCGATGAGTTCCTCGATGGGTACGTCATCGTCTGGAATCGGCGTGAATTCAAAGTCTTTGTAGACTTCTTGGGTAGGATAACCGTCGTAGGACGATTCAGGGATCGCAACGCCGCGTGCTTTGAAGTTATCAAGCCTAAATTGCAAGGTTCGGACGTTGATCTTCAGCGCCCTTGCGGCGACTGCCCGTATACCGTTGGCTTTCTTTAACGCGTCTAGTATCTCTTCGTCTGTTGCTTTTCTAGCTGCCACAACCTACTCCATTGTCGTTAACATTTGTTGCAGGAGGTGGCCCAATCTGTCCACGAGCGCCTCTTGACGAGACAAGTCCTCGTGTCCAGCAACGTCCAAAATGGCATGGATAGCCTCATGGCAGAAAGTTTGTTGCCGATGAGAGCCTTTGACAGTACTCAAGATGTCAATTCGGTAATGTTCTGGCAGCCAGATGCCGATGCAGTCTTTGCCATGTCGCCACTTTGACGGCGGAACCACCCTGACTTTAATCGTGTGCCCCGCAAGCTGGAAACTCGCCGGGATACCGTCAGAGCGCATTCCTACCCCCTTTATCGCATTAGATTCTCTGCGATTCGCCTCGCCCATCCACGGCTAAAAGATGCCCAGCCGGGTAGACTTGTCATAAAGAATAGGCGCTGACCATTGAATTTAGCAAGAAATTTTTGACGGTTACAGGTGTTAAGCGCCTGTACGGTGAGTGCGCCTAAGATTCCGTCGTCTTTAAGTGAGAGGATACGCTGCGCCCAACGTGTAGCTTGTCGCACACCAGAGTTGACCGCCGCGTCAAATAAATCGAACCGTACTTCGGGCGGGCACTGATCGAGCCGCATGGCATCCCAATAGTTCTTGCGATAGATACGATGTGCTGTCGTCAGCGGCAATCGCTTCATATCGCCGTGATAGCCTTCTTCTCGGGCTACGGCCTCAGTGATGCCGTACTTGGTCTTGCCGCCAGGATCAGCAGCGTGATCGCTAAAGCCGCCTTCGTGCAGCAGCAATAGGTTAAACGCTTCATCGAACGTCACGGACCCACCCCTGTAATGCGCGGAGCTTGGCAATCTCCGCATCGCATGATTGTGCTAGGGCGTAGAGGTCGGGGCCGATGTCCGGCCCTGCTTGAGTATTTGGTCCAGACGGTCTTGCGTTGCTCCCGGTGGGGGTGGAGGAACCATCAGTTCCGGGGGCGGAGTCGCGGGGGCTGGGCACTGGCGCGGGGTTGATGCACAAGCGGACAGGGCGAGACACAGGAGGACGATTACGAAGACCATCCATCTCACTCCGATACGCATTTGAAGCAGCTTGCGCACGCGCTCGGGCAGATCGCTCCGCTGCCAATTCGGCTTCAAGTCTTTCAATCTCTGGCCGAAGCTCATTGCGTCCTTCCTCTCTAGCGTTATTCAACGCGCCCCATGACGCTACAACAATGACAACTACGCCTATGGCGTATGGCGCGACACGCCACAGCCACCAAGGGATCATTTGTCAGCCTTGCTCTGGTGCAGATCGCCGATCAGATCAAAGATGCGGTCAAGCGTAATCTTGATGTGCTTAATGTCGTCTTTGTAATCTTCCCGGCGGACATACACATGCGGGAAATCACGGACTTCCCTATCAAGCCGTTCAATCGCTCGACTGATGTTGTTCAGTATCCAGCCACCAAAAACGCCTGCGATACCGACCGCGACATTAAACAAAACTTGCATCTCATCCACGTCACTTCTCCGATAATGCCTGTGTGGTGACAGCACGCAGGGCAAGGTTAGCGATACCACCGGCCAGCAGAATTGCTGCGGCGATCTGATTACCAAACAATGTCGTGAGGTGTGCGCCGACCAGTTCGAGGCCGCCTAGCACAGCGATTAGAACGTTGAACCAAACAGTTTTAGATTTGAGTGCGCCTTTAAGCATGATTATCTCCCAGATAAGGCATTAAGGACTTCCGACTGTTGTAGGAAGTTAACATCGCCAGGACGAATAGCAGCTTGTGCAGTCGGCAAAGCCAATGAAGCCAACGGCTCTGGCCGGAACCCGCGCATCGCACGGCCTGCCGTCGCTGCACGTTGAGCAGCCAACCGATTGGCAACCGCCGATGTAAGAGCCCGCGTTCCAGTGACGCCACCCATAATTGTTATTGCAGTCAATGGGTCAATTTGCCCAACTGAAGCCGCATATGGTGTGGCAAGGCCGCCAGCGCCTAAATACAGCGTTCCACCAAGAGATCGCTGCACGCGCAGTGCTTCGCTGAAGTTTGTAAGAGCTTCCGCTACTTTGCCACCGTCGATGACATTTTGAATAAACTCTTGTTCTTCAGGGCTAAACTTATTAAATCGACGTTGATTCCTAGCAAGGCTGCGGAACTCTTGTCTTACCGCAACGTCAAGCGGTTGGTCGGACAATTTCGCCCGACGGAACAATTCGCTCATTTGTTCACTGCGGCTAACCTGAGTCCAAAGCCGACGAGCCTCGTTCAGATTAGAAAGCGCCTGCGGAAGATTGCCGCTAATCACATCGTTCGGCGATGCGTTGACAACAAAATCATCCAGTTCGTCAGCAATCTCTCGCCCCAGCCGACGGACGTTTTCGTCCTGCGACTTAATCAGACTCTTCGTCACGTCGCTTCGAGCGGTGTCAATGTCCGTAAGGTTGCGAGGCTGACCCTTAAACTTATCAAGTTTGTTCAATACGGACGTAATCGCGCTTTGATCGGTATAGCCCGCATCAGTAAGGCGCTGCCGCAAGTTACCTAACATACGGTCATAGGCCGTACTTGAGAACGCTACGCCCGCCTTATCGAACTCACGGTATTTGGCTTTTGCTTGCTGATAGACCTGTTCTTCAGTCGGCGTTCCTTTTCCAAAAAGTTCTCGCACCGCCTGTGGGCCACGCACGCCAACCTTGCCCGCTAATATGCTGCCAAGTGTTCCGACCGCAGCAACCAATACAGGATTACGCTGCGCAGAATCAGGCTCAGACGTTTCAATCAATGCTTGTTGGGCCGTTGCGCCACCCGTTGCTGCCGTGGCCTGCGCAGCCGGAGCTTGACCCATAGCAGTCAACACATTGCGAACAGCGCCAGGACCATACTGCGTTGCAATTTGACGCAGAGCGTTGGCTTGTGCTGCTGCTCCGGTTGCCGCTTCAGCGCCTGTCGCAACAAATCGTTGTGCAGCCGTTTCCGGTTGCCGAAACGCAGAGGGCGCAACTTGCTCCAAGCCACCACGGATAACTTCCGATGGTACGGGAACACGCCTTTCTGATCCTGTCGCTTGCAGGCCAAGATTGGCAAGCGTAGCGCCAATATCCGTAATGCCCAAAGCAATAGGCGCTGCAACGGCTCCACCGGGGATCGGTGCGCCTGCCGCAGTAACTGCCGCATACGGCGCTACGGCCCGACTAATTACCCCAGCATATTGCGAGGCAAGGTCAAGCCCTGTGCGCTGAGGGATTTCACCAACAGGCTCGTCAGGTACAAATTTAGGCTTATCAGGAACAAATGGCATGGTTTACTTCCAAGTTCCGCTGACACCACCAATCGTTACGCGATCACCAGCTTTAAGTTTGCCAGCCTTAAATGCCGTCTCTGCTTGGGCTTCCGTCGCAAAAGTCTTCGGCGCGGCGGGTTCAGCAGGGCGCTGCGGCACCTTGAAAGCACGCTTCGGTTTGCCAAAATCACTGAAGAACTGGTCCAGTTCGCCAGATTCAATTCGAGCGTTATAGTCGTTAACAAGGTCTTCCTTGTACTTCGCACGCATTTCAGCCATTTGGATAAGGGTTTGCTTATCCAACTTACGAGTGCCTGCGATAACTTCACGCAAGAATTCACGCTCTGCCGGGGTATCCAAACCACGAGCGCCGACACCAAGTGATTGAATTTGCTCAAACACTTGTTGACCGAGCAAAGCCTCAAGTAACTGACTATCCGACGCGGTTTTAATTGACTCAGGGTCTTTACCAACCGACGAACGAAATCGAGCGATATTGGTTTCAAGTTCTGAAGTAATACCCGTTGCAGGTTTGCCCTTACGCAACAAATCAAGTGTTTCGTAATCACGAGCAAGGCCGCGAGAGGCAGAGGACACTGCATTAAATTCATTAACCAATGCTTCGCCGCCAAGCTTGCCAACTGTTTTACTACGTTCTGTTTCAGCAGCGGGCATTTGAACGACGGTTCGTGACGCGCCAGTTCTACGCAATTCTTGTTCTTGCGCAAACTTTTCTGGCGACATGGGCAAGCGCGAAACGATGTCGTCTGCGCTTAACAACAACTGTTGTTTTGCCGCTGGGCTGTATTGCTCGGGAATAACTTGCGCCATTTCCGGCACATCACCATAGGCATCAAGCGTGCTATTACGCCAAGCCGTCCAACCAGCCTGATCGCCCACAGGGGCCAAAAGATCGCGTTGCCGTTTAATTTTACGGCCCGCAATTTCTAGTTGAGTGTTTTCCTGTTGCGTTCGCTCTTTGCCAATCGTTGCAAGGCTCTGCGCCATTTTTGCACCAGGCTCACCAAATCGCAGCAATTGATTCTGCGCCTCTGGCGTCGAAAGGTCAGCAGTCGCCAAGTAGTTACGCATCTCGGCTTCACGTTGCGCTTGCGCCATAGCAGCGGCTTCTTGCTGTCGTGCAAGACGGTTAGCGCGGCCTAGTTCCATTCCTTGGACATAGCTTCCAAGGATGTTGACCGGCTCAAGTTGGGTTGTTCCGATAACTGGCATAACTCACCCGTACCCGCCGAACTGCGGACCCATGTAATTCAACGTCTGAAGGTTTGCGCTGCCGCCAGGTCGCACAGAGGACGGGCCAAAATATCCGCCACGCGACAAGCCATAGCCCATCGCCGCTTGACCAAGTGCCTGTGCCAACGCGTTAGATTGGCCGAGATAGCCTGACGCACGGGCTTGCCCAGCGCCCAACTGAATATTGGCGATATTCTGCCCCGCAGAACCCATTGCGCCGACGTTTTGACCAACGATGGCAGGGCCATATCCGCCTACGCCAAGCAGCGCATTAGTGATCGCAGCACGTCGATTGGCCTCACGAGCAGATGCCGCACCAAACTCTTGGCTAGCCAACTCTGACCCATATCGCACGCCTTCGCGTATTGCTCTTCCAGAAGCCAAACCAATCCCGCCGCCTCTAGCAGACTGCATACGAGCCAAAGCTTTTTCGCCTTCTGATGCATAACCCGGATCGCGCATCATGTCTTCAGCCGTGAACTCGCGGGTAAACTCACCGCCGGGGCCGTAAAGGGCTGCGAGGCGATTAAGCTGCTGAAGTGACAGTTCGCGGAACGGTGCTGTTTCGGCAAGTTGCCGTTCGAGCATACGCTCTTGCGATGCTGCCGCAGATTCAGCGGCTTGAGTTTGCGCCTGTGCCGCCTTTTTCGCGCCTCGTGACGCGACTGCGCCACCGACCAGTGCGCTACCAATAATTGCTGTTTCGATGCCCATTTTTAGTGGCCTCTCACGTATATTCCGTTATCGTTCGTAAATCCAAGTCGTTCCAAAATACCGTTCATGTATTCGTGACCGGGCGTTACCCGCGTCGTAATACGATCTTTGGCAAACAGCGCCTTGAGCAGACCACGGGTCGCCCATTTTCGACGCCATTCCGGCAAAACCGAAACATGCAATTCGTCGCCGTTAAAATACGCTGCACCAATACATTTGTCATCTCGGACAATGGCTTTGATGTCCCAATCAGCAACGGCCTTAGCATAGTCGTCAAAAGCCATAGGCGCGGACCAATCCGTCGCCTCGTAGCCGACTCGCAAAGCCAGTTCTCGATTGTCCACTAGTCCGGTCACGACACCTCTCGCCCTGACGCCCGAATGTTAATAGCCGTAGCCGCAGAGGCCAGCGTTGAGATATACCCGCCGGGGGCCAGAATGTGCCCAACCAACTCGGGGAAGGTATACGTCTCAGACGGCAGTAAGGTCTTAGCCTTGACGATTAGGTTCTGGTTTCCGGCGTTGTCAAACTGCGTGACAAGATTGACCGAGATCGTCCGGGCCGACGTGTCGTAATTGGTCGCCGTGAACTTGTCGATAATGGTCGATACGTTGGTCGCAACGTACTGCGTTGTTTGGCTTGACTCGGCAATTTTTGCCGGGATTAAGACTTTGATGCTAACTGCCATGTGTCACCTTAAAACGTAAAGACCATACGGACGCGGCCATTTAATCCGGCCTCGCCGTCAAAGAACTCTCCGCCGTTGCCGCCGCCACCCGCCGTTAACGACCCGACACCCGCAACGCCTGCCGCGCCTGCTTGCGTATAGAACGCGCCGCCATTTCCGGTCGTGTTAGTCGTATTACCGCCCGAAGCTGTACCGCCCGTGCCCTGCTGCGCAAACTGACCTGATTCTCCGCCATTACCGGCGTTAGAAGTCATGGTCGTAATCGTGTACGTGCCGCTATAGACGTTACTAAACGTGCCGGGATTGCCGTTCGACGAAAATCCCGTACCACCCGCACCACCAGTGCCCACAGTGTAGTTAATTGTTTTGCCAGAGTCTGGTCCGGTCAACACCAAAATGGTTTTGCTATAGCCACCGCCGCCGCCACCGCCGCCGGGAAACACTTCAGGTTCGCCCGGTGCGATAAAACCTAAATAGCCATAACCACCGCCACCACCCGCACCCCAGCATTCAATCGTGACGCCAATAGCCGATGCCGGGATCGTCACTGACCCCGTGCCTGGTTCAGACGCGTCATAAACGCCCGCACCAGCACCGCCGGTCGTGCCGTTAATAAACGCTGCTAAAGTCGCGCCGCCCATTAGGTCAAGCCTGCTCCGCTAATCAGCCACGAAGTCGCGCCGATCTTGATACAGGTTGCCACGCCATTTTGCGCCAAAGTGCGCGTGCCGGTTGAAGTGCTGTTTACAAGCGTCAGCGTGTCTGAGGTAATCGCAATTGACAGCGCCGTGGAATTGACGTTGATAATAATTACGACCGTGCCAACCGCAAACGGCACCGACGCGTTAGCCGGAATCGTCAGCGTACCGCTCGTCGCGTTCATCACGACGGACTTGGCCGCATCAGCCGCAATCAGCGTGTAGTTGCCGGTTTGGCTGTTCTGCGGAGCTTCTCGATACCCAACAGGATGGTTCGTGTTTGACGGTGCGTTGTCGGGGATCAGCGCCGTGCCCGTAAAGGTCGGGCTGGCCTTCGGCGCATACGTTGCCGCAGCCGTGGCCGCAGACAATGCGTCGGTAATGCCGTAGCCCGAAAGGGTCGTCGGCGTGCCGATAATGTCCGACCAGTTAATGCCCTCAATGCTGAAGTCGTTGACACCGGCAATATCGTCATACGTGCCGATCACGACGTTCGCAGAGGTCATCAGCACGAACTTGTACGACACGCCCTCAGTCAACCAGATCGCCTGCGCGGTACGACCGGCAGCATTTAGGATGATCGGGTTCGTGTTCGGCGTTGCACCAGACGAGTCCGTGTAGGTCGCCTGCGGGGTCGTGGTGCCAGCGGTATACGTCCAAATCTTACCGCCCGACAGGATAAGGCCGTTGTTGTCGAAGAACTGCGCTCCGGCACCGGCAAAAGATGAAAGAAATACGCTCATAAATTCACCTGAGTAACGGTAAGAATAATCGACGGAATGGCCGGAACGGGCGCTGCCGCCGCAAAATAAGCAAGTTGTACGTCAGTGCTGTCAGTTGCCCACATAATCTGAATGTAATCGCCGTTAGACGCTTCTTGGAACACGCTGGCGGACGCAAAAATTTCGCCGTTGTTTCCTTTAATGCGGATGCGTGACGCCGAATCTGCAATATCCGTTCCGTTCTTGCGGAACCATACGTCAGCAATCGCGTCACCACCAGACGTTTTGTCAAACTGTATCGAAAAGTTAAAGTTAAAAACGCCGGGGTTTTGAATCAGAATTTGCGACGTTGTAGTTCCGCGTCGAACGCCTACGCCAAACGCTGTCGTATTAAACGTGATGGGATAGGCAGTATTTATTGCCGCTGCAACTTGCGTCGTCGTGTCGTAAAACATGCCGTAGTTTGGCGTGTTTAACGGCAGCAACGGAGGCGCAAGTTTTAACGCCTGTATTTCCTTTTCCAGTTCAGGAATCGCGTCTTCGGTCGTTGCCGCCAACGCAGGGGTCAATTCCAAGTCAGCCGTGCTGATCTGGGTCGTACCACCGCCTGTCAACTGGAACTGGTTATTGAGAAACCGGAACCATTCACGGGAAATCAACCCGGTGCGCTCGTCAATGAACGGAACGCGGGGTGCCGGGATGTTGGTGGTGTTAGACGTAGCCATTAGGCCGCCGTCGGCGAGAGCCGCAGTTCAGCGCCCATGATGGCTGTCACCATCGGATCAGCCGCCGTGATCTCGTACACGCGGTCACGCGACTTCAGAGTCGCCCCGAGTCGCCGCCAAATGACGCGGGTATAGGTTGCACCAATCGGACCCAATGACTGCCAGTGTTCGCTCGACCACGTATGGCCGCCGTCATCTGACCAGCGCAGCATAACCTGTGGGTCAACCACGCTGTTATTGGGTTCGCCCTCAACGACGATCCCGCCGTTGTCTTGCTGCAAGATCAAGCCCGGAGCCTGCTGCGCCAAGAGGCTGTCATCGTCGTACAACCCGCCCACACCCGTTTGGCAGTCAAGCTGCAACTGGTGATGGATGGTACGCGTCAAATTATTGGCACCCGTCGGAAGGGCACGCCATCGGCGCATCCATCGTTGCTCACGGGTGTCGTCGCGGAAATACCGCAGATCAAACTGGTACAGGTTGGCGTTCTCATAATCACCGACCACCGGCTGGCCCTTAAACCGGGCATGGCAGTTAGAACGGTGACGGCGGAACTTACCTTTGTAAAACCCCGCACGCTCGTGCCACGAACCTGTCGCGGCATCGTATACCCATGTGGTTTCTGCACTCGGGAAAATGAGTACGTAAAACGCATGGCCGTCTTGCTGGTACGTGTAGGCCAGCGCGTCGGACATATCCGTGTAGCCTTGAATGGCAAACTCTACGGCGTGAGTCGATACACGCACGCCCTGATAGCCTTGGGCGCGATAGACGATGCCTTGACCTCGTGCGTCGGCTCCAAGCCAAAACACGCTGTTATCGAGTTTGGCTACGCTATACGGGGCAATACAACCGATTTCGTTGTAGGCACCTTGGATGCGCTCCAGCGGAAAGTCGGGGTTGCCCGAGTTGTACCAGACCTCAACCGAGTTCGTGCCAAAGAGCCACGCCTCGCGGTGATCGACGATAATCGACACCAGCCCGTCAGGGGAGCCTTCGGCACTCGCAAAGTCGAGCGGGTCGATGGACAAGCCATCGAGCAACTGCGTTACCCAGATACGTTGGCTATTCGGCTCGTTGAAGACGAAATAGCCATCAAGGTAGCCGACCGTCACCGCGCCCGGAAAGTCGGGGTCAGTGATTTGCTGGAAGACGTTGGTGTTGCTGTTGTAAATAAACCCGTTCGGGTTACACGCTACAAAGATTTGGATGCCGTTATCGGCCATCGACACCGGGCCGCTGCCCGTGATGTCGCCGAGCTTAGTAACATTTAAGTTACCGTCAACCTTGTAGAACTCGCTACCCGAGGCGACGTACAGGCTGTCTCCCAAAGGATACAACGCACGAATCGGCCCAGAGCCGACCGACATGTACTGACGTAGGCCAGGGCAACGCTGAAGGTATGCAGGCTCCTTCCCCCCTTCGGGTACAACCTCGGGGTACAGATTCACCAACCGATTGTCGGCGGCGTTTACGCTGCGTGCAACGTAACTCGACCCGAGGATCGGCGACTTCATTAGTAGTTGCCAGCAAAGATGTTGTAGCGATTGCGACGAGCCATCAGGCTGTACGGCATCGCCATCACGTCATCCGGGTTGTTGATACGCTTGAGATTGCGCTTGCTGTACATCGCAACGCGGCGCACGTCCGGGGACGGCGCGACACCAAACTCAGGCGCAAGTTCCAATGCTAAGTTGTATCGGAACGCACGCAAGTATCCCGGCGGCATCAGCAACTCAAGACTGAGGGAAGCCGGGTCGAGAAGTTTTTGCACCGAGATAAAGTGGAACTCTAGCGTCCTACTCGGCACCGGATACACCGACATTGAGATGTTCGGGAACGTCATGTTGACAAACATGACTTGCGGGTAGGTGCTAGTAACCGTCTTTACCGCAATACCGTTGTACTGCTGCTGGTTGATAAACTTGATGCCATACGACACGTTAGTCGTCGGATCACGGAAAAACGTCGAATCATCGAGCAAAATCGGACGCTGCTGCGCTGGGACAGGATTATTGTCCTCAAGCGACAGGTATTGGTCGTTCTGCGTAATAATCGGCACCTCAGACTGAGTGCCAAGCACATAAACGAAATCGCCCGTCGGGCCAAGCGTCTGAATACGCGCACCGGCAGGCCAAAAATACGTCTGGTCTTGCGTACAGAACACGGCAAGACGTTCCGTGTTCCAGCTATCCACCATCTGATCGAACGCAGACAACGAGTCCTGCGCCATCGCCGCTGAAGGCGTTTCACCTTCCGCCAACACGCCCAGAAGGCGCAGTGCGCCGTTAATCTGGTCAGCAACGGTAGTCATAATTAACCCTCGTCAGATGCTTTCCGGCGTCTGCCACGAAGTTTGTTCTTGGCAACCACCGGCTGTTCCTCATATTCCTCATCGGAACTATTCGGATCGTACTCTTCCCAGCCCTCTTCCAGATCGGCGGCGACCTCCATATCGGAGATCGCCACCTTCTGACCATGGACAGGATGTCTTAGGTACCAAAACATGAATTACGGAAGCAGGCCGTAAGCCTGAAACCGGGATTCAAGTTCTGCAACGCGAGTCTGAAGATTTGCGATTACAGACAACACCGTGTTGCCCTCGTTCTTTGTAACGAAGCCAAACGGAGTCGTCTGCGTCAAATCCTGAATCGCGTAATCTGCGGGCGACGGAGCCGTGGACGTAATCGTCGTAAGCTGGGTCGTCAAAGCCGCGCCTTCGGAAACCGGCGTCGTGCCGAAGAATCCGACCGTGCCACCCGCAGCGCCAATTACTGCGCCGTCAAGTGCCGGGTCCGAAAACGCAACACCGACCGCCTTTGTATTAGGCATATCAATACTCCTCTAAGAAGTGCCCCCGGCGGTTTGACCCGCCGGGAGCGTTGCTATTAACCGAGGCGGTAGCAAGTCCAAGCCGCATCGCCGGTCTTACGAGCGCGGAAGTGAGCGGACGTGCCGTTCGCCACTACTGCGTCACCGACAATCGTCCAGCCTGTGCCCGAGAACGTCACATCGTTGCCCGCATCGTCGCCAAGGTTAACGCAGAAGAAGTCGAACGTGCTACCCACACGGGCGCTCGACACCGCTTCGTCAACATCAGCCGCATCGGCAAACGAATACGTGCCCGCGCTGGTGCTGCCCGAGTCAACGGAGAAAACTCCGTTTTCAAGGTCAGCCACAGCAATCGTGCCCGACGCGCCAG
>Ga0315903_10002735_pt1 | contig 25360 bp, 20 predicted proteins | sample LakEriMetagenome_7_FD_203524 | JGI IMG/M metagenome (GOLD analysis project Ga0315903, IMG submission 203524) | Freshwater fungal communities from buoy surface, Lake Erie, Ohio, United States - Buoy 2 MA119 | ecosystem: Environmental > Aquatic > Freshwater > Lake | place: USA: Lake Erie, Ohio... | reverse complement strand
AAATAAATGCTTGAAATGATGGACCTGATAATATAGAGCTTGTTGTAAATGTAGGTAATACTGGAGAACTTCCTGACAGATTAGCTAAATTAAAAGTATATTCATTTTGATCAAAATAAACAACTCGGCCGACATTTAATCCATCAGTATATTGATTGTTTGAGTCAAATAATATCGTACCCAAATTTACAGCTAAAAATGCAGATGCCGTAACATCACCGTTTGCAGTTAAATAAAATCCACTTGATGATATTTCCATGTTACCGTTACTGCCAGAAATGTATTGTGATGTCGGATCTCCTAGAAAGAATGTTTCTGTATGTACATCTAATTCAGAAGGATTAGTTGCAAATCTAAAATAATTGTTTGCATCACCATATAATTCCAATCCAACACCGCTATATGGTACTCCGCCTTTAGTTCCGGCTGACCCAGATAATGCAGATCCAGACCACATTAAGAATCCAGGAAAGCCGGCAGCAAATCCTTCATATCCTAGGGATCTAACATATCCGGTATTTTTATATCCAGATATTGCTACTCCTGTAGATAGAGAATCAGCAACATACAATGAACCGGTAAGCATGGAATAATCTCCATCTACATAACGATTACCTCCTTCCCAATTTTTATTGTACACATAACTAATCTGTTTGCTTTTTTCTCCATTAACATTGTAATATTCAGTTTTAAATGTTAATTGATTTTCAGATTTATGTGCAGTTGGTACTAAGGTTCGTAGTCTGGTATAGTTAGGAGAATATCCGGCGTCATTATCCGTAGTTGTTCGAATATCAGATACTTGCCATGTGCCAGATTCTACTACTAACAACAGTACTGCATATCCTTCTCGGTCTGTTTCGAAATTAAAAACTATATCATCAAATCTTTGTGAGTCCCCAGTTACTTGCAATTCACCAATACGTTTTCCTAATTTAACAGGTAGCTCTTGGTTAAAATAATCGGTAGAATCATAATCAAATGCACTTCCAGATAAATACAAAGATAATTTTGGTGTACCAGATCCGGAGACTGTTCCTATGGCATCTATTGTTATTTTATACTCAGAATCTGCAATAAAATATCCTTGATATGCTGAATTAATTTTTGCTATGCTAACTGCACTTTGTGCTGATATATCTGCATTATTTTGTATCAACATGGAATTGTTTAAAGATTGTGTAGTCCATGTTAATGTTGGGGATGTTATTGTGTTTCTACCGTTATAAGCTACGGCATTCCAATATGTGTTAATTGTGCTTTGGGTTACAAATGAACCAATGCTTTGATCCGGAAATAATGATGCAGTATTTGTTACAAATATTTCCGTTTCTTCCAATTCAACGTCATTTAACAATTCCCATGTTCCAACCGTACCGTTATTGTTCATAAACAATTTAACTCGGGAAACATCTCCAGTAGCCGGATTAAGATCTTTGATTTGAACTAATGCAAATGATTCTGAATTTTGGGTTGCTGTATACGTAGGAGTAGCTTCATATGTTAAACTATAAGTAGAAGCATCAAAATTTGAATACGTATGCAATGAAATACTTTGGCTACTATACGCCGTATATTCAGTGTCTAACAATGCTATCGTAGGGTTTAATATCTTTTTTATAGTAGATACATATTCTGTTGTAGATATAGGATATGCTGGCGTAGGCGTAGGATTAACTGGCGTTGTTACTGTTATCGTGCCAGTTGACATATCTGATGTAAATACACCACCCGTTAACTCTACAGCTGGTTGATTGTTATATAAAAAATATTTTACAGTGCCAGTACTATATGTTGGGAATTGTTGCGAACCAGAATAGGTACGATTTAATTGAACTCCTACTTGTTCGGTAATTACTAGTTCCGGAGATTGTTCAAATATAATTTCAGATATGTTTGATACGTTAGGATTAACTGGTACAGTTCTACTCCATTTAACATTTGATTTACCCTGCCATTCTGCTGGAGCATTAATTGCTTCACCAGTCAATGTTATTACACAGTCACCGGGAGAAGTTTCTTCATAAATATAAATTGCAACTACCCGAGACTTATCTTCATCGATGTAATTGACAACTGCATGATATATTGGATCGCCGTTATAATCTAAAACTTCAATGTTTAAATAACTACCGGGACGTAAATTAGTAGGATGACCTCGAAACTTAAACAAGTTTTTACCAGCAGTTAATCTGTTTGGAAACTCAGATATCTGAAAATATTCTGGTGAAGTTAATGAGGTATCAGTGAACCAGACATCGATAAATTGTAACCCTTTATAGACCGCTTCTTTTCTTTTCATCCTACTGATATCTTTTTATATAAATATCAGGTATGACAGATCTCACTAAATCCGTCAATTTTATTCACTTCAATTAAATTATCAACCATATCTCGCATAGAATCAACATGAGATACGATGATTGAAAAATCGAATTTAGTTCGTAAATAATCAAATAAATTAACTACAGCAGAAATATGTTCAGCATCCAATGAACCCCAGCCTTCATCGATTGCAATAAAATTAGGACGAGGCAATGCAGACACATTGATAAGTGCAATACGTATTGCTAACGATGAAATAAAACGTTCCATCCCGCTTGTTAATTCTAATGGCCAAAAATTATCTTCATTGTATATGATATATCCATTAATGTTTTTACCATCACTCTGAAGCACCATATTAAAATCAACAACCTGATTAAGCACATTGTTTATTTCAGTTTCAATCTTTGGCATTGCCTTGGCAATTAGCTCATACGGTATGCCATCACGCTTAACAGTTTGCAAATAATATTCATATGCTTTGTATTCTGTTTCTAATTTTTTATATGCATCTAACTGAGTAATTGCATTTGATTTCGTAGTTTTAGCAACCTCAATTGCTCCAAACAAAGATTTAATTGTGTCCTGTGTAGATTTTATTTCTGCCGAACAAGATTCGATACTTTGTTTACAAGTTGCAATTTTTAAATCTACACTTTGATTATGAATTATTGCTGTCGCATTTCCACGAAATGATTCTTGCCGCTCTAAACATGTTTCTAGTTCAGATTCCTTTGTCTGCAGTTCATTTTCTGCAATTTGAAGTTGCAATTCTAATTTTTCAATTGAACTTTGTTTGTTTTGTAGATCCGTTTTTAATGAAACTAATTCAGAATATCGTTGTTCATATTGTTGTAATAAAGAAATTTCTGCTACAATATCCTGTTTAACCCGTTGCAACTCGTTTAATATGTTTCTGTCTTGATCAATTGTATTTTGCGCTTCGATTGCATTTTGTACGAAAACGTTAGATGCACAGTATTCACATTGCGGATCATATTCATGTTCGGCAAGATGCTCAATTTTTTCTTGTTTAGCATTTACAACTCCTTGTTGTTTGTCAATGTCATTTTCAATTCGAATGAGATTGTTGTTGAAAATTTTTAATTGGTCTAATTGTTCTAATAATTCAGGTTCATCATAATTACGAATGTCATTTTTTATCGTGTCTCGATCTGTTTTTAATTCTTCAAGAGTTTGCTCCGATTGATCGATATCAAATTGTAATTCGTTAATTTTTTCAGTTAAATTGGTTTCTTGTTTTTGTAATTTTGTAATATCCGGTCCGTTATATGTAGTTGGTAATTTTGTTTCAATTAATGATACTATTTGTTCTTGCAACTGATTTCTAGATTCTTGACAATTATTTTCTTGCTGTTCTAAATCAAATATAGTTTGTTGATTTGTTGTTATAATATTATCCGCACTAACAATTATTTCTGCAAAATCTGTTTTTTTGTATTCTTTTAATTTACCAGCCGTTTCTTTAATTTCATCAGATGCTAATTGATATAGCTGTTCAAACACCGTAATATCTAAAAACTGTGAAAGAAGATCTTTACGTTCTCGTTGTGACTTTTCAATAAAATTATTGTTATCGGCTTGCAAAGAAAATGCCGTTAAAATAAAATCATCATATGTTCCTAAATATCTACGAATTGATTTATTTGTATCACTTCGTTCTTCTCCATTCAAGTTTTCCGTTTCAGTGTAAAAATCTACTAAAACTTTAACATGACCATTTTTTTGTTTGATGCCAGTTCGTTCAATAGTGTATATAACACCATTCATTTCAAACACAAATTTACCTCTGAATGATGCTTTTTTGTTGTTTAATACTTCATGAGCTTTACCAGTTTTGCTACATTTATCAAAAATAGTATATGTTATTGCATCTAATAATGAAGATTTACCTGATGTGTTTGCAGCAAATAAGCCATGCACATCCTGCATATTTTCGAAGTTAATGATGTTACCTTCTCCGTATGAAAACATGTTATCAAATTCAAATTGAATAGGATGCCAAGTCATATGCCGTACTGATTCTACTGCAGGTAGTTTAGAATTAACTGTGCGATTGATGTGACGTATTGCATCTGTTTCTTCTGGTGTTGCTTGTGGAAAATTAACTGCGATAAAATCTGTAATCAATGTATTCTGATATTCAACATCACGTACATTGCCAATTGTAAACGATGAAGTTGCCGATGTAGATGCTGAATTTGTGTTTCGTTGAATTGTGATGTCTTGCACATCATATTTTTTACGAATCGTAGCAATTAGCTTTTTCATATCCGCAGCATCGGTATTATTAAATTTAATACGGATCCTAGGTTTATTTGGAATTCGGTGCGGAGCATTAATAATTTTAGTGCCTTCGCATTCTAAAGTTACATATCCATAATCATTATGTATTTGCACAAATTTAGCTTCACGACAAGGCAAGTCCCATACTAAAATTCCATGGTCTAATGCTTCTCCATGATTTTGTTGAATCAGTGAACCAGGATATGCAACAGTCTTAGCATCATTTAAGAATTGAGCTGGTTTATGTATATCTCCTAACAACGTGATGTCATGCCCGTCAAACAATTCAACACCTACATGTTCATTTGATATTTGATATCCGATATCAGTTTTTGCAGTGTTAACAGCTCCATGATGCAACGCTATTTTGTATGCAGCAGTGAATTGGTCGGCTCGTATATATTCAGAAGGTGGAGTATCAACTGCCATATGATTGAATACCACATTGCCTATTTCAAATAATCCATTATCGCGAATAAAAATAATGTTAGGATTCTTAATAACATTGATAATTGGACTAATTGCATCTGTGCGATGCATGTTGTTCAGATTCATGTCGTGGTTGCCTAAAATAACAACGGTAGGAATCATGAACCCATCAAAAAATTCTACTAATATATCAATTAATTCCGGTGACATATCTAGTTTGCTATGCACGATATCTCCAGTAACAACTGCTATGCTATTACCAGTACAGTCAAATGCAATATGATCGAATAAATTGCGAAACACTTCTCGGTATTCACGATGCCGTTTCAATGTACGAATGTGCACATCAGAAATATGATAAATTTTATCTATCCATTCCAAACCTGTATCAATATGTTTTATATCCATATCATATCCATTTTTAATTGCATTAACCGTTCAAATGTTAACACATCAGTATCTGCGATTATTTTTGTAATTTCTTGGAATCCTAATTCTGACGCGTCAGAATCTTTTAATTCTATGAAGTAAACATTTAACCCTTCTGCCATGAATCTTTCTGCAATTTGCACTGCTTTTTTTAAAGCATCCGGGTCTAGACAAATGTATACATTTTTAACTCGTTCTTCTACAATTCTTCGTTGAAGTGCTGGCTGAATTATTTTACCAAATAACGGAATTGCATTGCGTTTAATTGCAATTGCATCGAAAGCTCCTTCGCATAGTATAATTGGTTCTGCCCAATTAATAAACATTTCAAAACCAATAATGTCTTTGGATATCTTTGGATTCTTATGTTTTTGAGTGTCTGATTTATAAAATGCTCGACTTACAAAATAATTCAATTGACCGTTAGCATCGTAACTAGGAATCACAATTTTACCAGAATACTCACCGGACTCGCAATATCCAATTCGGTATTTAATAATATCAAATATCGTAATACCACGATTAGTTAAATAATGTATTGCGTTTCTGTAATCAGGAGTATTCTTTTTTATCCACAGAGGCCGATAATCATCTGGCAATTGAATTGTTGGTGTTTCTTGTTTTACTTGTGTATATTGTCGATACTTAGTATTTTCTATGATACGGTTAAGTTGTTCAAACTTTTCTTTGCCTAAATTTAATTGCTTAAACAAAGATGTAATCGAACGACCTTTTTTATCTGATATCCAACAATGCCAAACGTTTTCACCAGCATGATTTGTTTGAATATTTATTTCAAGCTTTGGTTTATAGTGTGAAATAAACGGAGAAAAAAATGCTATGTTATCGCCGGATGTAGGTTTACCTTTACCTAAAACCGATTCTAATAATTGCAATAACTTTAGATTTTTCATTAATTATAATATAATGAATTTTCAGTAATCATCCAATATATTAATATATTAATAAATAATAATATAAGTTAGACACATACATTACATTTCTGGTCTAACGATCGATTCAGTACTGAATCAATCATTAAATTAATATACTATTAACTTACATTGAATGTATTAAAAAAATTTCACATTTCAAATGTTTACGTAAAAAACTTTTTAACATTAACAACTTCTTCACCGGTGCGCAAACATTCCGATAACCATTCTTCTGGAATTTGTTTCTTTGCAACATAATTAATACCTAATTTATTTGCATAAGATTCATAAGTTGTTTTACTGTTTTTTGAAATTTTTTGAGCAGGAGCTTGAAATACCATACGTATATCAATTCCAGGATTTGATGCCAATACATGTTTCATTTTTAAACGGTCCGCACTAGTCCATCGTCCTTTTGTTTCTATAAACATTAAATCACCATTTTTCTTAACAAAAACAAAATCTGGAGTATATTTTGCTTTACGTTCTGGTACTATATAATTTAATGTTTCTGTTTCATAATTCAAAGGATATTCTGCAGATTTAATCTGATCAGCAACTGTATGTTCTAATCCTGATTTATAACCGTATTTATATGCAGCTGCTCGTTTACTATTCGCAGCTCCATGCCAATGATTTTTTGCCATTAGTATATTTTATATTGTTTCTTAGGTGAACCATATGCACTAGTTGTATATAATGCTAATACAATTTTTTCCATTGTTGGTGGCCAGGCTGGATAGTTAAACTTAGAACTAATAACAGTGTTATCTTCAGTTTTAAATGTAAATTTTCCATCTAGACGTAAACTGTTTCGAATTGTTTTTCCATATGTATCAGATACGTCATCAACTCCTAGATAATCACCTAAATCCTTAGCTGGATTAACTAAATCATTTAATGTTATTAAAGATGGATGTTTTGGAATATTTCGTAAATAATCCAATGTAGCACTAGTTTTACCATTCTGTGTTAGTACATATCCATATTGTTTCGGATACTTTCGTGCTGAGTTACTAGTAGGAGAATTTGAGTTAGCTAAACGTATTATCCAATCTGCCCATGTACATTGAGACCGACTACCAGCTAAACGTCTTGAAATTATTTTAGCAACACGATCTTCCGGTATATCATATAAAACAGTTAATGGACCAATATTTTCGAAAAATGAAATTGCATTTAATATATATTCGCCTATATATTCCGACCGCCCAGCTATTTTACGTTCCTCTTCCGTTGCATCTATTTTACTATCTTTTTTTGTATCAGTATTGTCTGTTGTGTTAGTATCACCTTTATTACTGCCAGTTCCGCCACCTTTGTTAACATTAGTATTTACCGGCTTTTTGGTTGTTGTAGGTGTAGATGACCTTATATCTTGTTCGATAGCATCAAAATCGATTTCCTGTCCCTGTTCTTGTATTATTTTCATTATAAATATCCTAATTATTTTACAAAATTTTGAAGTATTTTAACAAAATCACTTTTAACTACATTACTATCTTGATCTGGGTATGCCAGATTTGGAAATTTTACGGCAATACTCGGGTGTTTTAGAAATTTAACTGCTAATTGAGTAGCTCCGTTATTTTTCGGATCTTTCCAATAATCACCTCGTTTTGTTTCATTATCTAAAGCAGTTTTGAGATTCTTATACGTTTCAGTTTTAGATCCGCCTACTTTTTCTATTGCAGATAACATTAATTTCTGTACAGCATAAAAATTAACATCATCTACTGTTACACCAGCCTTAAACCCACCTTCTGGAACTGTTATTTGATCAGTTGGTATACTCGATTCTCGGTTTTCTATTTGACAAGCTTGTATATTAGCAACCAATTGTTGTAGTTGGTCTGTGTTTAACATCGTATTCCATTGTACACCATCATACTCCTTATTTTTCTGAGCATATTGGTCTTTAACAACTTGAAAATTTTGCCTAGTAGCTTTATCATATTCTCCGGTAATTGCTAATCCATTTTGTTTTTGATATGCTTTAAGAAGTTCTCGATGTGCACAACCAAATTTAGCTAAATTTGTTTCAATTGAATATGGTTGATCGGTAAAGAATTGCATGTTTAATACACGAGATAGCTGTTTAACAAGTATATCAGTAGAACCAAACGTTAATTCTGTATATGGTATGTTTGTCTGCCCATACATTGGGTCAGTAGGATCGACACCACCACTTCCAGTTTTTTGTTTCGGTATCCAGTCCGTTGATTGTAGTTTTTCTATATCAAAAACCATTGCTCCTTTAGTTAACGTACGTATATATCCACTTGTACTACTACTAATTTTACTCCGCATACTTGTTGGAATTAAATCTGTTTTTACGTATATACATTGATATTTATACTTTGCAATAAAACGTTCTTGTTTCGGTTTAAAATTTTTATTTGGTACATTAGGAGTGCCAGGATTTTTATCTTTATCGATCATTGGAATATCCCTTTTCGTAATGTTTAAATCTCTTGTAATAAACCAATACCAATCTGGTGTACGATTTTTACCCCATACGCCTGACAATTTACTTCCATTGATATATTCTAACACTGATTCAAATAATTCATTTTCATTTTGTTCCGGTGTTACTATTTCTGCGCCTGGTATTTTTGGGAATCCTCCTCTTTCTTTAATATTAATATAAAATCCATAAATTTCATACATTCTAGATACTAAACCAGGTTTAACTCCAATTATTGGACATAGTTGTGTTTTTATAAAATTTTCACCTTTACTATCTAAACGATCTGGTTCTAATACAGAAATAGGCCGTATCTGTTCCATCATTATTGTTCGTATTATCTGATCTAATTTTTTACTCATATCAATAGTTTCTTTAATATAAATATTGTTTACCAATCAACCATTACTAAATTTCCGTTCCATATCATGATGTTACTAGATTTAAAATCTAAATCTAAATCTAAGTCCGGTATGCCTATTTTATTTATATCAGATCTTAATGCATTAATAAAATTTATAATGACCGGGTCAATACGTTTTAATTTAACTGCATCAACAAAATCAAACAAAGAAACTTCCCCACCTTGCTCATATGAATATTGTTGATATTTTTCGACAACACGATCGATACCTCGTTTTAAATTAGCAGGCAATTTATCAGCATTTGACATTATGATAACATCTTCATATACTGCTTGCACGCCACGTAAATCTCCAACATAGTATACGGGAATAAATGTAGAATATTCTGAAATTTTATTTTGAATTTTTTTAGCAACTTCTATTTCGTCTATACTCGTTGTCATTTTAAAAACTAAATCTTTATCATTTAATTTATATACTCGACCATTATCACCTTGACCGACGAAGCGAAATTGGTTACTCTCGATATTTCTGCCGATCTTATTTAATTCTTGATCGGTCATTTCAAAAAGAAGTTGTTTTAAACGAATCATATTTAACCTTTAAACGAAATATTTTTATCTAAATCTATACGTATTAGAAAATTCATATCAACATCATTTCTTTTTCGAATAGGTTGTGCTAATTTTCCAATTGCTAATAACTCTCCTGAATCATTATACAAACCAATAGTTGTTATATATGGAGCAAAATCACTACCACTAACAAAACTATGATATGTAGTGTCATCATCCTTTGTTAATGTTAAATTTGTTGACATATTAAAATCACCAGAATCTAATTTTGCTATTGTACTAAATTCATGTATAGTAACAGTGCTTTTATAACTAGCAGTATATGCAGTGTTTAATACTGAATGATACCGATAATCTGGAGATGATACTACAACTAAACCTTGTTTACTAAAAACATTACCTACATTAGCAGTTTGTAAAAATGTTCCTCCTTCCGTACGATCCGATAACGCACTTATATTGCTAGTTGTAAGTGACTTATTAAAAATCCTTAATTCATCTAGAACGCCGTAGAGATTAGAACTTTGGGTATTAAAACCACCTATATATAATGGATCTGTGTTATTAATTCTAGCAGATGCAGTAAATGGTGATAATGTATTTTCTAATAACACACTTGATGCAGATGCATGTAGATTATTATTTATATACATTTGAATATTACTACCAGATTTTTGACATACAACATGTCTCCACGAACCGGTAACAATTATCGATGATGTTATACTAGTAGAAAATTGTGTACTACCACCTACTGTAAAAATTATTTGTTTACTACCACTTAATTCAATTTTAAAAGGATATGTTGGAGTTAAACTACTAGATGCTTTTGCTAAAATTAATTGGTTGCTAGTCCCAGTATTTGATGCTGAAATAAAAAATGATATGGAATAATCATGATCTCTGTCATAATTTCCAGTAATATTAGATGACATATATCCGTTACCATTAAACTTTGCTGCATATCCAATTGATAACTGTGATCCATTGGTAGTAGGTACGCCGGGTATGAATTCTATATTTTGATTTTCATATGTTAATCTAGATGTATCAAAATATTCATTAAATCCGTCATACCATTTAATGTCAGAAATAATCGATGATGTATTAAATGCAGTGTCATATAAATTGCCATATCGGTCCGATGCTAAATTTACAGATCCAGTATATGTAAATGATGCTGGTTTTATAGATTCGCCTATTTTTACTTGTGGTATTGAAAAAATAGACGCCGATTGATATAATGTTTTTTTTGTTCGATTCAAATCAGTTGGACCAAATGTATTTAATGGTTGGGATTTCCATTTATAAAACAAATGGTTAATCGAAAAATATGTTACTGATTGCAAACTTTCATCAATGTTTTTTACATCATTAAATGTTAATTCAGATCCAATTGCTGGCAAAGTAGTAGTGTCTGTATATATTCCAATTAATGGTAAACAACTTGAAGTAGCACTCCCGGAAGTAAATGTCCATGATTTATAAGCAGGAAATGAATTAACCATAACATCAGCAGCATCAATTTTTTTAAAAACTGATGGATATATGCCTTGATATGTATCTTGTTCGGATGTTATTCTAGATTCTGCCATATTCAGTAAAAACCCTGCTACATTTATAATAAATATAACAGGGCTTAAATCTAGTTATTTTTTAGAAATCTAATTTAACACGAATCAATGCTTCACGCTGGAATGATTTTAGTAATGGTTTACTCAATTTAGCTACAGCTAATAATTCCTGACGTTCGTTATACAATCCTACGGTTGTTATGTATGTTTTAGGATCGCCTATAAATGTTGATTGAGCAATTTGACCAACGCTTCCTGTTACATATGAAGGATTATTTGAAAAGTTATATTCTGCATTTTTAATTCGTACAAAGTAATGTGTACTTGTAACTTTTTCAGAATTTCTTGCTTGGAATCCATATGGATCAGAAGTCGATGGATTAGTCAATAAAGCAGATCCCGATATGGAATGGTACAGTGCAAAATGATTATTTCCTTCGACACTTGAACCAGTTACGGTTTGGAAATTTAATTGTTGGTCTAACATTTTACCATCTAGTACCAATGTACCGTAATCCGGATAAGCTAATCCATAATATATCGGCGCAGATGGATTATGTACTCCACCATCAATAGAACCAGATACGATATTATAAACTTTACCAGCTCCTTTAAACGTCGGATCTGCGATGCTAGAATCATCAATAAGTGTTACAATCGTAGACCCAGATACAGCAACACTACCAGTTGCATTCGTAGGCCTAGATCCAGAAATTAATCGAAGTGGTAATTCAAAATTACCAGCATCTAAACGTTCTTTTAAACGGTTTCTTTTAAAGTTAACTACATAAATATAGTCTGTGCTTCCTGATCCAGCTGTTGTAAATCTAGTATCTGTAGGATTAAGAAGTAACTGACGATACTGTGAATAAACTGCTTTACTAGGTGAATCATTAAGTTGTCCTTGGGAATCAGATCCGCTACCTAAAGCATGACCGAAAGCTAAAGAAAATTGTACTGCCGCACCATCAGCAGTTGAGGTATCTTGATATACATCTACATAATAACGACGTTGCGAAGTAGTTTGTGTTGACGAAGTAAAATATGTAGTTAAACTAGCAAGATTATCACTCCACAACCCCGCAGTAACAACTTCAGTCTGATTAGCTACAATATCATTTACAGCATCAAATTTAGTAAATACGCGACCATTTCTAGAAATGATCTGACTTTGTTGCATTTCTGCAACCATTTGATTAGCTAACTGTTGAGCTAATTGTTGGACTTGTTCATTAATCACAGCTGCGGCCGCACCACGAGGTGGTACATTTGATCGTTGCTGATCGGCATCCGGACGTTGACCTATTCTGGGTCGTTGTTTCAATAATTCAATTGATGTTTTCATGTTCATATCTTACGTCTATTAAATAGTAGCAGTAGTTGCTTTATTAACAGTTAAATTAATTGTTACACTACCACCTGTTTCATTTGCTATAATAGTAATAGTAGCAGTTTTATCTTCAATCATTTGTGTTTTTGCAACAATTTTAAATTCAAATCCAGCTACAGCCACACTTTGTGCATCTTCATTATCTCCGATAAATCTAGGAGTTGTTGGAAGTATAGAATTTTGCAATGCTCTAGTAACTTGAATATCTGCTACTGTTGAATCAGAAAGAATAGCTGTGTATCCTAGATTTGCATTTCCTCCTTGGAAGTTGCTTGTATTAGGGGCAATAATCGCACTGTCACCAGGTGCTACCAGTATAATATTTGTATTACCTACAGTAATTACTGGTATATTAGTTGTTTGTTTTGGCAATGTAATAAGTTTATATTTTAATGCCTGAGTTTCATCAGGAATTGCTTCTGTTATTGGCATATTTTCAATAATAGTGCCATAATAATTTGTTCCTAATGGATGGTCTGGATTCCATAATGAGTAATCAATTTCATCATCACCAACTGCAAACTGTGTAATGCTAAATGCATTTCCACCTTTAGCAAGTAATTCTCGGCCTTTTAATGTTAAAATTGCATCAACCGTTACGCTCGTATTATCTAAGTATCCCATATTGTTTTAACCTTATTTTATATAAATATACATACTATCAATTTTGGTTAAACTAAAACAAATGAACCTTGTTCACCTGCAGTTTGATAAATTAATTGATTTGGATTAGTAGTTCTCCATTCAACAACCGGCCCCCCATCTGTAGTTTGTGTGGAATTTATATTGAACCCTGGAGAATTTAATTTCGATCCTTCGAATCTGTGATTTGCAATTCCAGTAGGTATATAATCTTGTACTTCAGCAAAACTACCAGATAATCCGTATGTTAATGTTGCATAACTACTAGTACCATATGTTCCTACCCCATATACAACCCCTGTAGCATCCTCAACTACATAATCCACAGTACCGGATACGAATCTGTATTCCGATTTGATACTAGAAACTATTGCAGAACCAGTAGCTTCACTAATCCAATATGGAGTAGATGCAGTTATCCACGTGCTACCAGATCTTAGTAAATAATCATATGCATATGGGAATCCGTCATATTTTTCCGACTGAGATGCAGTTAAATATCCTTGCCATTGATCATCGTCATTTGCAGTTAAAGTTAAGATACGATTCTCAATACTTCCGGTATAAGCTACGTAATCTCCAGATGCTGTTGGTGATATATTTTGTAAACTAGAAGAAAATGCAGAATCAAATCTTTGTATAACAGGTAATATTTTATCTTTGCTACGTTCAAACAAATTTGGTTGAATTAATACACCTGTTAATTTATCAGTACGGGCTGGTAACAGTTGTTCTAATTGTTTAAAAAATGCTAAATCAAATAAAGAAAATATTTTTATATATGAATTGATATCATTTTTATTAGCATATTTTTTCCAATATTCCTGAGCTTTTTGTATTAATCTCGGATATGATTTTGAATCAGATTCGCCAGGATCTCCAATATATTCATCTAAACTAATATATCCATATTGTGCAATGATATCTTCATCAATCATTGTTTGTGGCGAAAAATATACTCCTAGTTTTTTACTATCTAATGGAGCTTTATCAAACTGACTACGTTCGGCTCTAGTTTTAACATCCAATGTTCCGATTAATTCATTGTCTTCTAAACGAATTTTATTATCATCATATGTACCGGCGCCTAATGAAGGAGCATCATAATAATATGTTTCTTCAATCGAATCATATGGTGTAGATGTTGACCATCCGGTAAATGATGCTGATATACTAGATGATTTAGGCTGTACTCCGGATAATGATCCGGTTAATGTATGATTAATTTTTTGCGTTAATGGAACTCTAAAAACTAATTCATTATATGCATCTACATTTCCATTATATGCTGATGGGGCTTTAACATGATTATTAAATACAGAATCTGATAAACTACTTGACCATATTCTTAATTCCTGAAGCTGGCCTTCTAAACGAGTTGCGCCAGAGCTAGTACCTCCTAATACAACAGACCCCGAATAATCAAACGATGCAGTTGCTGATGCTGATACTGCAGCAACAATTTTACCGTATTTTGATCGTTTAGCTACAACTTCTAATTTAGATCCGGTAGTTCTTAACATCGCTGTTAACCAACCACCATCAAACATTTCAATATTTGCTGAACCGGTTCCATTAATTAAAATAGTACCTAATGTACCACTTGTATAATCAATTGTTACTGCATTAGAACCTACTGAAAATAAATTCATAGTACCTGACATCGTAGGATTAGTTATTACGTTGTCAGTTCGAAAACGAAGCTCTACAGTATTAATTGATTCAGAGTAATTCGTAGTTACCGTACCAGTAGTAGTTCCAATTAAATCTAATGCATAATCAAAATTTAATTTTTCATATACGGGAGCTCTGTCTAATCTAGGTCCTCCATATTCATTGATACTAATCATGGATTGCGGAATACCATAACATGATAATAACGCTTGTATGCTTCGTTTCGTTCCTTTAGATTTTAATAATAACGGCAAGTTATTAACGATGCGACGCCATATGGTATATGTCATATCACGTCCCGGTACTGAAGGATCTCCTACGGTATTTGAGCCTGTTAATGGGATTCCTGCTTCATCAGTACCTAAAACATATTTCCATAATTCTTGAGACTGATTTCCATCTGTTAAATTCCATCCAAACTGTTTTGCGACTGAATATAACAACTCATTTGGCATTCCTAATTTTGGATTTTCTTCACGTTTATAAATTTTAGACATATGATTAACATACATATAAAGTATGTCATAATGATGTCCTAACATGTTAACAAATGAACTTATCCCTTCATTATTACGGTCTAATTTAATAAATTCAGGTACTGTATAAAGTAATGAATTAAAATTTAATGAATCATATAATGATGCTGATGCATATAAATTATCATACCATGTATTGAATTGACTCGATGATACTGCTACTAATGAATATGGTATCGATGAATTAGTTTTTGGAACTGGTGAAACATAACTTCCTGTTAATGCCGGTACCGTCGGTGTTTCGGTTGGTATTTCAAATGTAGTAATCTTTGATGATGATTGATAATATAGATACTGTTCGAATCCATCAAATCCACTAATTAAATTAGTTTTACTAGTAGTATAATCAGCTACATTTGTAGTTGCTACACTTCCAGATAATTGTGAAACTACAGAGCTTTGCGATGTATAGTATTCAATTAATTCTAGTTTATATTTAAAATTTTCTAGTCGTTCAGTTGCTGAACTATAGAAAATAAAATTATTAAAATCTGAATAATCTATGTTTAGTTTAACACCACTTAAGCTTCCAGAAAAATATGCATCAACAATTTGTTGCGATGTTTGTACACTCGAGCCTAATAAGTCAGTCCAAGCTTGTAACCCAGTTTCCGTAGATGTATTATATGCTGAATTTGCATACCAATTTGGATTGGCTAAATTACGAAAATTTTGTTGTGCTACTAAAGCTGCAATTGCTACTTTATCAACATATGGTGATTTTAATTCTTCGGTTATCCAACATTTAAAATCAACATCTATCGTTTCAGGTAGTGGCTGATACAATTTAACATAAACAAAATCGCCAATAACAACACTATTAACAAATAATATCGTTTGGTTTCTACTAAAATTTAAAACATATGGTTTATAAAATCTATCTCCCGTTTGATTTACAGTAGAAATAAAATTTGTTATTTGACGTAAAAATTCCGGATCGTCAGAATCAATGGCACGAAGCCGTATCTCAGTTCGATCTGGTGAAATTTCATCAATTCGTAAATGTTGTCGTTCGTAATTTCCTATTAAATTCTTAAAGAAATTAATAACAAATCTAAAATTGCCAGATGTTAATTTTAAATTTTCAAATTCTTTATATAAATTAATAGCAACAGGGGCATTTGGTAAAGTTATTATACCATTTGTATCAGTACTTCGATATTCTGGTATTTTAGATTCTAATTGTATTGAATGATTTCCAGTAATCCATGTATCACCAGCATATACATGAAACTCAATTTTATTATAATCATCTTGTTTTAAAATATCTGGTACTGGTATAACTCGTACTGGATCATAACTAAAAAATTCTGTTTTAGTTTTATCAATACGGTCAGCTGATATAGATTTTTCAGCAGTTTGAATTTGTTCGATATTTTTATAATTCGTCAACATGATTATTCTTCAATTGGTTGATTCCATAGATCTACGGTTTTCGTTGCATCTGTAATTACCCAATATGTTTGTGCTGCTTCAATTGTATGTAAATTCACTTGGCCAGATTCAGCCCCTATTCCAAATGTATCTCCAATATCATATAAATCTGCAGGTATAAGTAAATCTAGAAATAATTCTTGTGATGTTGTTGGATAAATTTCTCCATATCCATCATCACTAAATTGCGGAGTGCCGTAATTTAAAATATTTGCATATGCATCGACTCCACTAATAGTTTTGTTAAATGTTCGATCAACCTCTGGCATTTCTGGTCCATTCTTATATAGATAAAAATATACAGTACCGTTAGTTGGAGGATTTCCTAATCCGTATGAATGTTTAATTTTGATACGGAATCTCAAATCACGATTTAGATTTTTAATATCTTTAGTTATAGTATATGCGTTAACATTTTGTTGTAATACACCCTCTACTACAGTATCCATTAAAATACCAGAGTTTTCAGTAGCAATAATTCTATCTTCTGATGGTTTATATCTAGCATATATAATATCTTGTTCTACAGTTTGGTTTAGATTCAAATCTATATTTAGATCCAAACTTCCAGAAGATATAACTTGTACAGGAAATTTATAATATTGAAATCTAGTATCTAATACTCGCAACATTGATGTAGTTGTTACTTTCTCTGTAACGGGATCAATAATTAATAATGGATTGCTTTCTGCACCTTCCTGCAAAGTAACGTTACCGGCTTCATCGCGAGGAACGATATCAGTATCATTTGAAATATATGTTAAACCAGCTGATCGATATTTTGCCTGTTGTTGCATAGCAACAGTGTCTAATCGACCCGGAATTCTATTTCCAGTAACTACTAGATTTTCATTTGAGTTTACAGATGTTTGATCAATATCTGGTTTTACATTTCGAGCCATTATCTAACTACTTTAAAATAAATTTTGTTGTCACTGTACTGTTCAGTAATTCCATCTACAATTTTAAACTCTAAACGATAGTATCGTTCTGGCATAAAACTATTCATATCAATGTAGATAAAATTGCTAGTACTATCACAACTAACTTTATTATAAATATCATCATATGGAATTATGGCTTCGTCTGTCTGTGCATCGAAAACTGCATAATATGTAGTAGTAGGTAGATATTTTACTGTTTCTATTGGAAATAAATTAGTAGGAGATTTTCTGGGATACTTATCCCGTGCATAGATTCTAATCTTCGCAATCTCAGTATCTTTATATTCTGGTTTTATTTGGGTGTATATTGTGTATGACTCTAGATTAGCAGCAGTTAACGATCCTGTTGTAAATGTGCTGTTATCCCAATACATTAGTATTTTAGGCACATATATAGTATGAGTATCTCTACTAAAATATCTAATATATCCGGCCTTTGCCGTATCTGATTCATCACTATCAGCAAATTGTAACAGAAAACCATAATTAGGAATTGTAGCACCACCACTACCACTTAACCAAACTTTTACGGCATCTGTAACATTCATATTAATATCAGTTACTCGATATGAAAATGATTCAGATGAAATAAGTCCAGCAGTACTACCACCCGATGCTGATTGATACATCCATGAACCGCCAGCACCAGATCCGGATATATACAATGTGCTCGATCCAACTTGTACTTGTTGACTCGATGATATCCAAGCAGATCCGGATTGTGACCCGCTCCATGTTGCACCATCTGTTGTTAAACTAGACAAATATCCAGTACCATTTACCCAATTTTCTCCAACGAGTTTTGCATATATTGAATACTCAGATGGTAAATTTTTTGCATGAGATGTATATACTTGCAATACGAATTTACAATCATTAACTGTTTTACTGTACTTAGATAGTGATGCAGAAATTTCTGACATATCAAATTTAAGTAATGCACGAGACTTAAGTAAAGTGTCTCCTTCATTATTTAAACGTTTTCCAATTTCTAATACCTCATCTAGTCCGGTATTATAATCTGGATATGCTTCATATAAAGTAGCATCTTTTTCTGCATAAAATATTCTAAACATGAATTACCTTTAATAATTTACTACACGCCCTCTAATATCGCGATTTGGAAATTTAATTTCAAAAATACTAGGATCTAATGATGGATATATAACTCCATTTTTCGTAGCAGTTGATAGGTCGTAAACATTGCCTGAATAACCAAAGTTAGAATCATATAGATTTTTAAATCCAACACCAACTACAGATTGTACACCTCGCGTATTAGCTAATGTAGTTGTTATATCCGATTTTATTATAGGCTGATTAATTTGCCATTTATCAACATCAAATAATGATTTTAATGCATTGACACAAAGAAGTAATACTTCATTGCTATTATAATTTGGCAGAATTGAAATTTCAAAATCTATACCAATATTAATAATAAATGCATCTTTAATATTTATTGCATCAGTTAATATTCTGTAATAGTTTAGATATGTTTTTAAATTTTCTTTAATTGCCTGATTTAATTCTACTAGCTGTTTAGATTCATTGAAACCTAAAACATACATGTTCATTGCCAATGGATTAGGAATTCTAGTTTGTTCATAGTCTTGCTGAGATAACTGATCATCCGGTACTATATACGCTTTTGATACACTGCCGTATTTAGCTGGCATAGAATATGCTCGTATTATGTAATCTTCGCGCGTAACCAATCGATTCTGTGTAGCAAAATTTGCTAATGCATTATTTTTTATATCTTGCAGTGTATCTGCTGTTTTAGCTCCAGCTGCTGGATTTGGATTATTAACAGCTACTGTAGTTTTTACAAAATTAACTAAACCGGTATTGGTAGTTGCGTTAACATCATCACTATATTCAATAAAATTAATTTCAGTCAATGTATTTGCTGGAACATTGTCAGATATACCATTTCCTACAGTATACGTAACTGTTAATGTAGTATTCGACGGTGATTGACCATATGTTCTTGTATATAAAAAGTTAGATGGATCGATATCGATATCTACTTCTCTACGAAATCCTGCTAAACCATTACCAACGTTATCTGGGTTAGGAATAATTTCTTCATCGTTATTATCAGATACTCCAGATCCGAACTGAATTTCTAATTTACTATCACTGCGTAATCTAGTAATATAACGTTTAGCAGTTTTTCTTAATTTCAATAAACTAGGGGACGATGACCGATATTGTGATAAATCTGGATCATTTTCTGCTAAATTTGGAACTGATTCGAAAATAGTATCCTGTGCTAAATATGGAACTTGATACCAATTATCTCCATCTGATTCAGTAATAGATAAAATTTCTATAATATTTGTTTCCGGCAACACAATTTTATCGTATGCAACTGGATCAGCAAATGTATAAGATCCAACACGAACATCACCAGATACTGCACGTACTTGTTTTTTTAGTAAGTAATATGTAGGCAATTTAGTAGTGTCATCACTTTCATATATAGTAACTTCGGTAGGATCTACTGATGATGAAAAATTAAAATTTACACTGTCTAAAGTTCTGAAAATTGCTGAACCATTTGATTGTTTTATACGCATACCAGGTTTAACTGATAATGCATAATCATAATCTGGTTTTACATTAGTCCCAGTGCCGGTAGAAGGTACCAATTGAAAAATATCTAATGTTACATAAGCTGGTACAACGTTATTAGGAGTATAACCCAATGATTTTGCAATATCATATACATTAGAAGGTTCAGATGCTTGTTCTAAAAAAGATTCTCGCAAATTATTATCAACATAATATGATAATACATCCCCAACATACGCTGCCATTTCAATGAATACCATACCTGGAGATGATTCATTAAAATCAGTGTATGTTTGTGGAAAATACTGTTTGGTAAAGTCAATTAGATTTTTTCTAAATTGTCCAAAGTCTCTACCTAAATATGATATATCTTTTTTAGTTTCCATTTACCATTGAATCCGTTATTGATAATTGATTATTTGAAACATTTAATGTAATAGCAGCTAAATTTTCATCTTTGGTATAATCAATAACCTGAAATGTTATTGTTACAGATATATTATGATCTAAATTAGGATCTTCTTCTGCTGTTATAGTTTTTATTTCTATTATATTAATATATGGTAACCAATAATTTACTGGTTGTGTAATCACATCTCCGATATTTTGTTTAATAACATCGGTATTTGGTTCAAATAACAATCTAACAAGATCAGTTCCAAATTTTGGTTGCTGTACTCGTTCGCCTTTAACTGTTAACAGTAAGTTTTTTAAATTAGATATAGCTTGATCTATCGTAGTATATGTAGAAGATAAAAATGTGCCATTAGGCCCAATAAACGGCAATGTGATACCTAAAGCAGTATCAATTCCAGTAGTATTATTTACGCCTAATACTTGATATGGCATTAATGTCCTTTCTTCTTATTCATGGCTTTCATTAAAGCAGAATAATCACGTGTCATTGCTTGTTGAACTTCTGGTGCTACATCATAAACCTTACCAGTTTCCGGGTCTTCCATTACTTGTGGCGCCTCTGGTGCTAATCCTAATGCAGATTTCATATTCTGTCGCATATTACCAAATCCAGCGGCATCTTTAGATGTCATACGAATTTCATCCATACCTTCCTGCATCATATCCTTGAAACTGTTCATAACTAATGGCCCATTTTCAACTAATGGATCTGTGTCATTCAACACAGCTGCCCATCGGTTTTCTTCAAACATTGGTTTATTTTTTTTAGTAACAGAAGGTGCTGATTTTTGTATCGCACGTTGCTTTGGTTGGGTATGTTTTATTTCCGTAATAGTAGATTGTAACCCTTCGCGAAGAATCTCAGTTAATTCTTCTTTAATAACTTCGCGCACTGCTACTTTAAGTGCTTTTATAAGTGTTTTTGAATCCATATTATCATTTTTATATAAATATTGTAAATATTAATTTACGGGTGTTCCCCAATCGTCAATTGAAATTTTAGGACCATAAATCTGATTAGTTGTTAGGTTTATATAATAATCACCAGGTTTACCTAATTCATTAGGCGGAGGTCCTTCTTGTTTATAAACTTGGCTCGGAGCTTCTTGCAATGAATCTAACAAATTGCGTTGTTGCCGAAGCAATGAACCAATTTTTTCCGATCTACTAGATAAATCAGAATCTGCAACATTTAATTCATTGTAAAAATCTGTGCTAGCAATATCATTATAATCATTATCTGTTGTTGCCAGTCTTGTCAATGATTCAGGAACTGTTAATGTTTCAACATCCCCGTTACATACATTTGAAACTTTTCCAACTGCAGATAATAACGGTGTAACAACTGTTTGTAATCTGTCAGTTAATTGTTGCGGTAATGTAGCAAACTGATTCAATGATGAAATTGCATTAACAATTGTAGCATCTTGAATAGCCATTAATTGTTGTGCAATAAATAATGGGGCCGTAACTGGATTTGATAGCTGTGCTATAGAAATAGCAGCTTTAATACTTTGTGCAGTATTTACTACTTGTTTAACTGAATCGACCGTTTGTTGTATTTTTGGAACGGTATTCTGTATATCAGTTATTTGTTTCTGAACATCAGTTAGTTGTTGTTTTATTTTTTTAACACGGGGATCATCACAATTACAATCGGTAGGTAGTTTTACAGAATCTTGCACAGTTTGTGATGCAATTTCAGTTAACTGGTCTAACTGTCTATTTAATAAATCTGATAATAAGTCGACACTTTTACCTGGTAATTTTGGTACAAAATCTAAAGGTGGTACTATAGAAGCCATAACTCGCCTTAATATGTATTTTTCTTAATAAAATATGTAGAGCTTAACAATTCTGATAAAAGTGATTGAGCTCGTTGTGCATAGGTACCTCCATTAGAATATCCTCCAGAGGCTGCATAAGTATCTCCAATTTGTACACCAGATAATATCTGAGTAATTAATAATTGAAGTATGTTTAACAAAACATCACCATGAACCATACTTTGATCAGCTTCATCGTTCCCTAGTTTAATTTGCCCGGTACTGTTTAAAACAATGCCAACCGGGGCATCTATAACAGCAATATCAGTTTTTGCTTTTAATATAATACGGTCTGCTACTCCGATAAATTGTGATTTAGAATACTTAGATTCTGCAGGTAGAAAGCAATTTAACGGATTTCTTTCATTTTTAGTTCCTAGTAATAAATTAGGAATATTCTGTGTGCTAGTTAAATATAAAGATGATTGATCTGTTTCTACATTTTCAACTACATAAGAATCTTTTTTATAGATTGTACCATTGGATAATATAATTATAGGATCGCCATTAACATTACCACGCCAATTTGGTTGATTTTGATACTGTCCTCCTACTACAGTACTACCTAATCTAATAGTATTACTAAACCTACCTTCGAATAAAATATCTCCTTCATATGGTTGTAAGAAAGAAACTTCACGTTCTTGAAATGATGATGGTTGTTTATATGTAGGTAATGGATTAACTACTCCCTGCAGGAAATTGCTATTGACATCTGACATCAATGAAAATGATGCTACATAATACCATTGTGGATATATAGTTTGTGAATTATTTTCTGCAGATAATCCTTGTACAAGTAAAACATGCTCTCCGACTCTAGGTATATCTTTAATGTTAGAACTTAAAGGTATTGCCCGTATTTCCTGCTGATTATAAAATTCAGTGTATGTTTTAACAAAAATTTCAAAATTGTTTTTGTCAGAGTAATCATATGTTTTAACAGTTGGATCTGCAATTACTTCACCAATATGAAAATGTATATCACTCATTCACATCCTTTTCCAACTTTTGTTTAGTTGCAGCAAGTTTTTGTAGTAATACAGATTCATCATCTACAATTCTTTCTAATTCATCTTCTAGTTCACTTGTTAAAGTAGATTGAGCTGCTTTAAGCAATTGCTCTTTTTCTTCATCAGATAAAAGACCGTCAGTGCCGGCAATTGTTTGTTTAGTAGAAATAAATCGTTGCACAATCGCAGTTAATTTAACTAGATGATCATCATTCTTAACAGCTACATCTAGATACTCTTTAATAAGCGGTACAATAATAGTAGCGTCAGATGCATTTCTAATTAATGGCTGTAACTGAGCAATTAATTGATTGATCTGTCGATCTTTCTTTTTAGAATTATGATAAACATCGGACATTAGGTCCGAAAATGTCGTACCTTTGAATAGTTCATCATTTTTATCCATAACGTAAATCCTTTAATAATAAATATTAAAATGGGAGATTTACGAAGTTCGTACGTGCATATTGCTGAAATTTTTCGTCGTATATTTGTTTTAGTACTTTAATTACACGTGTAATGTTAGTGGTTTCTAAACCAGTTCGTTCACGAATAAAGATATATAGTGCTTTTTTATTGAAGTCTTCAATGTTTTCTCTGGTTTCAAAAATATGAAGAATAGAATCAGCTACATGTATATCCGTAGAATTGTTAAAGATATAGTTCAAATTATCATAACAATACTCAATGTATGAATCCATGAAATATTGCAATGTTTCTTGCATTTCATCATTATGTATTTCAGTTATAATGTTTCTTTGTTCGTCTATATCAATTTCTTGTGTATCTGCTTTTAGTTTAGAATATGCTTTTTGATTTTCTGCAATTAAATAGTTAAATGATGTTCTAGTATAATATGAATATGCTTTTCCATTGTCTGGATTAAAACGATTAAGTCTTTCTGTTAGATATGTAACTAAATCAGTTTGTAAATCTGTAAATGTAGAATCAATGTATGTTGGTTTCACTTTGTTTATCAGATTTTCTGCAAGTTTCATGAATGCCGGATAAATAAATCTACGATATATTTTTTCTCGCTTAACAGTGCTATCTGACATATTATATGCTGATATTGCAATGTCGGTTATTTTTGTAAAATAAACGTTACTTTTCTTCTTCCTGGCCATCGAATTGTTCTTTTAGTTCTGTGATTACTTCGTTTAATAGTTGAAATGTAGTACCAGCTTCATCTTCTGCTTCAAATGCTCCTAATCGGTCAATTTGTTGCATAATATTATATGATTCTAATATTTTTGTATACATGTACTGATTAGTTACTTCTAATCCTTCTATATATTCCTGGGCATCGGCAAGTATTCCTGCCAGATAATAAGCTCGATATCCTAAATACCCTATTCCTCCAACTGCTAATATAAATAGTATTATAAATGTTATTAACATGATTAATCTTGATTAAATGCGTTAAAAATATCTGTTAATGTCTTTTCAACATCTGGATTATTTTCTGCTAAGTTTTTAAGTCCGTTTGATTTTGTTA
>Ga0315903_10002734_pt1 | contig 25362 bp, 15 predicted proteins | sample LakEriMetagenome_7_FD_203524 | JGI IMG/M metagenome (GOLD analysis project Ga0315903, IMG submission 203524) | Freshwater fungal communities from buoy surface, Lake Erie, Ohio, United States - Buoy 2 MA119 | ecosystem: Environmental > Aquatic > Freshwater > Lake | place: USA: Lake Erie, Ohio... | reverse complement strand
TTTCCTTTAGCCTCATAATAGTTCGTATATTGGGACTCGTTTATAAAATTATCAAATGATTTAATTCTCATAATAAAATACTTTTTTTCTATATATCCAAATATTATAGTTTTATATTGTATATTCTATATTCAAATCCCTCCCTCTTATAAATCTCTATCCTTTCAGAACTGTGCTTTGAAAGGTAACCCTTATATCTTCCAATACTAAAATCATCCACAAAATCTATAACTACAACCTTATCCTTCCCTTCCATTTTTCTCATTCCCCTACCTAAACTTTGTTTTATAAGTATTTCACTTTTATATGATTCAACCAAAAATATATTATGAAGATTATTTATAGATATACCAGTGGAAAATGTGCCGTAAGTTGCAACTAATACTTTATTTTCGCCAACTGACATCCTCCTCTTATACTCCTCCCTCAAGCTATCATTGGTATCACCATCAACATAAAAAACCTCCTTGGTAGGATTTATTTCACGGAGCAAATTAAATATTTGCTTGCCGTATTCCTCCTTTACAGATTGAAATAAAACAAGAGAATTCTTGGATGTTTTATTTATAAAATCAACGACGTATTTAAGTCTCTTTTTGCTCTCTATAACAAGTTTTCTCTCAAGATTATAAATTTCATTCCCCTCAATATTATTATCATTTAACTTAAGATCCGATAATTTTTCTTTATATGAATTTTCTAACCAGTCCATACAAACAACCTTTATTGAAACTGGGGTTGCATAATTATTATCAAAAAGAAAACTAGGAGGAATCTCCATAACTAATGGACCAAGAAATTGCTGTATTGTAAGATAATCAGCTGTCCCTTTTTTTGTGAGAGTTCCAGTTAGACCAAATCTCCATTTTGATCCCATGCAATTAGAAACTATTTTCTTTATGGAGTTACTATTGGTATGATGACACTCATCCACAAAAACAACATCAACCTCATCAAAAAATTCTTTTTCCCTCTTAACAAGTGATTGAAAAGTTCCTATAATTATATCGCAACCATCCTTGAGTTTGCTTCCCCCACCTATTTGTTGAATCTTTACACCAGATAATTTATCTATTCCATATTCCTCGAAATCATCATTACCCTGAAAAACTAGGTTGGTATTAGGAACAATCATTAACACCTTCCTTACAAGGCCTTTAGATTTTAAATAGGAAAATATTATAAATGATATTAAAGTCTTACCTGAGGATGTTGCTACCTCAGACACCGAATATCTATATCTAATTATTTTCCAAGCAGTTTCGATCTGATAATCCCTCGGCTTTTTATTTGGATCTCCACCTATACCATCTTCAAAAAAATCATTCACCCATTTGGTAAAATCCTCTAAGGTTATATCAGATTTTATTATTCTTTCAAGTCCATCAATATCGATCTCAAAACCATATTTGCTTCCTATATTCATTACTTCCTTCCATAGTCCTATGGGAACCCTCCAAAATGGTCCTTTTTTATCAACAAAACATATGCTTCCATCCCATATCTTTTTCTTGACCAGAGGGTGGAAAAAATGGTTGTGTATTTTCTGTGTTAGTGATAATTCAATTTGTCTTCTTTCTACATCCTCTGAACACTCCAAAAGAATAATCCATTGATCATCATCAGAAACTTTAAACTTAATCATAATTTAAAATTATTTTACCGTGGATCCTCTTAGGTATTCCTCTAAAGCTATCCTTTGTCGTATCCCATACAACATGTGATCAACTGTTTGTGTTGTTTGATCGATAAACTTTCTATGTCCCTCCACGAGCTCTATTTTTTCGTAAATTTCAGAAACGTCTCCCTCTATTAAAAGCATCTTCTCATTTGCTCCATATCTATGATTTATAGTCTCAGTAAGTTCCCTCATCCTTCTAGCTTTTTCAACCTTATACTTAGAATTCAATTTGGAAACTATGCCAGCTAATTTAAAACTATATTCTAATAATATTTGTCTATAACTAAACATGTCAACCTGGGCTTTCGCAAGGGTTTTTATGTCCTTCATTTCTACAGCTAAAATTTGAATTTTTTCTTTCCATTCCTCCCTTTCCCCTTCGAAAATTTTGGAGAAATCTGTTTTTTCGTTTGACATATTAAAAAAGTTTTCTTTTGTTTTTTTTATTAGAAATGTTTAGATCCACTACTTTAACTGTTTTTTTATCAGCTTTATTTTTTTCTTTTTCCTTTATCGCGATATCGGGGTCATTAAATTCAAAATTAACATCCAATTCAGGATCTCCTGTTATAACAACAGGGAATTTAATTCTTTGAGAATTCAATCTTATTTGCTCCTCCCATTGGGAAGTTTGGTCATCTCCTAATATATCAGTCATTTATAAAATAAGCTAAATCTAAAATATCATTAGTGAAATAGAGATCTAATCTTTTAACCTTTTTTTGTATCTTTCTAAGATGAACAACTAAATCATTCAGATCCCATTTTTTATCTCTGGTTATATTATTCTCATCCAAAAATTTTCCCCAATTAAAAACTGTTTGTCCCTTGCTTAAAAGATCCATACTTTTTTCTATACCCGCCCTGTCCCAATCATAAAAGAATTTTTTATTATCCACATCGAATGGAAATTTATTTTCAAGTGAACATAAACCAACAGAATTTGGCCAGAAAAAAGAATCCATGGGACCTTCAAAAATAGTAATATCTTTAGAGAAATCTAGGGTTCCTATGCCAAAAACATGCGATATAGGATCAACTGATTTTGCTCTTTCGATGTAATCCTGGTCTGTATATAGAAGTAGTTTCTCGTATATTCCACTTAGTTTATAAGTTAAATATTTAGCTCCACCCTTATAAGATCCCATATTTCTAACCTGTAGACCAAGAATCTTATCCTTAGGTGTAAGATTAAAAATATAAATCTTCTCTTTCTTCGGATCCCATGCAAATTTCCTATCAGGTTTTTGTTCCCTTCTTAAAATATACTTGAAAATATTTGATCCCACTATATCCTGCAAGCCCATTTTTTCCATGAAAAAGCTACGATCAATGAGAAGATCACTTATGTCATTATCGAAGAAGTATTCTATATCTATGGAGCCATAGGAATATTTATTTCTATTGGATTTGTTAGTTTCTAATATATTTTTAATTTCCTCCCTTTCATCCCCACTGAAACGATTTATTAGAGAATAATCCTTAAAAAAAGAAACTGCATCCTTGTATATTCCACAACCACCATTGTAACATTTAAAAGCTAAAGTATCCGAATAAAAATTTCCTCTTTTTTTATTTGAATTTTTAGAATCCCCACAATAAGGACATGAGAAATTAAATCTATTCCCAGCCTTGTATATTTTTTGCTTTTGTAAATCATTTGGAAATTCCCTTGCAAGAATTGTTCTTATAAGGTCCTCAATCTTTTCTATTCTCATAGGGATCTTTTTATATGAAAACAGCACCTCTCTGAAGAAGTGCTGTTTTTAATTATTATATATTATAGATCCGCATATAGATCATCAAGTGATCCAGGTGAACTGGTGTAGCTATTTTGCTGAGAACCTTTATCATGTCCAGAAACCATGGTTTGTGATGCCTCCTCATAGATTTCTGATGTTGAATTTGATTCAGGTTTTGAATAAGACTGGTTTGCAGAGCCAGATGATTTTGCATTATATGATGAAGAAGAATTATTTGATACACCAGATAATACCTCATTTACTACCCTTTGTTCAGGCACGGAGTTTCTAATAACACTCATAACCTTGTTGGTAAGATCATCATCCCAATCTTTATAATCAAAGCTAGTTAAATTTTTTGGACCCTCATTTAAATAAGATAGAATAACATCCATATCCTCCTTATTTTTTTGCATTGGTTTGCCGTTAATCTTGATTGGTGATTTTTCACCAACAAACGAGCAAAGATCATAATTATTCCACTCGCCAACTTTTCTAACGTTTAATGAAAATTCCTTACCTTCAAAAAGGTCAAATGGATTGCAAGGGGTTCCATATTCAGGCTGAAGCTGAGCTTCAAGCATATCGTTGATTTTTCTACCAAACTTGAAAATCATAATTTTTCCATCCAATTCAGGATTGTTTCTGTCCTGAATAATTTGAATCAATGAATAATAATCCTCCTTTCTGGAGAAAGATTTTGCCAACTCCTGGTCCGCTGCAGAATGTGAATTTTTAAGTTTCCAAAATATATCCTTTAAAATTGATTTCTTACCAACGGTTGATGGACAATCCGCTGAGAATCCGTCACCAGTTGATGGATCTTTCAAATAAACATAATATTTATGAATTTTTGATTTTGCTGGATTTTCTGAATTTGGGATGAATCTTATTAAAGATTTATAAACACCATCCTTACCATTTTCTGGATATGGTTTATAAAAATCATCCTTTTCATTTCCCGAAGTTGGTACTTTTGTTACTAGCGATTCCGCGTCTAAATTGAAAATGTCTAAATTGCTCATAATTTTTCTTGATTTTTTTTAAATTTTAATTCTTAATTTTTTTACCTTTAATTTAACTTTTGTTTCCCTTAGATCATATAAATTTATTTTTTTCTATCTTCCCTGTGTGTTGGGTACATATTATTGTTACTATATAAAAAAATGGATAGACGCACCAGTGCCTCTATCCATCATAATATATTGATATTCTATTGATTCAAAATTATTCATAAAATTACCTTAAATTTCCTCTTAAATTTCCCTAAGAAATTAACTCAAATTTTTCAATAAATATAGAACTATCCAAGTGGCATCCACAATGTCGTCTATAGGTTTATTTACAACCCCCGACGGGGTTATCCATTCTTTTTTATTTTGCTCTAGAATTCTAGAGAATATGCTGAGGTTTGTTTCGCCATGTTTAAAATCGATTAATGACTCGTAAAGCTCATTCTTTTTCGCATTACCCTTTAATGCAAATTTTTTTATTGATGTTGGTGAAAAAACGTGAAATTTATCAACACCAATCTTATTTATTATTCTTTCTCTCAAAAGTGAAGTTGCCATTGATATATCTATTAATGAATTTCCATTGGAAGAAAAACTCAATCCCTCCATTGCTACATCAAAATTACAATCTCCCATTATTTCAATTATGGAATTCCAAAGATCGTCAACTATTTCTAAAAAATATAAGATCTTAACTCTTTCCCTTTTAGAGTAATCGGACGGCAAATCATTCTTTTCTATAAACATCAGTATAAAATTTTCATCCGAATCCAATACTGAATATGGCTTTTTAGAATTTTTTACTAATGAGTTTTTTGTTCTATCCGATCTTGTTAAGGAACCCCAGATAAATTTACCATCCTTGTAACAGCAAAATGCGGGGCAATTTATGGAAAAATCTATTCCAACTAAATTCATTAAATCTTAATTAAAAATTATACATGCTCCCTGTTACCAGTATTACCCGTATACCCATAAACTTTAGAAAGCTTATCATAACATTTTTTTACCTGCTCGTCTGATAAACATTCTACAATATCATCAAGTACTCTCCTATCATTTCCAGAAGCAGCGATTAGGAGATTTTTCATATGATCCTTTTCACTGAAAAGTGGTTGACCATATTTCATTTCGTTTATTTTTTGTAAATCTGAAAACGTTCTCATATATTTTATATTTTACTTTAATGTATATATCCTTATTTGAATTCCATTCTGATGTCAATATAATTACATTTAAAACCCATCTTGAATGATTCAAATTGTGGATTGTTCTGGGTGTAATTAAGTGAAAGCTCAGTAAATGAGGTGAATATAGATTGTTTAAAAGTAACTGAAGCAACTATATTACCCTCGCCATCTAAAATTCTTAAAGGTAGGTCCTGTATCCAAAGATTCTCGTTTTTGAAATTAAGATTCCATAAAACCGTATCCAACATTATGAAGTAATTCATAAATCCGTCAGTATTTTTGAAATCTATAGTAAAATCCTGACTGAATAGGTCCTGTATAGGTGTTGAACTCTTATATTGTATTTTTTTCCCCAGATTCCTTACTTGTTCAACACTATCTATCTGCATACTTGGAAACCCGATGGTTTGAATAGTACTATTCATATAATCGTTTATATTATCGAAAGGAATCGGCTGTTTCCTTATGTATGGGAGATACTTTTCAGTTATTGCCTCAGGAAAAAAACCCCTTGGGAAAACAAAATAAAAACTACTGCCTTTTGGATTTAATAACATAACTATCTTACCTTAAGATTTCTTAAAAATGAAGGAGATAGAATACCTGTTGCTGCCTTTACAAATTCATCCCTGGTTAATTTTGGATATTTTATTCTTCCTGGTCTACCAGGTTTTAAGAAATAATTAGATATTGTTCTATCCGCCCATAGGAGATTTTTGTATGCTCTTATCTCAACAGAAAGAGCTGCTATCAATGTATTTCCTGTTAATATCTGATTTGTATTAGAAGCAGTTGAAACGGTTCCTATTGCTCCGGATGGACCTGATGTTGCTGGTGTGATTGATCTAATGGAAGGAATAGGTGCATTTACCTGACCTATAAGATCCTGTCCACTTGTAAATGCAGTTGGTCCTACGGTTTGAACTACAGGAGCAGCTGCAGTAGGTCCAGTTTGGAAATCTTCCTCCCCGTCCTTTTTCCAATAACCCCAATATATGACAGAATTAGAATTATTTACGGAATTTATTATTCCAGTAGTATTCGAAGCAACAGAAATTGAGTTATTTGATGATTTAACAGCCAATGCTTCATCTCTTCTACCTTTAATAACTGTTTCTATTGTTTTTTCTAAAACGTTGCTAGAAGTGCCAGAATTAACTGTAACTGTGCTTCTATCAGTAACTGAAGTTGAAACTTGGTTAATTGAAACGCTGTTAGTTATAAAAAATCTTCTGTCGTTTAATTGCAATATTGTGGTTGAATACGATTCATCAATTTTAAATGCTAGCTCACCATTAGACGGGCTTGCAAGGTTATTGTCTTTCAGGGAAGGCACCTGTATTTTTTTACCAGTTGGATCTATAAAAGAAATACTAAAATCACCTGAACTTGTAAGATCAATAGGGACTGGATCCGATGAAGGCCCACTTTTAACAAATTTGAATTTAAAATAGTTATCGAAAGGGGATATAGCTATTGTCATCTTCCCGCTACCCATAGCAACAGTTTGGGATGATCCTGTATCTATACTTAACGAGTTATTTGTAAAAGTTAAGTTATCGAAACTGGAGGATACATAATTCTCATTAATAAAAACATTGGTATATTTTATTATCTCCTTAGGTTTGGGAACTATAGGATTCATCTGTATTGTTGGTTGAGAATAAATCCTATTATAAATTCTTTGAACCTGTGGGAATTCACTAAGCTGTATGGGTGTAATCTTTGTTCCCCACTGTGATGGATTGGTTGATGTATATGATGATATTCTTATAGTCCTACTTTGATCCTTACTGTTAATAAGTGTCATAGTGTATCTTAAAGTGAAACTAGCAGCAACTCCACCATTCCTAACTATGGGTCTATAAAAATTTGGGGTGTCATATGATGTTGTTTGGATTTCTTCAAACTGTGAAGTTCTTATAAATGATGCACCGATCTGTTCCAGTACTTCTATTTTGTGACTTATGTAATATGAATTTCCTATGGAATTTTGGAAAAGAATAAAATCCTCTATAAATCCCTCATTATCGGTTGCAAAAAATTCAAAAAATTCACCTTTATCAGATTCTTGAATTGTTGCACCTATGTTTGAAAATGGATCCTCTTGCTCCAAGGAAAGAGTACCAATTTTTGAAGAATTATATCTGGCGTATCCAGCAAAGTCCACTGTGTTTTGTACCTGCCAAGTTGTTACTCTTATGGGTGAATTATACATGAATCCCCTTCCACTTTCACTTATTAAACCAGCTAATGTTTGTGGTTTAAAAACAGGGGAGGCAACAAGATATTTATTATTCATATCTCGGAGATTAGGAATCTTTATCTCAAAATATTTATCATAGATATCCGCGCCGATTGTAACAGGATTTGGATTTAAAACATAGTCTTGCTCTGTTCCTTTTTTAATTAAAATTTGCGATACTATTACTGGATTTTGATTTACATCCTCATAATCTATGGACAGTATTATACCATCAAGGTTATTTAAATTATATCCTGCTCTTATGTGATACTTTACTGTATCATAAACAACCAATAAATTAGAAGGAAATGTAATTGGTAGATCTATAGTGTTTGTGAGTTCTTCAGAATAATCATTAAAAGGAATTATAAGATCTGAACTAAGCGTAACAAAGGAGTTTTCAGCTATCCTAACAACACTATTTGTAGTGGAATTGTGTGTTATAGAATAATCCTGAACCGGATTAAAAATCTGAACACCATTTGACATGTATCCATTTATGAGCTTGTCATACCCCACTGTTATGGGTCCAGAATTTGTAAAGTAATCTTCTGGATTGGGTTGATCAGCATACATATACTCCAATAATAAATATGGAGTTAATTGAACATATTTTGATGTTGTTGAAAATGCCATTTTATATATTTTTTTCCCAAGATAGAGAGAAAGGATCTAGAATCCCCTCACCATATTTATTTGAAAGGGATTTTATAAAACTTTCCTCTTCCATTCTACATTTTTCTAAATCACCAAGAAGACATTCGGATTTTTTTGACATGTTTTTAAGAGACTCCTCGACAGTGAAAAGTTCCTGATGAATCTGAATGAACTTTTTCGACAATTTAAGAATTTCAGATTTCTCCTTTTTTGTAAGTTTTCCCATAATTTATTTCTTTTATATATCTTAAATTTAACCTCCAAGAAGACCACTAACGTTAGTTCCTGAAGTAAGCGTAAGAAATCTTTCTGCTAAGGCTTCAATAATAAGTGTATTAGAATTATATATATCCCCAGGAATTCTAATTGTTTGTTGAGATGTTGTCTGTCCGTAAACTTCAGAACTCCAATTTTGAGATGCCAATAGATTACCAAATTCATCGAGTATTCGCAAATCATAAATAACCGTATAACTGGAGGTTGTGTTTTGAGCCTTTAGTTCCACCTCTATCGTATCGGCGGAAGTAACAGCCTGATTATTATAAGTTCCAGATTTAAATATATAACCTGCAGCATTACCAAATGGTAAAGTACTTGTAACTAGATTAATTTTAGTTCCATTTGAATTAATTTTGTTAATTAATAGAGTAGTCAAAAATCCGCCTTGATTTACCGGATTAGTTGAGTAACCAAGAACAACCCCCAAAATATTTGATTGTGGTGTTCTATTATAGCTATTCATATTAGTGGTCCAATTTATGACTAAAGGATTAGTAATCACAACAGGCTGGGTTTGTAATATTAATTCAAAGTCTATTTGTCCATAATATCCATTGCACGTTTTCCAAAAAGCCCTTGGAGCTTGTCTAGTTTGGGTAGCCCTAGAAACCCATGTGAATTCAACATATTGACAATTTATCCCAGCCGAAACAGGTATGGAGGCGTTAGCAAAATCATAATAATAAAAGAGACCAGCTATTGAAAAAACAAACCCTTTAATATATTTAACTTGAAAATTTGAATCTATCGAATTTAAAAATATCTTATATGTGGAAGATAAAAAATCCTCATATAGTGGGGTATTTGACGTTGAATTACTCGAGGGAATCCTTATGTAAATTCCATTATCTGATTGGTCGGTATAAGAAGTTGGAGTAATAACTATAACGTCATTTACCCATAAAGATGCCTGAGAAAGGTCGATTATATTATTTATTCTTTTGTTTTGTAGCGAAATTGGGCCAGTTGCATAGGGCAAAACTCCATTCAAAAGTATCGTGTTTTGTCTGTAATTTGATGTTGATTTTACTAAATATGAAAATGGACCAGCAGTTCCTCCCACAACCCCACCAGTGGATCCAATAATTGTTTGAGAAAAATTACCAGCTCCGTTTGTTCCTAATGGTGCCTGCGAAATATAGGGCGATCCTGATGAATCAAGAATCTCAAAAATCCTACTAGGTGAACTTGTTGAATTTAAAAGTATTCCACCATCCAATTTCGGATTTAATGGAATCGATGAAGCCACATAAGAATTGGAATTGCTTGTTCTTATTTCCATTGGAAAATTTATAGTAAAAAAATCTGAATTTAGATTTAGATTACCAGTATTAATTAGCAATGGAGTTCCTGACCCGGTACTATAATTACTTGTTATATAAAAGTCGCCAGTTCCACCGATTTTGAATGAATTATTACTTGCAAAGGAAGCAGAATTTCCGAAAAGAATTGTTGATGCAGAATCTGTATCGATATTAATTTCCAGAGATGATACAAAAGATATATTTCCATCACTTTTAAGTGATAAATTATTATTAGAACCAATGGAATCCCAATAAAATGAAGGAACTCCGGTGGAAACGCTATTTGATTTTCCAAATGTCATCACGGGGGTTGATGTTTGATCAATTGTTGATATAACAACTTTGGAAGCGTTTTTATTTATTTCAGAGGATGGTAAAATCCTATCGGATAAAACTAGGGAAGCAGTTGCACCATTTACATTTGTTGAATTAAAACCAATAGTTGATTTATCAATCGAAGATCCTGGTCCTAGTATATTTACATATGCTTCAAAGAAAGTCGAATTGAATTGGCTAAATTGACTAAAAACCCATCCACTTGGTCCTAAAGTATAGATATCACCATTACTTGATGACGTATCAATCCAGACATCATATATTTTGGACCCTGTAGGTTGATTCGGTTGTCTATACCATATGGAAGGAGCACTTCCGGTTACTCCTTTTTTACCTTTGAATCCAGCCGGACCAAATATACCAGTTGCACCTATTGGACCAACATGTCCATCCGGACCAACTCCAAAAAACATTATCTGATTGAAGTTATAATTGATTTTATCCCTTATAACTTTATCACTATCTCCTCTAAAAATATACTTAGTATTAAATCCCATCTTTAAGCTGTTGAATTAAATGTTACTAATGAACCACATCTTATTGTCGATGTTCCACTAGGGGTTAAGTTTCCTCCTGATGCAGAATAATAAACTTTAAACCATCTTCTATTTCCGTTTGTATTACCAGTACCTGTTATATTAATTATAGTTATATCTATCATGGATGCACCTTGTCCTAAATCAGCATAAGAATAATTATTTGAAACCGAATTATTAGGAGAATTGGTTGGTGAATTTCCCGTATTCAGACCAATATATCTAAAATAATCGCTACCGTCACTATAAACTCTAAAATTTATGGATTCATTATTTTCTAATAGATTCAACCAGCCCTCGTAATTACCTGGAGCGGATCCTGTTGCAGGAACCCAAATAGCTATTCCTCTGTCACCACCAGAAGCAAGTGCATCTTTTGTTATGAAATAATCGGATCCATTATTACAGAAAAGGAAGTTACTTCCCGATGAATTTATAGAAATTCCTGGCAAAACAGTAGTCCAATTTACCGTTGCTGGGGTGGACCAAGTTGAGGATTGTGTTATTGTTTGGGATTTCTGAAGTGATGTTACTATCTTGTTATATCTAACCAATCCAGCTCCATAAATTTTTAAAAGACCAAATTGGGATGGGGTTACCTGATTTACAGTAAATAAGGAAGCTGTATCGTTTGAGGTTGCATTATAAATATATCTTAAATTCCCGGTTGATGTGTTTTGCGAAATTAATCTAAGAGCAGTACCCAAATTTCCTGAAAAAAGATTCTGAGAAAATCCAGTATAGAAATCAAAATTTTGTAAATTTGATGCGAGATTTCTTCCGTAGAATGTTATATTTCCATTTATATTAAATTCTATAAAATTTCCAGATAATATAGAAAGAGTCCCTGTTGATGAATTTAATGAGACATTGAATCCATTTGAATTAATACTAGCTGATCCATTCCCGGCATTAAATACTAAATTTCTAAATGGGGAATCAATCTTGAAATAACCACCGGTTATGAATCCGATTCCGTATTTATTATCCGATGATGATGCACCACTTGTCAACCAATAAAATCTTGGGGTACCTGAGAGATATAAAGGATTGGACAAATAATCAGATTTATTAAATTCCAATATGTTTGAAAAAGCACCACTAATGGATGAATTTGTACTGATGATGAATTTACTATATTGGGGATTTAGTACGGTATTTGGAAGCAAAGGAGTACCATTTGTATATGCACTTTGATTATCACTTATTACAATATTATAATCGATTGGGGTTTCGGATGATATAAAATATCCAAATTTATTAGTTATTCCAGCAGAATTCGATATTGGGCCATCGATATCAAATAAATCCTGGGATTTTATATTCAAAAAATATTCATTCCATTGGGAGTTACCAAATATATAAACAGTATTATCATCAGAGGTGTCTACCCAAAAATCCCCATCTATGACTGGACTACCCGATATTCCAACGGGCTCTGTATCACCAACATACCAAAAATTTCCTCTTCCACCAGGATCCCCTACAGATCCAATTGGACCAGCATTTCCCTTTGGTCCATCCGGACCCTCATCACCAATTCTTCCATATGGACCTCCACCAAAAAGTACAACCTCCTGGAAATTGAAGTTGCATTTATCAGTAAGATTTTTTTGAGAATCTCCGTCCTCTATTCTTAAAAGTTTTAAATCTGCCATTATTGGGAATAGTCTATAATGGTATATATATCAATCCGCAAGGGTATTATAAATTTAAAGAGTAAAAGATCCAGCAGATCCACCTAATGGGCCATAAGCTCTGTAGTAAACTAGGCTTGAAGATCCGGTTGGTCCCCTCAAAATATTAAAATCAACACTTCTAAAATATGATGTTGAGGGAAAAACAACCAATGGTGAAACGGACCCACCCGTGATACCCTTTCCTAAATATCTAATAGTTCCGTCATTAACACCCATATTAGGCCAAAGACTATTCGGATAATTAACCGAATTTTCCGTGGCATTTCTGGATAGAGTAACATTTATTTCTATAGCTTCTCCCGGATTTATACCACCAGTAGTTCCAAATGATCCATCAGATCCTGTAAAAATACCAATTCCAATATTACCAGATGTTATAGGATTTGTATTAAGAAGTATTCTATTACCGTCACCAAGAACTACCGATTGTTGAGGTGTTTGCGGTCTAGATATAAGAAACCAATTTATATTTTCAGTCAAATATGTACCGGTTGCTCCAGGAGTTGAAGATCTTATTGTATATGGTGACTGGGTTTTTTTTATTCTAATTTTACCCTTTGTGTTGACGTAAAATTCTGGACCATTCGAACTACCCAGATAAAGTGGATAAACATTGTGAGACAAAGAGTTAAAGTCATCTGATGTTCTTTCCGTTCTTAATCCGGAGGTTCCTCCAATATTTAAGGTAACACTTGGAACGTCCTGGTTTCCTTGTGGAAAGAAATTAAAAGATCCCGTAGCAGATCCTGAACCTCCGTGTATATTTAATTGATTGCTTCTAAAAATGAATGATGACGTCGGACCAGCATTTATAGAAATTCCACCAGTTGAATAAATTCCGGAATTTGTATTCCCGTAGTCTATGTCAATATTCCTTGTTGATCTAAAATTAAAATCCGAAAAATTAGCTTGGAATCCTCCACTTGCTCCCATATTAAAAGACCCTCCAGGTATTTGCAAAAGTAAAGAATTATCATTGGGCGAAGTATTTTCCCATTTGAATACTGGGTGGATTGAATAATCCTGAATTGAGCCATCCTCAACATCACTTTTAGAAAATTCCACTAGCGGACCAGAATTTATGGTCTGATCTACGGAAACAACAAATTTTGATAAATTCTCGTTTAGAATTCCAGAATTTGATGTTCTATCAGCAACAATCATTAAATAATTTTCACCATTAATCTGGTTCATATAAACTGATTGACCTGTACCTCCATAGCTAAAATACGAATCCTTGGATTCAAATATCTTGCCTTCACCATAAATACTATAACCGGTAAACGACCATCCTAAAGAGTCTAAAACCCTAATATCCCCAGCGGAATCAATCCAAAAATCTCCCTCAGAAACGTTACTACCAAATGGAGAAGTTGGTTGTATATACCATCTATTTCCTCTTCTTCCAGGGGATCCTGAAATTCCGGGCAATCCTCTATCACCAATAGCACCGTCTGCACCAGTAGGTCCCAGTATTCCTTGAGATCCACCGTGTGCCTCCACGAGATCATCAAAATTATAATTTACCTTATCTATAAATTCCGATTGATTGTCGCTATAATTTAATATTTTTATGTTGGTTAATGGCATATTTATATTTTATTGATCTTTAAATTGAATTGCATATAATATGCAAATTCGCCAGATAGATTATATTCAAAGGAATAAATTAAATCATTTATTTTAGTTAATTTGAAATTGGTTTCTGGATAGTATCCATATTTAAAAAAATCGGAATTGCTTAAATCCCCTCTTACTATTATAGATTGATCCATATCTGAAATTCCAGTTTCTGTATCTTCATTTACAAAAAGATCGAATGTTAATCCCTGATATAAAACAGAAACATTACTGTCAATGTATGCATTAACATCATCATTAATAGAATTTGGATCACCAACTCCAAAATCGGATATTATATTATCTATGAAAACTTTTTTTATGCCCTCATTTAAAAGATACCTTCTAAGCATTCTATCTAGTCTTATAATACCACCAACAGTTTTTGTTTCGGGAAAATATTGCCAGATTAATTCAGCGTTTGGAAATATTGCAAGATCCATTTTGTTATAATCTGTTCCTGAAAGATATCTATCAGGTTTTCCAATCCCCGTTCCTGAATTTTCGGGAGTAATTGATTGTATACTTTCCAAAAATGAGTTAATTTGGGAATTTATGAAATTAACATCGCTATTTCCACTAGTTCTAGAAATCTGTAAAATTATATAATTGTCAAAATCAACTTCGAATGGTGTTTGCATCATTTTTGAACCAAAAAAAGTTTTACTCTCTATCATTGATCTAGTTCCCGCTACTTTTTGATAGATTGATGGTCCGGTAAAAAATTCATAATATCCAGGATCCCAGCTAGATTGGAATGTATTGAAGTCTTTTTTCCATATTGGAGATTGATCAATAAGGGGATAAACCGGTCCCTCCGGAAGATTTTGGCTTAATGCTAAAATATTGTTTCCAAGTGAAACTTTTGAAAAATTTAGATTTTTTATTACTCCAAAATAATACTTTGCCGGAGCAAAATTACAATTTCTAAAGGATAAATCTAAAATTCCATATCCAGATAAAGAATCGCTTTTGTCCCTATCAAAATGTATTATTTTTCTTGTCAGCGGTTCATACTCACCGGAATATCTTAAAAGTGTGGACGAATATGCTGATCCGGTATTAATATTATATGCTGTTGGCTTGTAATCATCTAAATTTTTAGGTCCTCCAAAAAATTTGGTTGGATACGACCCAGCATTTTTAATAATCCTGGTTGGTCTTTCCAAATTTATTTCGAATTGATCGGAGGAAGAAACTGTTTGTGTCCCGTCCCATGAATAGGTTGTATATTTAATGAATTGCGATCTTGAATTTATCCTTGAATAAAGTTCAGATGCAGATATTCTTCTCAGTATTGCGTCATAGTAATTTAAACCTCCATCCACCTGGAACACTGGTTTATTTTGGTAGATTGACTGGGCACCAAAAGGAATAGTAACAGGGTCAGCTGTTGAAAAAGGTAAAACGAAATAATATGCTCCAGTAGCACTTTGTGAAGTTACCCTACCAAAGCTTATATAATTTGGTCCAACCCCAGTAGGCCACGGGTAAGATACCACGGGGCTTGATGAAAATGAAGGCACCTTAAAACTAGCGAAACCTGTAGGATCCTGTACAGTACTTGATGTGGAATCTGTTGTTTCAACGAAGAATGAATGTATTTCATCTCTAAGATCAGTATCATAGTCTGCATTCGGTATGAGATTGATTGATCCTGCCGAGGTTGCATTAACAAAGCTTCCTGAGGTAACAGATAAATCCAATGCACAACTTAATTTAACATCTCCGTTTTTATAGAATCTTTGCCCTATTTCCCCAGTAGCTGAAACAAGGGATTCTTTGTTACTTAATGAATATAAAAGTGTATAGTCTAAATAAGGAATATCGCCAGTTGATCCAACAGGAATTGATTTGTAATCAGACATAACAACATCACACACGAAAACAATAAATTTTTGCTGAGCATTTTCAATAATTTCATATCTAACAGGAGATTGGATGTCCGTTGTATTTTCATAAATTGGTCTTAATACAGCAGAAAATTTATAATCTTCGTATCCCCTGTATCTTGGAACATATCTATCTAATGAATCATTTAGTGGATTTTGTAGATTAGATCTTCTTTTAAATGTTATTTTTATTCCTCTGAAAAGAGTCTCATAAAATCCATCAGTCTTGCTATAAATAAGAGGAGAGAAAAGCTCCTTTGTATACGATTTTAGATCCCTAAATTCAATAGGATAATCCTCAGGTTCAACAGTGAAATATGAAGAAAGATAAAGCTCGTCCACAGGATCCGCACTTTTCAATAAGGTCATATCTAAATCGGACGAAAGGTAACTATTCTGATCGTTCATTAATGCTAATGGGAAATCTGGGGGAGGAGTTTGTAGAAGGAACCATTCATGGGTTAGATATCTTGGGTCTGGTGAATTCCTATCCAGACTTGGTGAGAAGTTTGTTGGGGTAAAAGCTGGACTTGAATTTAATCTATATCTATTACCTCTTGCATCACTTCCTCCCAAATAAACCCATTTATTAATATAAGGAACTATCCTTGATATATTGGAAAGCGAAGTATTGTAATTCTCTTCCAAATAAGAATATTCACTTCCTATCTTTCCCCTCGTAAAAGTATCAAGCTTTGTTGCATTTTCTGGTAGCGATCCTGGGCTCAAACTTTGTATTCCTATAAAACCACTAAATGAATCAAGATCGGTATTATATCCAGAACCGGTTAAACCATACGCACCACCAATCCCTTCGAAAATAATATCAGAAAATTGTGCAGGATAAACCACGGTTTGTTTAAATAGGTCCGGATTTGCATTTGTATAGGAAGAAAATCCTGTTGCTCCGTAAAAAATTCTATTGGATGTGCCAGTTGTACTATCACCTATAGGGGTAGAGGAGTTTCCATATGTTATCTGACCCTGCTTAACTATATAGGGAACATTTGGCTTTATCGAACCTGATACTCCTGGTTGAATCTGATAATATTTATAGGTTTCCCCGGTTGGAGTATAACCATAATTGGAATACCAAAAATCGAAATCAAATTCTTTCACATCAAAGAACGTGAAAACCCCAAAATTAAGAGAAGCTGCTTTGTGAACATTAAAGGATTTATCTGAACCAAAATCAACAAAAACATTCTGATCCTCTAGAACTATCACACTTTCGTAAGCAAAATTATTAAAACCTATCACTTTATCGGAATCAGGCTCATAAACTGGTAAATCAACAAATCTACATATTTCATTTACCTTAGAAAACCCGTCTCTAACACCAATAAAATCTCCTACATTTACAAGTCCCAAATTCTCAGACGAAAAAACTATTCTATTTTCTCTTTTTCTTGTCCCTCCTTTAAAGTAGGTTACACCAGATATGTTTGATGCATCAGTCCCATTAATCTTGATATATTCAGAAAATTCGAAAGTATAGTATTTTTCCCAATCATTTCCATATGGATTATCACTGAATCCCAATGGTATATTTACAAGAGCTTTGAAATAACCACCATCAAATAATACAACATCTCCAGAGTTATATGCTTTAGTGTTGTCCCAAACCCCCTTATAAAGTGAAGTAAATCCGTTGTGATCCGAATATGCACCTATAAAATAATTCAAGTTTCCATATTCTCCGAAGTCTCTAACTCTTGTTATTGTACTGCCATTATCATAACCGGAATCCCAAGTTGAAAAATTCACCTGATCCATTATAAATGATAAGGCCTCAGCAATCTGGGAAACTGTCCCATTCCTTGCATTAAAATAAAAATTAGATCCCGAATAGTAATAAGATCCCTCCACCCAAACAAGAATCTCTGCAAAATCTCCAGATTGGACCACATCATACCTTAAATTTCCGTCCTTGAATGATCCATTTGGCCAATATAAACGAAAAGTTAAAGGAAGATCCTTATCGTATTGTTTTAAAAATTCTATTTCACCATAAGCTCTACCAGCAGAATCTGGCGTAAACCCTTTTATAGTTGATCTTTTTGCTGTGATCCCAGTAAAATTTAATAAATCTATAGATTCATCTTGTAATACAACATTACCGGAAGTAGCCCCGGTAGATCCGGTCGCAGAGAAAACCTCAGTTGAATAGCTGTAGGGTCCGTATGAAGATTGAGGTGAATTTTCAGAATTTTCTACATACTCCTCATCTTTTTTAAGGTTATAGAAATTCCCGTCCTTATCAGTTAGGTAGAAAATTTTATTAGAATCATAAATATTTACATCGTTTGATCCCGGTAAAAAACCATCAGCATTTTCATAATATAATCTAACACCAGAGTCTGAAGTAACCCCATATGGATTCATATCGTAGTAATAGCCAAATGCATCCCTTGGTGGCTTAGGATAATCATTATTACCCTCAGAATTTCTAAAATTCCAGAAAAATTCGCCATTAAGTCTAAGGGTCGAGAAATCGTTCCTTGAAACATACATCCCGAAATATCTATTAATGGTATAAAGATCCGAATCTTCATCATCGAATAAAAACTCAAGATTCAAAAGATTTGGACAAACTATCCCATTTCTAGAAAATCCCCCCGTTATTCTTGATTCGAAATTAATCATAACATCAGAATCTGATGATGACATATAATCGGATAAAATCTCGCCTTTTTTAGTAAATATTCCATCCGATATACTTATACCTTTGAAATAAGTATAAGAATTTGGTCCCCAATTTATATCTATGGGTGAATTAGAAAAATTGGGATCATTGAAAATATTTCTAATATATTTACCTATCTTGGTATTTTCCGAGATATCAAATGTTTTTATAATGGAAGCATTATTTAATATCTTTTTCTTGAAATAATTTTCAACATCATCAACAAGTTCTATATTTTTTAATTCATCAAAAACTGTAACAATACCAGTACCTGATATTACTTGATATGTGGAAAATTCAGATGAGCCAGTAAATATTTCACCAGCTGAATATATTATGGTCTCCCCCGACAAAGTTTTACCATAGCTTATAGTAAAAGTCTCCTCAGATTCAAATTTTTGTATAATTTTATATTTAGTGCCAGCTTCAATAACAGAAACATTGTCGGAATATTTATAACTTACAGGTTCTGGGACTTTGAATATAACAAAGTAGTCCGGTATTTCATTCTTTAACCATAGTGGTGCAAAATAGGAAAAAGACTCGTTGTAATTCTTATCAATTAATGTTGAAGCTCCGGAAGCATAGAAAAAATCATATTCTCCAGAGAAATTTTTTACAGCCTCTAAGTTTCCTCTAGTAAAAGTCCCAACCTGAAAAAAAACATCACTTGAAATTTTTCCCTGGTCTAAAAAATTATAAATATCTAAAGCATACGAGTTTTGGCCAGTAATATTGAATTTTTTGAATCTATTGCTACTTAATGTCTGATTCACATTCATTGAATTAAAAGAAACCCCGCCGGAAGAATCAACGGTTATTTTAAGATTTCCGCTCAATGAAGGGTTTGTTCTTAATACACTGAATGATGAATTATAATCAAAAAGTTTTGATGAAGACATAAATTTTTATTTAATTGTTAGGTTGAAGAGCCACTATCAAAATTAGGAGCTACCAACGTATCGTTTTTATAAGATCCAGTAACTTGAACATCAAAGGAAAATATATCCGAATTTTTCGCTTGTATATCTATCCCTATTTTCTTAGTATATGTAATATTGGAAAGGTTACCACTTTTTCTCCAACCGCCTATGTACCCAGCCTTATCAACGGGTCTGAATTGAAAAACTAGAGGAACATTTATTGCATTACTGTCCCCGCCACCAAGTTCGGTTGTTGATAGAGAAGTACTTCCGGAAACCTGTACCGATGATGCAGATGATGGAGCTAAATAAAGATAGGCTCCACATGAATATTTTCCAATCAGAAACTGATCATTCGAGGTGAAACCAAGCTTATCTGAATACATGTTATCATTTCTAGGTGTTGATGAGCTTGTTGTTGCATTATCTGGAAGCCTATATTTTTGTTGAACCCAATATTGATTTAAAGAAGTATCTCCCCAAAAAGTTTGAGTGTGTCTAAATGGTGGATATGTTTTTAAACCATCGGAATAAGGTTTAACTAATGAATCATAATTTGTAAAAGATGTAGTTTGACCAATACTTATAAGATATGGATGTCTAACATCTATACAAAATTCGGATATATTTCCACCTCCATTGGGTGTTCCACCAGTAACTCCGCTATAAGTTCCACTCCAAACATTTGCAGAGGTTGCACCAATTACGGTTGAGGGTGTACTAAGGGGATTATATGGAATCATACAGCTTCCATTTTGTGGATATGTGTCATTCACCCCAAAATTTATATAAGGAATAATGGAAATACCATCAGAACCATTATATGTATAATTCGCTATAAATGAATTAGAAAAAGATTGTCCAGTCTGAATCCCTCCAGTATAAAGGTCCTGATCAAATCCAACACTTCTAAACCTCGGATAAATAAACTGGGATTTAGAATTTGTGGAGGCAAAGGGTGGGGCCTGTCTGAATGATTGATTTCCAGAAACCTCAGCTGTGGTTAGTGACGTTATTGATATTGGGCAGGATCCATATCCTAGATTATCATCATACCCAGCAGGTAATCCTGGTTCCCCACTGTCAATAATTGGTGCTTGTTGTGATAAACCGCCAGGGATTGTAGAAGCAAGTTCAAGAATAGAAGCAGAAGGGTTGAAAAGTTGTATATTATAAGTGAAAGATGCTATTTTACCCGCATCTGAGCCTAAGGGATCAGAAAATATATCGCTAAAAAAACCAGCATTTATTTTTATCGATGAACCTTTAGAAACCTTAAGCTTATTACCAGATTGGTCCAAAACATAAACCTCCAAAGTTCCTCTAGCATCGGATAATCTTGATGTCAGAGCATTTATTTGGTTTTGCATATCATTAATCTTATCGAAAAGACTTATAACAGCACCTGCACTATTAAAAAAACCAGAAGCTATTCCTAACGTATCATGGAAATAAACTTTATCCCCCGAAGTAAATTGTTGGGAAAGGTGAACCGGAAGTCCTTGTGAATCAAGTGTTCTCTGCATTCTTACTACCGAAGCATCCTGATTATTTGTTGCGAGGGTATCAGAAATACCAGTTACAGATAAGCTATCAGGGAAAGAAATTATTACAGATTCCGAAAAATCCGACGTTTGAGCGTTATCTGGCCATCCACCCTCGGATATGGACATAATTTGAATTTCAACTTTTTCACCTTTTGTAATCGGAATATCAAGTTGATTAATATTTTGAACATTAGAATCGGAAGTTATCTCGTCTGCCCAAACATAGATTCCCTTCGAATCGCTATAAACTTTTTTTCTTATATCTGTTTTATATTCGGTCCAATTGGAGAAAGAAGCATTTTTCTTTTGTCCATCATTATCAACAAACTCTATATTTTCAGACGGCTGAGCTGATCCTCCATCATTTAGATATCTATATCTAACGGAGAATTGTATAACATTTTGAGGACCTGTTACTGGATCCTCCTTTGGTGCCGGAATTGGCCAAAAACCTCTTACTCTATACTTTGGTTGAGTAATAATTTGAGGAACATCATTAACCAATACATTAATTTCATCCACTAAGGAAGCATATAATTGGGATTTATTAGTTCTCTCATCAATTAATGAATTCAAACTAGCAGTTATTGAAGCTATGTTAGCTCCCGGAGGTGTGGTAAGTTGAGATTGGGCAATAAGATCATTATTTCTCCTTGATCCAAATTGGGTATCTTCAATATTCCTATCCGCACCAGAATCTAAAAAGAATCTACGTCTACCCCTATTATTACTAGTTGCTTGCCCGGAATTTAGTTGCAATCTTGTTTGGTTTATTGCCTCATCGAGAGCATCTATTTCACTTTTTAATTGTGTTTTTAAATTTAATTTGTCCTCTATTACCTTGGCTGAAGTTGAATCAGTAACTTGTTTATTTATCTGAACAACTTTAAAACTATCAGTTGTAACTAGCGGTGCATCTGGTTGAACAGCCTGTATTGCTGGAATTTTGTTTTCTTTTGCAGCACCAAGGAAAACTTTTCCTAAATCTGATACGTTATTAAGATAGTAATTTTCAAGGGTAACAACCTGACCACTCGAATCTTTTGTTTGGAGTTCATTGCTCCAAAAAATAACACCGGTTGACCAGGAAGCGCTCACTATATTAAAATTATCGTCTATAGTTTTGAAAAATATACCTTGTCTTTCGTCAAATCCAACATTTATCTGAACGTTTCTAGGTCCGAAATCAGTTGAAGAAATTGAGATGCTTTTTGCTCCGATTTGTATTGGTTGATATCCGGATAATCTTTTTGCTTGTATTGATGACTGATCATTATCCACGGATGTAATAAGATATAAACTTCCATCAGGAGTAGCTATTTGATCGTTTATGTTCAAACTTTTCCCATCGATCACATTTACTAAAGTGTCGGTATAGGATAATTTATCAAGCTTGTAATTTCTTCTTATTTCTTGGAATGTATTACCATTAGCATCCGTTGATGTAACGTTATCATCGTAATACCCTATAACACCGAAATCACCGATGTATCTTATTGTTCTTAATGGTAATTGTACTATATCCTCATCAACAAAATATCCAATACCATTATTTCCAAGTTCCTGTAAAAATTGATCATATCCAAGATCATTTCTTCCCTTAAGAACGTTATCAAAATAGTTTTTCTGTTCATCAGTTTGTGTGTTTGCTATGATTCTTTTAACGACTATTCTATCAGCAGAATCTGATATTTGTCCAGTAACATTAACAGAAACAAAAAGTAGGGGACTCAAGAAACTTTCAAAAAACCAATTGTCCTTCACCCCAAATGTACTGGGAACTGATAAATTAGTTAACCTTGGTGGTTCCTTAAGGGTTTCTGATTTAAAAACTTGAGAATAAGTTCCATCCGGATTTCTTACTGTAGCTGAATTATTTCCTATCCCCGCCAGGGATCTAATATTTGAATCAAGCCTCTGTATTTCTCCCCTCATGAATCCATAAGAAGGAATATTTACATTTTGGGGTAAACCCTGCTCATCAAGCATTTCAATAGTTACTGAATCATTAGTTGATACAGCAACCTGGTTTAATCCATTAATTATCTCCAGTGAATTTTTTTGGAGTCTCAAAAATTGAGCTAAAAGTGAACTTATTGTATTCTGAGTTCCAGCCATTTTTATTTTATTTTTTAATTATTAGTCAAACTTTTACCTACACAATCAACCTGAAATTTGAGATTTCTTTCATCTATACAGACTATATCTACAACTGGCATATAGTCCTGTGCTGAGAAATCCTCCTCGTCCAAAGTTATAATTATGGTGGAATATGATACACCTGATGGCGAATCTAAAGGATATAGACCTCCAAAATCAGTAACTATAGGAATTATAAATTCACCAGGATATATTCTATCTCCAAATGATAGTCTAAATCTCTGTCCAAGTTTCCATTTTTTTGTAGAATCCTTAATTCTTATAGTCATATCTCCATTTAAAGTCAAAGGAGTTCCACCGTTTATATGTTTAAAATAGTTTGAGAAATCCAGAAGGGTTATATCATTGTCCCCATTTTGGGTTAAAGTACCATGAGATAAATCAGAACCTATATTAAAATCCTGATTTGAATTATTTACTTTAACTGTATTTGGAGTTGATCTATCCAGGAGTATACCATTGCCTTGTTGCAAAAGGTCCAAATTATATGATATTTCAACGCTAGTTTGATTATTTATTATGGACCTTACTAAATCATAGTTTTGATTAATTAGTCCCATTATAGCGCTTGTATTGTTGAATAAAGCCTGGTTAGCAGCTAAGGATTGTTCCATAGCTGTGATTCTTCTATCAAGATTGGCCGACGTGGAAGATGATAGTGTGACATTTTCAAGATTTGTAACTCTGTCACTCAGAGATATAAACTCATCAGCAGAATTATTTAGAGTTGCACTGGCATCTTGCAGAACATTCATCGAGTCCATAAACATAGACAAGGAAAAGGGAGAATAATCATTTATTGCTTGTTCAACCCCAGTTTGATCTATATCAGTATCAAATTTTAAATTTATTTTAAATCCGTATGAATTACCATTCAATTTTGTAACTGGATTTGGTCTATATTTTTTAGACCTTGGTATATAGATCCCGCTGTCTGTATTTACATCATCCAAGAAAAGAACACCATAAAGATTCGTTGCCACATCATTTGGATTTGCTGGATCATAAACATCATAATAGATCAAAACAGCATTAAATTCAAAATCCTCCGCGTCTGCAGTTGAATTGAACTCCTCCAAAGTTGAAATATTTGGATTAGTTATTATCTCCTTATAAGAATTAGGATCGAAATCAATCCCAATTGAATCTATTTGAGATCTCAAATAATTAACGGATACGGAATTAAATGTTTTTGTTATAAAATAATTATAGGGATTTGTAAAAACAGCATCGGTAAAATACGTGTTAGCAGTATCTCTAGGTGAATACCAATTTCCAGCTACAGATCCTGATGTTACCCCTGTATTTATATAACTAGCAGAAGGTGCACCTAAAACATCATCATCAAATATAGCAAGATTTGTCAATCCACTTGGATTGGTTTCATCGTAAGATCTACCAAATAGGTATTCATCATCTAATGGATCAGGTGGATTATTTGTCCATTGATAATCCGGATAATAATTAGCATCAACAACGTTTTTGAAAAGAACTGTTGGGGTGCTACCGTCCTTTGTTGGGATGTAGACATAAACCTCAGAATATGTGTTGGTTGAATTCTTAACTGAATTAACTATATCCAAGTTTCCAACATATTGAACTACCCTGTTATAATATCCCCCAGTCATACCGAAAGAACCGGTAGTACCCGGAGTTGCATCACCCTCAACATATCTTCTTTGTGTTACGGGTAAATCATTTACGATCGTGACCGTGTTTTGGTTAAGCGAGGAAGAAACTTCGGATGAACTAGCTTGTCTCCATCTAATAGCCCCTATTTCTTTTAACCATTTAAAAAATATTCTTTCCGATATATTTTGTTTTAATGTTGAGTTGTATTCATCACTTCCA
>Ga0315903_10002731_pt1 | contig 25378 bp, 21 predicted proteins | sample LakEriMetagenome_7_FD_203524 | JGI IMG/M metagenome (GOLD analysis project Ga0315903, IMG submission 203524) | Freshwater fungal communities from buoy surface, Lake Erie, Ohio, United States - Buoy 2 MA119 | ecosystem: Environmental > Aquatic > Freshwater > Lake | place: USA: Lake Erie, Ohio... | reverse complement strand
CCTGCCGACGATCAGCTACTCGTGGCGTGATGAGTTCTATGACTCGTTCTTCAACAACGACAAAGAGCTCTCGCCAGCCTACGACAACCTTGACGCGCGCCTGAACTGGAAGTCGTCGGACGAAGTGCTGGGGCTGACCTTCTGGGTCCGCAACCTGACCGACGAGGAACAGACCACGAGCATCTCGGCCAACGGCTTCCGCAATGAAGACCTCGGCCGTTACCAGACGTTCGCGTTCACGCCGCCGCGCATGTTCGGCGTCGACCTGCTGGTAAACTACTAGGCCTGCGCGCGCTTCGGCGCGCACCGGTTGGTGATCCAAGACTGCGCCGGCCCCCCACGGGGCCGGCGCTATTCGTTTGGCCCTCTCGGTCAAATCACAGGCTGACGTCGCGTCGAGGCTCATCAGCGGAGATTGACCCGGGCGGCATCTCGCGCGCGAATGTGGCGTCACGCTGAATGCGGCGGACGCATTGGAGGAGCGGTCATGAAGAAGGTGCTTCTGGGCATTGCGATGCTGGCGTTGGGCTGCGGTCAGGCCGCGGCGCAGGAGAGCTGGCAGCCGCCACGGACGCCGGATGGCAAGCCGGACCTGCAGGGGACATGGAGCAATGCGAGCCTGACCACGCTGGAGCGGCCAGCGCAGTTCAAGACACAGACGATCCCGGCCGACCGCGCGCTGCAGATGGAGCAGGCGCGGGCGCGGATGATGCAGGCGTCGAATGCGCCGAGCAATCCAAACGAAGGGGCTCCGACGGATGGCAATGCGAATGCCGGCTACAATGCATTCTGGATTGATCCCGGCACGCAGTACGGCGTGGTGAAGGGCGAGACGCGGTCGTCGTGGATCGTAGACCCGTCTGACGGCCGCATACCCTACACAACGGCAGCGAAGAAGCATCTCGAAGACCGTCTGGCCAAGGTACGCGGCACTTGGGACGGGCCCGAGATCCGGCCGCAGGGCGAGCGCTGCATTGTCGGCTTCGGCTCGACCGCCGGGCCGCCCATGATCAATGTGCTGTACAACAATCACTACCAGATCGTGCAGACGCCGACGCATGTGGCGATCACCGTCGAGATGATCCACGACGCGCGCATCATTCCGATCGGCGAGAAGCGTGATGCGAAAGGCTTCGACACCTGGCTAGGGAATTCGGTGGGCTGGTGGGAGGGCGACACGCTGGTGGTGCAGACGCGTAACTTCCATCACGACATCCGCGTGCGGCCGAACATGGGCGACAGTTACTACGTTGGCGAGAACCCGGTGGTGACCGAGCGCTTCTCGCGCGCCGGGCCAGAGGCGATCCACTACGAGTTCGTGGTGGAGGAAAGGGAAGCCTTCACGCGCCCTTGGCGCGGGGAGATGACGCTGACTGCCAGCAAGGAGCCGATGTACGAGTACGCCTGCCATGAAGGCAACCACGCCCTGCCCGGCATTCTCGGCGGCGCGCGCATGGACGATCGTGAGGGGCGTGTGACCGGGATTGTTGGCGATTCCGAATAGCGGCTCAGGCTGAATCCAGGCCGCTGAAGATCGCGCGCACCAGTCGGTCGACGATGTCCAGCTCGGCGGCAAATCCGAGGTCGCGAATGTCTGATGCGACATTGACTGCGGCGTGCACGAGTGCGCCGGCAATGGCGGGATCCACCGGGCGGATCGATCCGTCGGCGATGGCGTCGGCGATCATGGCCCCGAACTGGCGGCTCATGCGTTCGGACTGTGAGATGATCTCGACCTGGTAGGCGTGAGGCATTGATGACAGGACCGAGGCGCGCAGCAGCGGCCCCTCGGCGCCGAGCTGGAAACGAATGAGGCCCGCCACGGCGGAGATGATGCGGTTACGTTCCGTGCCCGGCAGCGTGCGCGCCTGTCGCTGCGCCTCGCCGGCGATGCCGAACGAGCGGCGGAAACAGGCGGCGACCAGATCATCCTTCGCCTCGTTGTGATGATAGAAGGCGCCTTTGGTGCGGTTCAGGCTCGCCGAGATACGGTCCACCGATGCGCCGCGATAGCCATGCGCGTTTATCTGGCGCGTGGTGGCGACGAGAAAGCTCTCCTTCGACAAGTCGGTCGCGCCGGAGCGCGGATCCACGGGGTGTGGAGCGTGGGCGTCTGCTGCGCGGACGATGCCGTCGACGACCAGGTCGGACATCCGCGCGGCGAAGCGCGGAAAGAGATCGAGGTCGTACCCGTCGAGCCATGAACTGGACCAGGCGAGCTGTTCGAGCAGCAGGATGGCCCGGATGGTGCGGTCTGCCGCGTCGAGGCGGGCGAGTTCCGGCGCATCCAGCAGGCCGCGCACGCGGTGGAACATGCGCTTGTAACCTTCAGCCACGCGCGCGCGGGGCGCGCCATCGAGGGCTCGGATTGCGGCGAAGGAAGCCAGCGGTGCGGCCTCACCCCGGCGCACGTCGGCCTCGCGAGCCACATGGAGGCCGATCAGACGCGCGATCCGGGAGGCTGGATCCGTTTCGGCCTCGGCCGCCTCGATCATGGCATGAAAGGCGGCGAAGCCTGCTTCAAGGCAGGCGACCGCCAGCTCCTCTTTCCGGGGGAAATAGTAGGTCACGCCAGTTGCCCGCAGGCCGATCAGTTCGGCCACGGCCGTAAGATGCATGCCGTTGAAGCCCTGTTCGTTGAGGACGGGGATTGCGGCTGCGATGATGTCGGCGCGGCGGCGCTGGAACCTGTCGCCTGGGGCCGGTCCCGCTGTCTCATCCTGGGTTTTCCCTGTCATGACACCTACGCTTCCCGTGCCACGCGAAACCGCCTCCGATCACTCAACCGCGAATTCCGCGCCGCGGCAATCATCAGAAAGGCCCGTTTTTGCGCCATGAACCGGGGATTAACGAAAAACTCAGCTTGTTGGCTTGAGCCTTGCTCCATGGTTTCGAGGAACCATCAGGGATGGACCCCATGACTAGCTATGAGCAACTCGCACGACGCTACTGCGCCCTGATAGGCGAAGATGCCGATGACCGGATCGACGGCGTTCCCGTCTGGCGCATCGCCATGGCCGATCTCGAGGCCGCGATGAACGCGCTCGACACGTTCGGGCTCGACGTTCGGACGACTTTCCACGAAATCGCTGAAGCAACCGAAGCGCCCAAGCCGAAGAACTTCTTCATCCGCCGCGTCGCCTGATCCAAACCATTCGATACGTGCCTGCTGATGCGTGCCTGCCGATCCGTCCTGACGTCCGTCGGGTTCAGGACTTCCGCTTCTTCGCCGCCGCTTCCTTCATTAGCGCGCGCGTTGTTTCAACCACCGCATTGTCCTTTGCGACCTCTTCCGGCGACAGCTGTTCGAAGGGGATGAGCGTCTTGCGCGTCCGGTAGTAGTCGCTGCGGCCGCCGGGACGCCAGCCATCGAGAAAGCGGTCGAGCATCCAGCGTTGATGCTCCAGCTTCGCCATCGCCATATCGGGCTCGTCAGGTGTCGGAAACGCGCCAGCGGCCGGGGGCAATTCGTGGCACTCGCGATAGCCGCCGTCGGCGGCAAGCCAGCGGCCGAGATCGTAATTCCTCACGAACGCCTTGGTGCGCATGTGCGCCGCAGCGCGGCGGTTGGAGACGCGGAGCTGGTCGGTAAGTTCGTCCCACGATTTCGAAGCGCCGGTTACCGCGCCTGCGCTGCGCCGCTCATGGCTGGCGAACTGGCGCGTGTATTCCTCGTGATAACGCCGGGCCTGCGCGTCGTAGGGATTCTCCAGCATGCCCGCACCATCGAGTGCTGCGGGCCAGGCGCCGAAAGAGACGACGCGGAGATTGCAGAGCTTTCCTTCGGCAAGCGCCTGCCTCTCGCGCTCTTCCTGGACATCTGCAGGACCGCCGACCAGACCGACGCCGTGGCGCACGCTCGGCAGGCCGGCGCCATGCTGGGCGCAGAGGAAGATCGGCGCGAGAAAGAGGTCGTGGCGCAGCGCCATGGCGCGGATGGCGAAGGCGAGGCCCAGCGGCTGGTTTTCGAGGTCGATCGCAACATAGACAGCGCAGACCGGCGCCTTCGCCGCGCGCTTCTTCAGGCGGTCGATGAGGCCGTCGGCGCGGGTATCGGCGAGACGTAGATCGCCGGCGATGAATTCGAAGTCGACGTGCTTGACGAGCTCCTCGTGTCGGCCGCGGAAGTCCGGCTCGACGGTAGTGATCGCCCGCGGATCGACGACGGTGACCATCAGCTTGTGATCGCCGGGCGTGACGCAGGTGACGACGAACTCACGGGCGATGGCCTCCCCGACCTGCCCGAACCCAACGACCAGAATATGCTGGACGCTCGCGCCGATCGCCTGCGCAAGGAGGTAGGGCGGGTGGGCAAGCATGACCTGCCGCGCGGCGCCGCCGGCGTATGAGAACGGCATCAGTCGCGGCGTGGCGCGCTGGTCGATCGCGCGGTCGCGGCTGAGGCGGTCACGGATCCAGGGATCGGCGATGTGGGCCAGCACCTCGGCCTTTGGGCAGGCGCGCGCGGCCTGATATGCGGTCTGCCAGGTGTCGGCGTCATCGCCCTCGTCCACGATTATGCGGCGCGCGGACCCAGCCCTGGCGTGGCGCAGCTGGGCCTTGAGCTGGCCGCGGCGCTGCCATGTCGCGAGGCGGTGGCCGGTGGACATGCGCTCGGAGGCTAGATGGATTGCTCGTCCCTTGAACATGGCGTTGTGGGCTGCTGCATATTCCTGAGCGGCGGGGCCATCGCCGATCACGACATGGTGCCGTCCGATGAAGAGCGCATACATGAAATCCGACAGGCGCGAGCCAATGGCCAGCGCGAGCAGGCGGAGACCGACGAGGAGTGAGGCCAGCACGCCAAGGGCGCGAGCGTATTCAAGGAGAGGGGCGGCTTCCGTGTTTTGTACGGGGTCGTAATAGATGTCCGACAGCAGCAACACCTTCACGGTGCGAACGGCGATGTCGACGACGTCCGGCGCGTCCTTGGGCGCCCCGAGTTCGATGAACCAGCCTGCTCCCGCGAGAGCCAGAGCAGCGATGCCTGAGAGGACTGCGAACGTCCACCAAACGGAGAGGAAGGCCCGCCCGCGGCCGCCGACAGGGCGCGCACTCACCTCGGCATGGGCGACGGCCATGAACGATATCCCCTTGCTCCCGAGGGAGGGCGTACGGACGTTAGTGGCAAATCGCGACCGCCGCAAAGGCTACAGTGTGAAGAATTCGCGTGCTACCAAGGCCATGCTTCCAAGGGTGGCGACGGACAGTAACGGGGGCCGAGAATGAGAAAGAGCGCTTCGGAACCCGATGCGGAAGCGATCCAAAAAATCGCGCACGTGATGCATGAGGCCGTGCGCGCCTGGCAGAAGGCGAATGGACAGACGCCCGCCCCGCCCTGGTCGCGAGCGCCGAAATGGATGAAGGACGCGTCGGTCGTCTCAATTAAATGGCGTATCGCAAATCCGAACGCGCCTGCGTCGGCCCAGCACGACCAGTGGATGGCGCAGAAAAAGGCCGATGGCTGGAAGTTCGGGAAGGCCAAGGACGCGAAGAAGAAGACGCATCCGATGATGATCCCCTATCGCGACCTTCCCGCATTCGAGCAGCGCAAGGATGCGCTGGTGAACGCGGTGGTGGATGCTTTTACCTGAGCGCTACGGCTTGGCAGCTTCCTTGGCCATCCGCTCGGCGTCTGCCTGCGGGAAGCCGAGCTCAAGCAGCACTTCAACTGTGTGTTCGCCGAGCAGCGGGGGCTCGATGCGGATGTCGGCGGGGGTGCCGGTGAATTTCACCGGGTGCTGCATGGCGAGATAGGGGAAGCCTGCCGGGTGGCTGCGCTCGTGGATGAAGCCGGTTTCGCGCAGGTGCGGGTCTTCGAGAACTTCCTGCAGGGTCGAGCATCGCGCACAGGGGATGTCGGCCTTGCCGAGAAGCTCGAGCCATTCATCCGTTGTCTTGGTGGCGGCGACTTCGCCGACAAGTTGATACAGCGCGCCGATGTTTGCGGTTCGAGCATTGTAGGTGGAGAAGCGCGGATCTTCGGTCATCACTTCGGGGCGCCCGCCGAGTTCGAAGAACGTCACCCACTGCTTGTCGCTGTAGGGCATGATGCCAATATAGCCGTCCTTCGTCGGGTACGGCATGCGGTTGATGCTGGACGACCGCGTGTAGGCCATCTGCGCCATCGGCGGCTTGAAGGTGTGGCCGTAGAGGTTCTCGACCAGGTTGAAGGCGGTGAAGGATTCCAGCATCGGCGCCTCGATGAACTGGCCCTCGCCCGTGGTGGCCTTGGCATAGAGGCCCGCGATCGTGGCGTAGGTTGCGTGGAGGCCGGAGACCTTGTCGGCCATCAGGGCAGGCATGTAGCGCGGCGGGCCGCCATCGCGGACGTGGAAGAGGTCGGCAATGCCGGAGCCTGCCTGGATGAGATCGTCATAGGCGGGTTTGCCCGCATACGGACCATCCGCGCCGTAGCCGGCGCAATGGACGTAAATGATGTCGTGCTTCAGCCCCTTCAGGTCTTCATAGCCAAGGCCGAGGCGCTTCAGGCCATCCATGCGGACATTGGTGAAGAAGACGTCGGACTGCTTCACCAGGCGGCGCAGCGCCTCAAGGCCTTCCGGATTCTTGAGATCGAGCAGGATGGCGCGCTTGTTGCGGTTGCAGCCCATGTAGATGGCGCCCATGCCGGGCGCAGGCGACGGGCCGGCGTGGCGCATGATGTCGCCCGCGCCGTTTTCAACCTTTATGACGTCGGCGCCCATGTCGCCCATCAGCTGCGTGGCGTAGGGGCCGAGCACGACAGTGGACAGGTCCAGGATCCTCACGCCCGCAAGCGGGCCGGTCGACGGGCTGGTCACGCGCATTCACTCCGCAGTAGTTTGTGGCTTGCTATCGGGCGGCATGGCGGCAGGCGCAAGGGCGGCTCCCCATGGTCACGGCGGCTTGATGGCTGTGGCGCCCAAGCGACTGGATTGGCGGGATTTCGCCTGTGACGCCAAGGCACTTGCATTGGGTGCGGACTAGAACCATTCTAGCCGAGCAATGAAGACAGAGACCCGACTCCAGTCTGCCGGCCTTCGCGCGACCCCCAAACGGATCGCGATCGGCGGCCTTTTGTTTGACGGTCTGGACCGACACGTCACGGCCGACGACGTTGCGGCAATGGCGCGGAAGGCGGGCGTGCGGGTGTCTCTGGCGACGGTATACAACACACTCAACCAGTTCGTCTCGGCGGGCCTGATGAAGCGCATCACCCTGGATACCGAGCGGACCTATTTCGACACCAACGTTTCTGATCACCACCACCTCTTTTTCGAAGAGAATGGCGTGCTGCACGACATTCCCGGTGACTCGATCCGTGTGGAAGGGCTTCCGGAGATTCCGGCGGGAGCCAAGGTGCGGTCGGTCGAGGTGATCGTCCGCATGACGGGCACGCAAACCTAGCTCCGGCCTGGCCGACCTCACCCTGCCAACCTGACGTGGGACTTTGGTGCGGTAGACGCTGACGATTGCATACCGCAATGCGCAAACGCCGGTGTCTGACGGAGCGGGACGCGAGATGGCGGCACCCGGGCGGAAATCAACCCCACGCATGAATCGCCTTAACTTGCGTCAACGACGGGAACCGCGAAGCAGTCGAGTTCCTTGTTCCCACGTAACCTATGTGGGAGCATCTTCTTGCCGAACGCTGAGCGCTTTGCGCTTCACCGCCCCGAACTACTGCCCGCCCTGCAGAGAGGCGAGCGCAAGATCATCTCGTTGATAAGCAGCGAACGCCGCTCGTTAGCTGCAAGCCGGACGCTCGTTGAGGGCGACGCGGACCACCCACTCGTCTATCGTATCGTGCAGGGTTGGACGGCGCGCGTGCCCACGCTGCCCGACGGGCGCAATCAGTACATCCTCGTTTTCCTGCCGGGCGACCTGTTCGCCGTGAAGAGCATGTTCGTGAACCGGCATCCGGACGCGATCGTCACGCTCTCCGATACGGTCGTTGAACAGATCGACCATCGCAAGCTGCGCGACATCTGCGACCAGGACCCGGATGTCTCCATGCGATGCGCGTGGCAGATCGTCGAGGAAGAGCGCCAGCTTCACAGCTGGATCGTCAGCCTCGGACGCGGAAGCGCGGAAGAAAGTCTGGCGATGCTGATCGCGCAGCTGCATGGACGGCTTGTCGTTTCAGGCACGATCGCGCGCGATGCGCGTGAGTTCTTCCTGCCGATGACCCAGAGCCAGCTTGGCGATTATCTCGGGCTGTCTGCCGTTCACATCAACCGCGTGCTGAAGGCCATCCGGGACAACGGAATAGCGACATTCCGCAACCAGCGGATGGTGATTCACGATCTCGACGCTCTGGGCCGCGTGGCCGATCCGCTGCGCGACTTCTACGAGCGCACGAACCCCGCTTTTGGCGGTGACGCATCGAACAGCCGCGAGGCATAGAGATCAGCCGCCGGAAGACCTGACGCCCAGCATGCGCGCGAGGGCCGCTGCCTGGATTTTCCACGCTTCCGAACCCGGCGAGACCAGTTCGACATGGCCGGTTTCGAGGACGACCTCGACCGTGGATTGATCGCCCGCCGCCCTTGCCTTCCGCGCCCAGTTTTCGCCGAGCACCGGTGGCGCGATGCGATCGCGGTGGCCGTTCACGCTGACCTGCGGCACGCGCAGCGGCAGGAGTTCGGCAGGCGAGGTATCGGACAGGACGTTGCCGCGCGCGGGGCCGATTCTGCCGACGAGCTGGTCGTAGATATCGGCGAGGCAGCTGCGGTCGGTCACACCGACGGAGCCGGCAAGGTCCGCGAGGCCGCCAGAATTCACGACGCCGACGAGCGGGAGCGGATTGTCGATGCGCGTGGGGCTTGCTGCCGGCAGGCGGTTTCGACCGGCGAGCCAGAGCGCGAGGTGGCCGCCAGCAGAGTGTCCGAACGCGGCGACACGGTTGAGGTCGAGATTGTAGGCGGCGGCCTGATCGCGCAACGCATCGGCGGCGCGCGCGACATCGGTGAAGGTGCCGGGGTAGCCGCCGCCGGCTTCATCGACGCCGCGATACTCGATGTTCCAGACAGCCATGCCCCGCTTGCGGAGATCATCCGCCGCCCAGTTCATCAGCGTGCGGTCTGCGATTGCCTTCTGCCAGCAACCGCCATGGACCATAAGGACGACAGGATGCGGGCCTGCGCCATCGGGCAGCCAGAGATCTGCAATGTCGGTGGCGCCCTCGCCCCACTGAATGCTCTGGGTCGGCGAGACCTTGGGGCGCAAGAGGAGATCGTTCCACGTCATGATCGGGGCGGGCGCGGTGTAGCGCGGCTGCTCGGCCGCGCGCGTGCCCGGCGGAGGCGTGGGGCCAGAGCAGGCGGCGACGGCTACAGCAAGGAGGAGAGCGAGATTGCGCATGCCGTTCCCTCGCAAGGGATTGCGGGCATTGCAAGCCGGGGGGCTCTCATCGCAGATACGGCATGGCCCAGATACCCCGGACACGGCAGGACTGCGAAGCGCTCGACCGCGCCGATCCGCTGGGCGGCATGCGCACGCGGTTCGACCTGCCCGAGGGCGTGATCTATCTTGATGGGCATTCGCTGGGACCGGCGACACACGGCGCGCTGGAGCGTGTGGGGCGCGCGGCAGGCGAGGAATGGCGAAGCGGCCTTATCCGGTCCTGGAATAACGCAGGCTGGTTCGACCTGCCGGCCCGGACAGGGGCCAAGCTGGCGCGGCTGGCGGGCGTGGCGCCGGGCGATGTGGTGGTGACGGACAGTGTGTCCGTGAACCTGTTCAAGCTGGCGGCTGCGGGACTGCGATTGACGGGCTCGCGCACGGTGATGGTGCAGAGCGACGAATTCCCGACCGACCAGAGCATCGCGGCGGGCATCGCGGATGCAGGGCTCGCCGAGTTGAAGCGGCTGCCGCCCACCGATGCGTTGGCGGCCTTCGGTGCGTATCGCGGCGTGATCATCCGGAGTGCGGTGAACTACCGGACGGGCGAGGTCGCCGACATCGATGCGTGGGAGCGTGTTGCGGCGAGAGCAGGCAATCTCGTCGTTTGGGATCTGAGTCACGCCACAGGGGTGCTGGACCTGCGACTTGCGGAGCGCGGGGCGAAGCTGGCAGCGGGGTGTACGTACAAATTTCTCAACGGCGGACCGGGCGCGCCGGCGTTCGTCTATGCGCGTGCGGATATCGCGCAGCAGCTTCACTCACCGATCCTCGGCTGGTTCGGACAGAAGGATCAGTTCGACTTTGGCGCGGCCTATGTGGCGAAGGACGGCGCCGCACGGTTTGCGACTGGCACGCCGCCCGTGCTCTCACTGTCGGCGCTCGATGCCGCGCTTGATGCATTCGACGGCGTCGACCTTGCTGTCGGGGCGGCGAAGGCGCGGTCGCTGGGCGACTTGGTCATCGCGCGAACCGCGTCGCTGGGGCTGGAAACGATCTCACCTGGGGAGCCAGCCAGGCGCGGGGGGCATGTAAGCGTGCGGCATCAGCATGGTTATGCCGTCGTGCAGGCGCTGATCGCGCGCGGGATCATTCCGGATTTCAGGGCGCCGGACGCTATGCGGTTTGGCCTGGCGCCGCTTTATGTGCGGTTCGTCGACGTGTGGGACGCGATGGATGCATTGGCAGACGTTCTCGGAACACGGGGCTGGGACAGGCCAGAGTACCATGCGCGGGCGGCGGTGACCTGAGCGCTAGTCGTCGATCGCGGCGTAGACGAGCTGCTGCAGCTGGGGGCGGATTGGATAGGCGCCGGAGGGCATCAGCTGCGTCATCTGGATGGCGATGATGTCTTCGACCGGGTCGATCCAGAAGAAGGTGGACGCCATGCCGCCCCACGAGTAGGTGCCGACCGAACCGGGTTGTGTGGTGGCGACCACGTCCGTCGTCACGGCCCAGCCGAGGCCGAAGCCAGAACCGTCCATGCGCGATTCCGAGAACGTCTTGTCGCCCATGTTCTTGAGCGTCTTGTTGCCCGGCAGGTGGTTCATGGTCATGAATTCGAGCGTCTTCGGTGAAAGAATGCGAACGCCATCAAGTTCGCCGCAGCCGGCCAGCATCAGGCAGAAGCGGAAATAGTCGCCGATGGTGGAGGCGAGCCCCCCGCCGCCTGAGAAGACGTTTGGCGCAGTGGCATAGCGACTCGCGGCGCCCGCGCCATCGTTCATCGAGATCACGCCGGTGTCGGGATTGCGGGCGTAGCAGGCCATGAGCCGGTCGATGCTTTCGGTCGGCACGTGGAAGCCCGTATCCTTCATGCCGAGCGGGCTGAAGATGCGGGTCTGGAAGAAGCGGTCGAGGCTCATGCCTGACGCGACCTCGACAACGCGGCCGAGCACATCTGTCGAGTTGGAATAGTTCCACCTGTCGCCGGGCGAGAAGACGAGCGGCGCCTGGGCAAGTGCTTCGCAGAAGGATTTGAGATCGCCATCCCAGTTCGAGTATTCGAGCTTGCGCTTGCGATAGATCGCATCGACCGGAGTCTGGACGATGAAGGAATAGGTGAGGCCCGAGGTGTGCAGAAACAGGTCGCGAACGGTCATGGCGCGCGCCGGCTTGTGCAGATGGCCATCCTCTCCCATCACCATGACATCCTGGAATTCCGGGATATAGCGATAGACCTCGTGATCAAGGCGCAGCGCGCCCTCTTCGAACAGCATCATCGCTGCAACCGACGTGACCGGCTTGGTCATCGAATAGATACGATAGATCGTGTCCGCATCGATTGGCCGGCCGCCACCCATCTCGGTGGAGCCCTGGAACGACAAGTGCGCCACCTGCCCGCCCCGCGCCACCAGAGCCGCAACGCACGGCAGTTTCCGCTTCTGAATATAGGTGTCGAAATAGGCCGGAATGCGCTTGAGCCGCTCAGCATTCAGACCGGCTTCTGCCGGATCGACCCGCTCAATCGCGCCCATGTGAACTCCCTGATCGCTTTGCCGCAGCTTTAGCGCGCCATTCGGCCCATGCAAACCGTAGCGCGCGGTTGCTCTCTGGCTCCATGTTGCCGATGATGGCGATGGGACAGGTCCGGAGCGCTCAGAGAGCTGACATGGCGGATGCCACCCGCACCATAGACGACGATCAGGGCGGCGCGCCGAACAGGCGCGAGCGGCGCAAGAACGCCGAACGCTCGGCTGCAACCCGTCGACAGATTCTCGAAGCCACCGTCCAGTGCCTCGACACGTCAGGCTATGGCGCCGTGACGAACATTCGCGTGGCGGACCTGGCGGGCGTCAGCCGCGGGGCGATGATGCACCACTTTCCGACGCGACAGGCCCTCATCATTGCGACGGTTGAGTATGCGTACGAGACGCTGAACCAGTATCGTGCGGACGAAGTCGCAAAGGTTCCGCCCGGACTGGACCGCTATCGCGCGATCATGGACCTGTCGGTGATCACCCAGCGCATGCCTGAGGGCATGGCCCTGAACGAGATCAGGATCGGCTCGCGCAGCGACCCGGAAATCCGCGATGCGGTGACGCCGATGATGAGTGCGATATCGGAGGACTATGTGCGGATGGTCAGCCGGATCGCGCGCGAGGCGGGGCTCAAGGCGACGCGCGAGTTGCACGGTCTCACCGGCACGGTGGCGATGGCGACGCGGGCGCTGGCGATCAACACCTTCACCTATCCGAGCCCCCGCGTCGGCGACAATGTGTCGTGGACGCTCCAGACGATGCGGGAGGACCTGATCGCGCGGCAGCTCGGCAAGGACGAGGCGAAGTATCCTCCGCCTCTGCCCGAGGGTGACTAGGCTCGCAGGAGCGCGCCGACCACAGGGATGCCGCTCAGTAACCTGATGCTGGCCGGTATAGGCCACAATCATCCAAACGCGTCGAACGGGCTGGCTGACGCTGCAAGACATTCAACCTCTGCAAGAATTTGCCTGCGTCCGAGCAGCAGTCGTTGCGGAGCCTCGCCTGGATTGACGCATCGGACTGGGGTGTGTGAAGGCTGCCGCAGCCGCCGCGAATGGCAGCCGTACCTACAACGTGAAGTCTCCGGACCGAGACACGGGCACTGTCGGTGCGGTACAACAAGGGCTGGATTTCCGGACGTTACATGAGCGTTACGCCCACAGAACCGACCGCCCCGCTCGATCCCGCAACCACCGCGGAGATCGCGCGCGTGCGAGAGTCCGGTGTGCTGGGGCAGTCGGGCCGGCTGCTTGAGCTGTTCGACTTTCTGGCGCTGAGATCGGCCGACGGACGACCGCCGAAAGAGGCGGAGATTGCCTTTGCCGTGTTCGGGAAGAGCGACGCCGAGGCGATGCGCGATGACCCCGTCGCCCGGGTCTACATTCATCGGCTGCGCAAGCGGCTGGACGAATTCTACCTTCGGAACGGTGCGCCGGCTGGCGTGCGGCTGGACATCCCCAAGGGTGACTATCGGATCGTCGGCATTAACCCGAACGCCGCCGATGCGACCGAAGTGGAGACCCCGGTTGCCGAGGAGAAGGTCGCGACCCCTGCCCGCCGCAAGATGAGCTGGGGGCTGGTTGCCGGCTGCGTGGCCGTGCTGGCGATCGGCGGGAACATCGTGGCGTGGAGCATGCTGGCCGGGCGGCCCGCAGCCAGCCAACAGCGCCTGGCCGACACCGGGATCTGGAGCGAGATCGCGGCGAGCGAGCGGCCGCTGCTGATCGTCGTCGGTGACTACTACATGTTCGGCGAGTACGAGGATCGCGTGGTGCTGAAACGCCTGATCCGCGACTTTGCGATCAACAACAAGGAAGACCTTGTCTCGGCCCAGCGGGGTAATCCTGAGAGCATCGAGACGTATTCGGACGTCGCCATGCAATACCTGCCGGCGTCGGCTGCGTTTGCGCTGGCTGACCTTGCGCCGCTGCTGCGCGAGGGGCGGGATGTTCAGGTGACACTGGCCTCGGAGCTAACGCCGGACCGGATGAAGACGAACGACATCATCTATGTCGGCCTGCTGAGCGGGCTGGGGCCGCTGCGCGATCCGGTGTTCTCGTCGTCGCGGTTTGCGCTGGGCGAGAGCTATGACCAGATCGTCGATCGCAAATCGGGCAAGACCTATAACAGCGAGGCGTTTCTGGCGGCGCCCGGGGACCAGATGTATCGCGACTATGGGTTCTTCTCATCGTTCGAGGGGCCGACAGGTAATCGCATCGCCATCCTTTCCGGATCACGCGACACTGCTGTCATGGGCGTGGCGGAGGCCGTGACGCAGCTCGACCGGCTGGCGCGCGTTGCGCAGAAGACGCCGGCGGAGGGCGACTTCGAGGCGCTGTTCGAAGTGAAGGGCCAGAAGCATGTGAACCTCGAGGCTCAGGTCGTGGCGTCCTATCCGCTGGATGGCGGGGCGATCTGGTCGGGCGATCGGGCAAACACCGCGTCCTATCCCGAGAAGTAGGTTCAGGCCGACGCGAAAGCGAGTGCGCAACGGACGCCGTCGCGTTCGAACTTCATCACCGCAGATCCGCCCGGCACGCCGTTGAGGGCTGCGCCGATCATGCGCGTGCCGAAGCCGGACTGACGCGGCTTGTCGACAGCGGGGCCGCCGGACTCTGTCCCGCGAAGCAGGCCGAGACCGCCATCAACATGCGCCCAGTCGCACCTGACTTCACCGGTGGAAGACGACAGCGCCCCGTATTTGACCGCGTTGGTGGCAAGCTCGTGCAGGCAGAGGGACAGCGGGATCGCGGCCGAGGGGGCGATCGCGATCGTGGGGCCGCCGACCATGGGCGCGACTATACGGCCGCGCGGAGAGGGTGCTGGATAGGATATTTCTCGTGATCTGTGTGTGCTGCACTTTTTTGGCGCAGCGCTTTGAATCAATTCAGAAGAGCGAGCTCCCCATCCCTCAATGGCGTGCGGGTTTCCGAGCGTGATTCAGATTTTGGGGACGTGTGGCTTTGCCGGTCGCCTTCGCTGCGCTTCGGCGCGGCGTGCCGCCATGCGCGCCAAGAGCGCGCATGCCACCTTCCCCGATCGCGTTGCGACTTAGGGAGGCAAGTACCGTCATGCGGCGCGTTCGAATACCGCCGCTATGCCCTGGCCGCCGCCGATGCACATGGTTTCGAGGCCGTAGCGAGCTTCGCGGCGCTGGAGCTCGTTCATCAGGTTGGCGAGGATGCGGCCGCCAGTGGCGCCGATGGGGTGACCGAGGGAGATGCCGGAGCCGTTGACGTTGAGCTTGTCGGCGTCGTTCCAGTTCCAGCCTTTGAGGACGGCAAGGACTTGCGGGGCGAAGGCTTCGTTGAGCTCGACGAGGTCGATGTCCTTCCACTTGAGGCCGGTGCGGGCGAACAGGCGTTCGACGGCGGGAACGGGGCCGATGCCCATGCGGGACGGTTCGACGCCGGCAGCGGCCCAGCCGACGAACCAGCCCATCGGCTCGAGGCCGAGTTCTTCCAGCTTGTCTTCGGCAACAACAAGACAGGCGGCTGCCGCGTCGTTCTGTTGCGAGGCGTTGCCGGCGGTAACCACCCCGCCCTTCTCGATAGCCTTGAGGGCGCCGAGCGAGGCGGCGGTGGCGTCGCCGCGGACGCCTTCGTCCATCCTGAAGATGATGGGGTCGCCCTTCTTCTGCGGCACGGCGACGGGGACGAGTTCATTGTCGAACTTGCCGGCCTTCCATGCGGCGGCGGCGCGTTGCTGGCTGCGCGCGGCATACTCGTCGCACTCTTCGCGGCCGATCTGGTAGTCCTTGGCGAGGTTCTCGGCGGTTTCGATCATGCCGGTGATGACGCCGAAGCGGGAGATGGGCTGGCTCATCACCCGGCCGCGCTGAAGACGGTCGTGCATCGTGACGGAGCCGGCGCGGGCGCCAGAGCGCATGTCGGTGGAATAGTATTCGACGTTGGTCATGCTTTCGACGCCGCCGGCGACCACGACATCGGCTGCGCCTGTCTGGACGAACATGGCGGCGTCGATGATCGACTGGAGGCCAGAGCCGCAGCGGCGATCAAGCTGGTAGCCGGGGACGGAGATGGGTAGGTCTGCCGCGAGGGCTGACCAGCGGGCGACGCAGGGGGCTTCACCAGAAGGATAGCCTTGCGCGAAGACCACGTCGTCGATGCGTTCGGGGTCGATTTTCGTGCGCTCAACGAGGGCCTTGAGGATGACCGCGCCGAGATCGCCTGCCTGCATCGGCGCGAGCGCGCCCTGGAACTTGCCCACCGCTGTGCGGAGCGGGCTGACGATGGCGGCGCGGCGGAGCTTGGTCATGCGGGAATCCTCTGGAAGCGGGGGCAACATAGCGGCGAGCGCGGGGGACACAACCGCCGGGACTTTCGCGCCGTCTTGACGTTCGCGGCCGGAAGGTTCGTATCGGGGCGGGCTGTCCTGCCGGTGAATTCATGCGGACAGCCGAAGCACGGGGAGACGCAGGTGGCGGGACATTATCGGATCATTGGCGGGCTTGGCTCGCCCTACTCGATGAAGATGCGGGCGATCATGCGGTATCGCCGCCTGCCCCATGTCTGGGAGCCGCTCGGGGCGAACATGGAGTCCGTGTTCGCAAATGTGAAGGCCCCTGTGATCCCGGTGATCCAGCATCCCGGCGGGGAATGGCGCAATGACTCGACGCCGATGATCTTTGAACTCGAGCAACGCCATGCGGAGCGCGGCATCGTACCGGTGGATGAGGCGGACAGGTTCCTGGCCTGCCTGCTGGAGGACATGGGCGATGAGTGGGCGACGAAGCTGATGTTCCACTATCGCTGGTTCTACGAGGAGGATCAGGAGGCTGTGTCGCGCTGGCTTTCCTATGATCGCCACCGCGGCGGCGGGATGGAGCAGATACAGGCGTTCGCGGATTTCTTCCGGGCGCGCCAGACGGGGCGCATGGCGCTTGTCGGGTGCACGCCCGGTAATGCGCCGTTGATCGAAGAGACGATGCGGCGGCTATGCGCGATGCTGGAGGAGCAGTGCACGGTCTCGCAGTTCTGGTTCGGGTCTCGGCCATCTCTCGCGGAGTTTGCGTGGATGGGCCAGTTCTCGCAGCTGGCGTCCGATCCGACGCCGGAGCGGTTGATGCGGCGACAAGCGCCTCTGACCTTCCGCTGGCTGGAGCAGATGGACGATCTGTCGGGGCTGGAAGGCGCCTGGCGCGGACCGGGCGAGGCGCGGGGGCCGGTGGTGGAGAAGCTGCTGGTGTTTGCGGGCGAGGTGTACTTCCCGTTCCTGACAGCCAATGCGCAGGCGGTGTCGGCCGGCAAGGAGACGTTCAGCTTTTCGGCGCTGGGGATGCCTTATGAGCAGGGCGCCTTCAAGTATCAGGTGAAGTGTCTCGAGACGCTGCGGCGGATGTATGCGGAGCTTCCGGCTCAAGCCAAGGCCGAGCTTGATCCGTTGCTGGAGCGGACCGGATGCCTTGCCGGACTGAAAGGCTGATGACGAATGCCGACGGGCGCCGCAGACTGACGACATGAGCAAGGCTGAGACACATCCTGAGATTCGCGAGGCGGTGCGCAAGTTGTGCGCGCGGTTTCCGGGGCCGTACTGGCGGGCGCTGGATCGCGAGCGGGCGTATCCGACGGAGTTCGTGACGGCGCTGACCGAGGCGGGGTGGCTGTCGGTGCTGATACCGGAGCAATATGGCGGCGCGGGGCTGGGGCTGTCGGCGGCGTGTGCGGTGCTGGAGGAAATCCATCGGTCGGGGGCCAATGGCGCGGCGTGTCATGCGCAGATGTACACGATGGGGACGCTGCTGCGGCATGGCAGCGAGGCGCAGAAAGAGCGCTGGCTGCCGAAGGTGGCGAGCGGCGAGATCAGGCTACAGGCGTTTGGCGTGACCGAGCCGACGAGCGGTACGGACACGACGCGGATACAGACGTTCGCGAAGCGTGTGGGCGACAAGTATGTGGTCAACGGGTCGAAGATCTGGATCAGCAGGGCTGAGCATTCGGACCTGATGGTGCTGCTGTGCCGGACGTCTCCGCGCGATGATGCGGGAAAGACGTCGGACGGGATGAGCGTCCTGCTGGTCGACATGCGGGAGGCGAAGAGCACCCCAGACAAGAAGGGGGGGCTGACGATCAAGCCGGTGCGCACGATGTTGAACCATGCGACGACGGAGCTGTTCTTCGACGACATGGAAGTGCCGGCTGACAACCTGATCGGACGTGAGGGGGCGGGGTTCAAGTACATCATCGACGGGATGAATGCGGAGCGCATTCTCATCGCGGCGGAGTGTATCGGCGACGGGAAGTTCTTCGTTGATCGCGCCTCGGCTTATGCGAAGGAGCGGTCCGTGTTCGGCGGGCCGATCGGTGCGAACCAGGGCGTGCAGTTCCCGATCGCGCGGGCGCATGTGCAGGTGACGGCAGCGGGGCTGATGGTGGATCATGCGGCCCAGCTGTTTGAGGCTGGCGAGCCGTGCGGTTCGGAGGCCAACATGGCGAAAATGACGGCGTCGGAAGCCAGCTGGTATGCCGCCGACGTCTGCGTGCAGACGCATGGCGGGTTCGGCTTTGCGGAAGAGTACGACATCGAGCGGAAGTTCCGCGAGACGCGGCTCTACCAGGTGGCGCCGATCTCGACCAATCTGATCCTCAGCCATGTGGCGACGCATGTGCTGGGCATGCCGAAATCGTTCTAGAGCGAGGGGACGAGATGAACTGGCGTTCGATGCTGTTTGTGCCGGCGGCTGCGCCGCAGCGGTGGCAGAAGGCGCATACACGGGGGGCTGACGCGCTGATTGTCGATCTTGAGGATTCGACACAGGCGGATGCGAAGGCGGGCGCGCGCGCGCAGGCGACGGAGGCGGTGGCCTTTCTCGCGGCGCAGGGCGCGGCCGTGACGGTGCGGGTCAACAACGACGAGGCCTATCTCGCGGAGGATCTTGAGGCGGTGGTGACGCCGGGGCTGCGGGCGATCGTGATGCCCAAGGTGGAGCAGGCATCGGAGCTGGACAGCCTGTCGGCAATGATGGATGCGCTCGAGTATGAGGCGGGGCTGGATCGATTTTCGGTGGGGGTGGTTGCGGTAATCGAGAGCCCGCGGGCGCTCGAGCGGGTGGTTCAGATTGCGGATGGGCCGCGGCTGATCGGGCTGGCGCTGGGGAGCGAGGATTTCTCGCTGACGCTTGGGCGGAAGCCGGGGCCGTTGTCGCTGGATCTTGCGGCGCAGACCATTGCGTATGCGGCGGCGGCGCGCGGGATCATGGGCATCGGCATGGCGTCGAGCATCGCGAACTTCACTGATCTCGATGCGTTCGCGGCGGATGCGCGGCGAGCGCATGCGATGGGGCTGACGGGCGCGATGTGCGTGCACCCGAACCAGATCGCGGCGCTGAATGCGGGCTTCGGCGCGAGTGAATCGGATGTGGCGGAGGCGCGCGCCATTCTTGCGGCGTGGGAGGGCCGCGTGGATGGCGTGGTGAACCACAATGGCAAGATGATTGACCTGCCCGTGGTCGAGCGCGCCCGGCGCTTACTGGCGTCCGCAGGACTCGCGTGATCACGGGGTATCCCGATGATGTGGTGCGCGCCCTGCGACCGGGGCAGCGCGTGTACTTTCAGGGCGGGCCGGGCGAGTGCGCGGCGTTCTACAACGCGTTGTACGACAATCCGCGGCTGTCGAATGGCGTTGAGCTATGGTCGTGCCTGATTCCGGGCATCAACACGCGCGACTATGGCGCGCTGCCGGGCAACGTGCAGCTTGTGACGTTCATGGCCTCGCCTGCGCTGGAGCCGTCGATTGCTTCGGGGCGGACGACGCTGAGGGCCATGCCGTATTCGGAGATCGGCGAGCTGATGGCGGCGACGGAGTTCGACGTCGCCATTCTGCATGTCGCGCCGCCGGACCGCGATGGGCGGTGCTCGTTCGGCGTGGCTTGCGACATGCCGGGGCTGGTGTGGCCGAATGCAGGGCGATCCGTGGCGTTCGTCAATGATCGCATGCCGTCCATTCCCGGCGCGGATTTCATTCCTGCTGACGCGATCAGCCTTGGTGTTCCGATCGACGAACCGCTGATGACGCCGGTCGTCTCGGCGCGTCCCCCAAATGCAGCACTGAATGAAATCGCACGGCTGTCTGCGGAGCTCGTGCCCGATGGGGCGACGATCCAGTCGGGTATTGGAGAGGCGCCAGGTGCTGTCGTAGCGGCGCTGAAGCTGCATCGCGGACTGCGGGTGCATTCGGGGATCATAACGCCGGACTATGTGCAGCTGGCCGAGGCGGGTGCGCTGGATGCAGGCGCGGAGCATTTGACGGGCGTGGCGTGGGGCGATGCGGCGTTTCAGGCGTGGCTGCCGCAATCGGCATTTGCGTTCCGGTCAGCTCTCGAGACACACGGGCATGCGGCGCTGGCTGCTGTGGAGGGGTTCGTGTCGATCGGGTCGGCGCTGGAAGTGGACCTTGAAGGCAATCTGAATCTTGAATGGCGCGCGGGGCGACGGATCAGCAGCGTGGGCGGCGCACCCGACTATATGCGCGGGGCGAAGGCTTCGGGGGGCGGCATGTCGATCATCGCCCTGCCCTCAATGGCGAGCGGGGCGTCGCGCATCGTGCCGCGGCTGGCGGCGCCTTCCATTACGGGCGATCTGGCAGATGTGGTGGTGACGGAGCACGGCGTGGCGCGGCTGAAGAGTTTGTCCGGCCGGGCGCGCGCGGCTGCGCTGATCGCTATTGCTGCGCCCGAGCACCGGGGATTTCTGGAGCGTTCGCTCGGGTGAAGCGTCAGGGCGCAACGGGCATGCCGGCGCGGCGGAGCAGCTTGCGCGCGAACACGTCGATCACGCTGAAGGGCGCGAAGAGAACGGTTATGCGGTCGAGCGACCAGACAAGCTGGAGCGAAGACACGTCCGGCCCACGCTTTGACAGGACGCGGCGCATCAAGAGGTAACCGACCATGCGGCGGCCGCTTGCCATCGCTGTCGCGAGATCGCTGCGGACGGGCTTTGGCCAGCGCGTGCGGTATCGGACACTGCGGACAGAGACAATGTTGAAAGCGCGGCGGCGGAGATCCTTCGCGGTGCCCCACTCGTGCGAGCTTTCGTAGATGCTGACGCCGCGGCCGAGCGCGACTTCGGATTGCATCGAGACGCAGACGCGGCGCGCCTTGAGCGCGAGGTCGATGAAGAAATTGTGGTCCTCGCCAGCCCAGCGGAGTTTTTCAGGCATGCGGAGCCCTTTGAGCAGGCCCGCACGGATGACGATGGACGAGGTGTGCGCGAGGTATTCGCGGGCGGAGTAGGCGGCCATTTGTTGGCCGCTGCAGGCGAAGAAGCGGTCACCGGGAAGTTGCGTGAGTTCGCCCTCGCCGCCGAGCGGGTCGGAGAAGAGCCGCGTGCCTTCGAGATAGTTGGCGTGGTGGTGGCTGGCGTGGTCGGAGAAGTAGAGATCGGCGCCGGCGCGCGCGAAGCCTTCGATGGCGCGTGCGATGTGATTGGGCGTCCAGGTGTCGTCGGAGTCGAGCATGGCGACGTAGTCCGCGTCGGCTGGCACCGCGTCAAAGCCGGTATTGCGCGCGGCGGCGGGGCCGCCATTGGGACGCGTGATCATGCGGACGCCGACATGCGCCGGTGGAACACCGGCAGCCTGGACATCGATGATGGGGTCGATGGGCGAGGCGTCATTAACGATGATCACGTCGAGCAGGGTCGCGCCGTCGGTCTCTTGCGCATAGAGCGATTGCAGGGCGCGGACGAGGATGCCGGGCTGTTCCTGATAGTACGGAATGACCACGGAAATCTTCATGAGGTCGCGATCCCTGTTCCGGAATGGGCCAGCCGGGCGCCCAGCACACGGGATGGCGTGCGGGGCGGTGGTTTGGGGATAAGCATGCATCGGGCGCGCCAGTCTGAGCGCACGCCGATCGGCTGGTGAGACAGCCCTCGTCCTTCGAGACGCGCCTTTCAGGCGCTCCTCAGGATGAGGGCTCAACGCTCACTACTTGCACGTACCCTTGATCCTGAGGAGCCGCGGAGCGGCGTCTCGAAGAACGAGGCCGGGCTCCCCGGTATCAACTCGCCGGGGTCAGCTTGATCACACGCTCGGCGACGCGATCGACGGCTTCGCGTGAGAAGGCGAGCGGTACGTAGGCGCCTTCGGCCCAGAGGGGGAAGAGGTCGCGGTAGTGCGCGCTGTAGGGGTCGGCCGACTGCCCCGGCGTGTTCATCACCATGGAGTTGTCCCAGGCGCCCGCGTCCATCACCATGCGGACGGAGGCCCCGGCGGTGACGTTGAAGTCGGAGGCGCGATAGGTCTGCGCGCGCGGCGTGGAGGCGGAGCCGGGTGTGGCGAGCGGGCCGAGGGTCATCTGGGCGCGCAGTTGCGGGTCGGCCAGAACGGCGACCGCGGGTTCCCACTTTGCGACGTGGAGGCGGCCCCACGCCCAGCTGTGCGGATCGGGACCGAGGAGGCCGGCGAGTTCATCCGTCGCCGCTTTCAACGTTTCGAGGATGATCGCGGTGCGGGCCTCACGTGGATTGGGCCCGAGCCGCGTGTCTGGATTTTCGAGATAGGTGAGGATGGCTTCGAGATGGCCACTGCCCACAAGCTCGCGCGCGGCTGCAGGCGTCACCTTCGCGACGACTGCCTTGCCGAGATGCTTGTTGGCCCAGACCTCGTAGATGGCAGCAGCGGGGCTATCGATAGACAGGTGGCCGTCCCAGCTGGTGAGCAGCTTGATGGCGTGATCGACATTGATGTTCACCGTGCCGCCGGGAACGTCGCGCAGCAGTTTGATGAACCGGCGGGCCTGCGGGCTGACGGCGTCGCCCTGCAACTTCATCGAGTCGAGCAAGCTGACCTTGCCGTCGGCGGCGAGCACTTCCTTGATGCGACTGACGCGCGAGGGATCAGTCCATTCGAAAGCCACTTTGCGTTCTTCAGCGGGATAGCCTGCGGGGAGATTGTATTCGTTGGCGGTGGCGAAGAAGCCTTCGGGCGGGTTGTAGCTGGAGGGCAGCATGTCCTTGGCGAAGAAGCCGTTCCATTCGTAGCGGCCATCGCCGGGTACTGGCATCAGGCCGTCCCAGTTCTTGCGGACTGGCGTGCGACCAGAAGCGGCCCAGCCGATGTTTCCCTTGGTGTCTGCGTAGACGAGGTTCAGAGGGGGCGCTCCCCACGCATGACTGGCAGCCTTGAAGTCGTTCCAGTCCTTGGCGTGGGTGAGGCGCGAGGATCCGAAATAGCCGGCGAGGCCGGGCTCGGACCAGATGGTGCGCATGGCGAAAGCGCGGCGTGATGCGCCGTCGGATTTCAGGACGGGGCCATGGCGCGTGTAGCGGAGTTCGACTTCGCGCGGGGTTTCGCCCTTCACTTCAATGGTCTGCTTCTCGACCGTCATTTTTTCCCAGCCGCCCATGTAGCGGTAGGCGTTATGGTCGTTTGCGCGCGTCTCGTAGACGTAGAGATCTTCCTGATCCATCGCGAAGATGGTGATGCCGAAGGCGATATCGTTGTTGTGGCCGATAGACACGCCGGGCAGTGCGGGTTCGCCCGCACCGATGATTGCCATGCCGGGGGCGTTGAGGCCGACGACATAGCGGAGCGAGGGCACGCCAAGCTGGCGGTGCGGATCGTTGGCGAGGATGGCGCGGCCGGTTTCGGACTTCGAGGGCGCGACAACCCAGTTGTTGGAGCCTTCGTACTGCTGCTTGTGCATCAGCTCGGCCAGCTGCATTGCGGGATCGCCTTCGGCGCGCTGGCGATTGGTGAGCGGCGCGAAGTCGACCTGCTGGGTGGCGAGAACATAGTCGTCGAGGACGTTGGCAGGAACGTCGCACGGGTTGAGGCCGGCGGGGACGACGCGCTTGTGGCCGTCGGGGTCGAGCTTGCGTCGGAGTTCGTCGGCGTCGACGCCGGCGGCGCAGGCGACGCGGGCGCGGGCGACTTCCGATGTGACGTTCGAGACGAGCGCATGGCTGCGGATGCGGAGGATGTCTTCGGGCTTCCATTCATCCGGCGTGGAACTGGTGAGCCTGAACTCGACGGGCGTGGGCTTGCCGCCTGCCCTCACCTCGGCGACGTAGGCGTTGATGCCGGCGGCGAAGGCCTCGACGCTGGCGCGGGCGTCAGGGGCGTAGGCGTTCCATTCGGCCTGCATGTCGCCGCGATAGAGGAAGAGGCGGGCCGCCCTGTCCTGCTCCACATAGGCTGGGCCGAAGGATTTGGAGAGCAGGCCGAGGCCGCGCTTGCGCCATAGGTCAATCTGCCAGAGGCGGTCGCGCGCGGCGTTGTAGCCCTGCAGGAAGAACGCATCGCGCTGCGAGGCGGCGAAGATATGCGGGATGCCCCAGTGATCGACGATCAGCTCGGCTGGGGCGGACAGGCCTTTGACCTGCCACTCATCGCGCGCAACGGCGGTAGACATGGGGTTCTCGGCGATGGCCACGACAGACGCCGCGCCAATGGCGGCAGCGACGGCCACTCCAAGCATCCACTTTTTCATCGCAGAACCCTCCACCCGTTCGGTCTCGCGGTGAGGATCAGGGCGTGCAGGCGTCTTGTCAAAGCATTGCTTGGATTCCAAAGCTGGATGCATGGCAGGCTGGCATTTCTGGATCGATCGGGGCGGCACGTTCACCGACGTGGTAGCGCGTGGCCCCGATGGGCGTGAGGTGGTGCGCAAGCTGCTGTCGGAGAATGCGGGGCGGTATGCGGATGCAGCTGTCGAGGCCATTCGCACGATCCTGGCTGAGCATGGTGCGACGGAGATCGAATCCATCCGGATGGGCACGACGGTGGCGACGAATGCGCTGCTGGAGCGGAAGGGCGCGCCGACTGTTCTCGTGGTGACAGAAGGGTTCGGCGACCTGCTGGAGATCGGGAACCAGGCGCGGCCGGATATCTTTGCGTTGAGCATTTTGAAGCCGGATCAGTTGCAGGCGCGCGTGATCGAGGCCCGGGAGCGAGTGACGGCGGAGGGCGGGGTTCTGACGCCTCTGGATGAGGCGCGGGTCCGGGCAGATCTACTGGCGGCGCGTGAGGCGGGGATCACGAGTTGCGCGATTGCTTGCCTGCATGGCTGGGCATACCCGGCGCATGAGCAGCGGATTGCAGAGATAGCCCGGGAGGTGGGGTTTACGCATGTATCAGAGAGTTCGGATGTGTCCGGGCTGACGCGTTTTGTGCCGCGGACGGACACGACGGTGGCGGATGCGTACCTGACGCCGGTGCTGGATGCGTATGTGCAGCGGGTCGCGGGTGCGTTCGATGCAGCGACCCGGCTCTACTTCATGCAGTCGAATGGCGGGCTGACGCCGGCGAGCGCGTTTCGTGGGCGGGATGCGGTGTTGTCGGGTCCGGCGGGCGGCATCATCGGGATGGCGGCGGCGGCGCGGCGGGCAGGGTTCGACAAGGCGCTGGGCTTCGACATGGGGGGCACATCGACGGATGTCTCGCATCATGCGGGCGTGTTCGAGCGGACGAACGACACGGTGGTGGCTGGCGTGCGGTTGACGACACCGATGCTGCAGATCCACACGGTGGCGGCAGGCGGCGGATCGATCTGC
>Ga0315903_10002730_pt1 | contig 25382 bp, 35 predicted proteins | sample LakEriMetagenome_7_FD_203524 | JGI IMG/M metagenome (GOLD analysis project Ga0315903, IMG submission 203524) | Freshwater fungal communities from buoy surface, Lake Erie, Ohio, United States - Buoy 2 MA119 | ecosystem: Environmental > Aquatic > Freshwater > Lake | place: USA: Lake Erie, Ohio... | reverse complement strand
CTACAAAGTTTTTGCCAAATGAATTTTAATCCATATGATAACCATGCCTATTATAAAGAGCATGAATTTTGTAATCCTGCATTTTCACTCACTAGAGATGATCTTTGCAAAACTTTTCTGCCAACTTCAGTTGATGCAACTGCCAGCGCAGACTATTCCAATTCAGATTATCAAAACTGTGCTGTTGAAGTTGTTTTAGAAACTGTATTTGATGATCCTAAATGGCATCTAACAGAAAAATCGTTGCGTCCCATAGCCTGTGGCGTTCCATTTATTTTGGCCAGTACTGCTGGAAGTTTGCAGTACTTACGGCATTATGGTTTTAAAACATTTTATGACTACTTTGACGAAAGTTACGATACCATTCAAGATCCTGCGCAAAGACTAGAATGTATTGTGAATCTAATGAAACAACTATCCAAATTAACACCTATTCAAAAACAACAATTGCGCTCTGCACTGCAACCAATATGTGACTTCAATAGACAAAGATTTTTTAGCAACGAATTTTATACACAGGTAGTTGAAGAATTTACAACTAATTTTACCCGAGCATTTAAATCTGTCAAGCAAGGTGATTCGCACAAATACTTTGATAGGTATATGAGACTTAAAAAAACATTTTTTAATGCCGTGTAATTACTGGAGTCCAATCGTTCCCTGGAGCATTTGCAACATATTCATCTATGCGTTCGGCCAAGTGTTGATAGAATGTATCCATCTCACCATTCCAACATCCCATTAACGAATGCACTGCACTTTGACAATACGTCCAATTTTGCTGCCGATATTGTTCTATCAGTTGTTGGTGTATGTGCTTGTTGTTCTCTAACTGAGAAAACTCTGACAACGGTATATTATCAATTACACAATAAGTTTTTACCAATTGCTCAGACGGCATCAACTTAAATGTGTCTAGTTCTAGCACAGTGTGAGTGTCAGATACTTGATTCACAGCGTCTCCAAATATTATGTTCATGGTCAGTTCCTTTTAAATATGTATCATGCAACTTGCCTTTGATTTAATTTCTGATTTACACATTGACACCTGGAATGGTGAGTTTGATTGGTCTGGCTGTGCTACCAGTCCGTATTGTGTGGTCATTGGTGATGTATGTGAAAACAGATTGTTACTGTATAAAACTCTCAAACATCTTGGTAGCATTTACCAAGCAGTGTTTTATGTTGACGGCAATGATGAACATGCAAACTCCATTGATGATCTTGCAAGCAATTATGAAGAAATGACTCAGCAAATTGGAAAAATTCCCAATGTAGTATACTTACAAGACAACGTGGTAGTGGTAAATGGTGTGGCTATCTTGGGAACAAATGGTTGGTGGGGGTTTGATTTTGACAACACAATTGATCCTGAAGCAGTTAGAGACTGGTGGTGTGAACGTTACTCAATGGCCCACGATAATTACCATGCTATTCGTCGAGCCAGCACCATAGATGCCAATTACATGATAACCAGCGTAAAACGCCTGCAAGCCCATAGAGATGTAAAAAAAATTGTAATGGTTACACATACTGTACCCATGCCTGAATTAATTTCTCATGACATCGATCTTGCCAACAAACTGAAGTTTAACGTTATGGGCAATAGACACATGATGAATGCCCTGGACATGGATACCGAGCACAAAATTGATACCTGGTGCTTTGGTCATTACCATGGTAAAATTGATCAGTACCGAGATGGTGTTCGCTATGTCAACAACTGCCGTGGACGTGGACAAACACCATGGTCACAATTTGTTTATCATCCACTGCGTGTGGTTGTTGATTATTAAACTGTTTCGGGTTCCAGTTTGATCTGGAGCGGATAGTTTTGTGATCTAGCACTCACAGTGACTTCCACACCTTTTTGCTCGGCAATTTCGTATGGCAGCACTGCCACACACGCAGAGCCTTCTTCATGAATGTCAATGGTGATTTGTTCTGCGGTTTCGTGGGTGTATTCAAAATATTCAATCAAACTTTCAACCACAAACTCCATGGAGGTTGTGTTGTCGTTCAAGTAAACCACGCGAAACATAGGTGGCTCTTTTACAGCCTCTGATGGTTTGATTCGTGTGCGGGTGTCGCTCTGTGCCATTTCTATTCCTTGCTATACAATCAGTGGCAGCGGGATTGCTGCCACTGTATTTACACTATTATATTAGGAAGTGTAGGTGATCGCAATAGTCTTTGGCTTGGCGTCTTCTGGCACCTCACGCTTTAGGTAAACGCTTAGAATTCCAAGTTCAAGATGAGCATTGCTGATCTCCACATGGTCGGCAAGTTGGAATTCACGTCGGAAATCTCTGTTGCTGATACCTTTGTGCAGGTAGTTTGGCTCAATTTTTTCACAATCAGGATGATACTCTTTACCTTCAATAATCAAGAACTTTTTGTCCTTGGTAACTGAAAGATTGTCCAGTCCAAATCCAGCCACAGCAAGACTAATCATGTACTCATCTTCACTGATTTGTACAATGTTATAGGGTGGATAGTTTGAAGTGGATTGTTGAGCACTCACACGCATGAGTTCATCAAACATGTTATCGAAACCGATACCAAATTTGTGAATTGATGGAATGTCAAAAGAGCGAAGGGTGAGAGTTTTTGTCATTTGTTTTCTCCTTTATATAAGCAAGATGACTTGTAATGTAGCCCCACTATGGGCACTACAATATTATTTATTATACACAAAGAAAAACTATATTTTATTATTTAGGTCAGTTATCAGGCGGTAACTTGTCCATTCTGGATGTTCTGGATCTGGCACCCACGTTAAGGCAAAAAGTGTGTAAGATTCGTCTGAATCAAATGTAACCCGCAAGGTGTATTTAAATATTTTTTGACGGTACTCAATGCTGTATTTTTCAGCCCATGCACTCAATTTGTTTCGAACTAAACCCAACGCATAATTTGCTGATTGGCCGCCTGCACCAGTAGGCAACTGAAACTCAATGTACATCAGTACATTTTTTTAGGTAGAGCTTGTTCGGCCAATTGTCTACGCAAACGATTTTTGGCCGCACTGCGTTTGAGCTTGCGAGCAGTAGTGGGCTTGGTGTAGAATTCACGATCACGCAGGTCGTTAAGAATGCCAGATACTTGAATTTTTTTCTTGAATTTACGCAGGGCTTTTTCTACATTGCCATCAGCGACTATTACCGATCTTCCTCGCAATTTGCTCATTGGGTGCCTTTAATTCTATAGGAATATTTACCAGGTCATCGGTAATTTTTACATGGTCAATTCCTTGCTCTTTGTAACGTGCCAAATTAAACATGTGTGGCAGTAGCACACGTTCTAATTCACTGTGCAGGCCACGTGCTCCTGTTTTGTTTTTTAAAGTATTTTCTGCTACTTTTTCCAAGGCTGATTGAGCGAATTCCAATTTGATAGAATCTTGTACAAACAACCATTTGTACTGATCCACATAACTGTGTTTGATTTCCGTTAGAATAGATATCAAATCTTTAAGAGCAAGTTCGTTTAATGCAACCCAACTTGGAAAACGTCCCACAAACTCTGGAATCATGCCAAATTTAACCAGATCATCGGGTGTTACTTGATCAAGATCGCCAGCACGATCTGACGACACTTCGGCTTGGAACCCAATTGACGTGCCACGAATACGACTCTTTACAATATTGTCCAGGCCCACAAAGGCGCCGCCGGCAATAAACAAAATGTTAGTGGTGTCAATTTCTACAGTTTCTCCATTGGGGTGTTTGCGACCTCCTGTGGGTGTGATTCTGCACTTGGTACCTTCTACCAACTTGAGCAAGGCTTGCTGTACACCTTCACCTGATACGTCTCGTGTGATACTTTGGCTTTCAGAACGTCGACTAATCTTGTCTATTTCGTCCACAAACACAATGCCACGTTGTGTTTTTTCAATGTCATTACCCGAGGCAGCATACAGGCGTGAAATTAAACTTTCAACGTCATCGCCTACATATCCTGCTTCAGTCAGTGATGTAGCATCAGCAATCACAAACGGAACGTCTAAGTATCTCGCTACTGATCGAGCCAGCAAAGTTTTACCTGAACCTGTAGGACCTAGCATGAGAATGTTGACTTTTTCAATTTCAGTGGTTTTGTCCTGATTGCCTATGCGTTTGTAATGGTTGGCAATGGCTACTGCTAACACCATCTTGGCTCGATCTTGTCCTATAACATATTGATCAAGGTGTTTTTGAATCAATCTTGGATCAAGACTGATAGCGTGTGCTACAGGAGTAAGTATGTGTTCGTCTACCAATAGAGTTTGGCAAAGTTCCACACATTCATTGCAGATAGCAACATCTTCGCCTACTATCAATTTAACCACTGCATCCTTGTGTTTGTGACAAAAACTACAATTATCTAAATTTTCGGATTGTTTCATGTGTTAGTATTAGTTTGTTTAAGACGCTCGGCCACTTGTTCTCTCTCAATTTCACTTAACAAATCTGGATCGTATTCACCAGTAGAGATTTTTTCAATAAGATGATCAATGTATGCTGTGTCGTAAGTATAGTTATCTGTAGAGTTTTTGTCAATAATAATCCACTCGTCTCCGTTGAATTTGTACAACTGTGGAGGCATGCGATCAGTTTTTACAAAGGTGTCGCCTCGATTGGGAAGAGTTGGAAATTGATTACCAAAACTTGATTGTGTGTATGCAGGATTGTGCCAAGGCAAATGGTCAATTTGTCCACGGATCAATTTGACTCTTTGTGCCTTAATAGTGTCGTCAGGATTGGCTGCTTTCCAGGCCTTGACGGCTGCTTTTTCAGTGTCATCGTGTGCATCTAGTGCTTCAATTTCTTCGTCAGTCCAAGGACGTATTTCCACACCAGGAATCTCTTCTGGTGGTACAATGGCCATTGCGGCCTTGTCTTCTTTTGTAGGGTCAGGAGCCACCATGGGCTTGAGATTCTCAAAATGTATAAACGGAGTAGCAAGATAAGGATAGCGTTCGTTCCACGGACGATTGTCTTCTTTTTTATCAAACATCCAACCTGGTGGATGTGGATCTTTAGGCGGATCCGCACTGGCCTGAATCTGTTCAAGTTGTTGTTCAGAGAGTGGACCGTCATCTGGTTCGTACTTGGGTTCGTCATGTACAAAGCCGCCTGTACCTTGTCGTGCCCATTCAAACTGTTTGTTGGATGCTAAGATCAATGTCAAGGCCAGTGGATCAAACACCAACACAATCATTATGATCATCCAACGCACTGCTCGTTCTAATAGATTGGCATCTGGATTGTCCCCATACATTAGAGCTGCAATGTATTTTATTGGTCCTACTTCCGCCTCAACTTTCCTAACCTCAGCGGCAATTGGCGCACGTTCTTCATTGAGCCCAGCGATTCTTTTCTGAGAGTCTGCAATGTCCTGAGCGAGGCGACCACGTTCTTTCTGCTGGGCTCTTCGAATGGTAACGGCTTTTTCTGCGCCCTTTTCATCCGAACTGCGACCCATAACTTGGTCCACTGATTCATCAAGCTGTTTGAGTGCTTTGCGATTAGCATCTATATTCTCTCTTTCTGTTCGGATCTTTTCATCATATATCGCAATCTTGCTGACAACGTCTCCTGACACCAGGCTTTGATCTGAGTGTGCCTTTGAAAGATATCCAAAGATACCCATGCTGGTCAAGATCATCAAGAATGCTATGGCCGGTATCAAATACAGCTTGAACACAATGCCGGCACGTTTCCAATTGTTGTGTAACCATACAGTGGCAACAATTTTGCCCAGTTCTAATGAACCGCCCATGATGATCACGGGTATTGTGGCCGCTGAGAATATAGCAGTAAGACCTGCTACTGAGTACCAGGCTGCTACGGCGCTTAAGAGTAATGCGGTGGCGAGAATTGCAAATCCAAATATCATAAAAATTATTTACCAGGCGGTGGCATGGCAATCACCGCATGCTTTACTGCCACCCATGTGGCAAAGGTCTGATCTGGCACTTCGAACCATACAGGCACTGGTTGCAACGAAATCCCCCACAATGTAATGTGTTCTAATCTGCGTTTTACTCTGCTTTGAGTGCGCCAGTTTTTTCCAAACATCACTCTAGCCTCGTTCATGACTGCATACCATTCTTTAGTAGTATGCAATCGAAACCAAATACGGTGCATGATCAAAGGCGTTACATTAAGCGAGTCAAGTGACTCAGGGATACTCAACGCAGAGCCCTCAATTTTGACAGTCATTTCTAACCTTTCCAGATTTATCCTCTCGGCATACTCCCGGGGTATCAGCCCGGTTTTGATCCTAAGATCGAGGTCCTTGTCGCAACCTACAGGATTTAAGTCTAACTTGCCACGGTCCAAGCAGGCCCAGGTTATCGATTCACCCCGCCCCACCATTAGACTACCCAATCTCTTTGATCATGCACAGTAATTATAACAACACTCAACGAGATTGTCAAGTGTTTTGTTTTTGTTTGACAAGATTGCACACAGTTTGAAACTGTTCGTATGCATCACGCACAGCAGGATGAGCCATAAGTTTGTCTGCTTCTAGTTGCATGGCGTTGACACCTGCTTCGGCATGATCTCGAGCACTGCCATAGGTCAACGGACATAGGTCATCGCCAAACTCTTTAGCCAATTTTTCCCAGGCTTTCTTTTGTCCAGGAGTGAGAGGAGTACGCTGTGGCCGCATCTCGCTGGCCTTACGCATGGCTTCGCAAATGCCATCTTCGGCCAACCGCCCTGCCGCAATCATTGCGGCGTAGTTGGGATCAATATTGTACCGTCGGCTTTGTCCACCTGGGTAGCACATCACAATGTGTGTGCCTTTAGAGAAACTATCCAAGTACTCGCTATCATATTCACTCACAGGCACATATCTGCGGCCCTTTTTTTCGTAATAAATCTTTTTCATTGAAAACTCCATTGTGTTCGAGCATATGCCACATATACTGTTTGTTTGATATCAGACACTGTAGCTATAATAAAATTCCATTTGTCGTTAATCTGCACTGGCAACATGATCCCACTAGTATCAGATTCTACACTGTTTAACACAGCATGTTGACTGGTCAAGGTGTTGAAGTCTTGCTTGCGGCTTTGTTTGAATTTACCTGTTCCGTCATTCAGCCAAACTTGATTGCCACTTTCTGCACGGTTGGTATTCATCAACCAAATGTCTGGATACCCATCGCCATTAAAGTCCACAACTTTGGGAGTATAACTGGCCAAGGCACCTTGATTATATCCTGACATGCTGACGTCTGTTGCATCACTAAACACATAACCACCAAGATTGTAGTAGATTTGCACCATGCTTTGAGCACCAATTGTTCTGGTCACTGTGTTGTCATGAAGATAACTGATCACCACAACATCCTGCCGCCCATCGCCATTCACATCCACAATCTGACAGCTTACATCATGACTTCGATTCACTGTGGCATCAGTATTATTTTTGTCAAAATACGGCACTGGCAATGCACCCTGATAGATAGGCTCCATGTTAGCGTTTAACTTGTAGATCAGTTGGCTGGATTGAAGTCCTGTTTGATCAGTTAGCACCACTTGTGTGGCACCAGATCCATCTAAGTCTCCTGCACACACTCCAGCGCCAGCAAGAGGATGTTTGATAGTGCGAAAAGTGTCTTTGGCTCGATAGATAAATCCATCTGCCTGTGTGTTTATCCACATTTCACCATTGCTGTTGATCACATCTACCCAACCATCTTGATTGGCGTCCAGCACAGTGGTTCCGTGGTTCCAAGTAAGCCCAGCCAAGTCCACTCGTTTATGGCTTTGTCCGGCTCTGCTTAAAAAAACCACTGATGCATTATTTTGAGACAAGTTAGGACCGTCAGTAAATCCCGGAAAAAAAATGTCATCAATGCCGTCTCGATTGAAGTCGGCTACTTGTGGATAGTTAACTGACCAAGCAAACTCACTGCCTAACACATCAGCAGTGGCATCTGTAATTGTGCCTGTGCCCCATTGAGGCCTTGGGCCAGTGCCAGACAGTCGATAAATTTTAACTGTAGATGCTGGTGAACTGTTGGCTAACCAACCACTAACTACGACATACTGGTCGCCTGTGCTGTCAAAATTGCCAGCGGCTAGGCTAGGAACAAAAACACTTGGTGTTGATATAGCACCGGCAGTAACAAGTATAGAGATAGCCGGTGTGTTATTGTTAGCACCGCCTGATCCACCCCCGCCACATCCTGTTAGAGCCACTGCTAGTGCAGGGATTACAAGTTTCCACATGGGAATCTCCTAGTTAATTAATATGTTCGATCCAGTTTGACATTGGTCAATCCAGCAACCATTTGAAACTTGTCCCACGCATCTTTTACAGTGGGATTGGCATCCAGTTCTTCACTGTGTAATATTGTTTCCAGCCAGTGATAGCCGTGGCGGCGAGGCTTGTATCCAAACTTGCGTGGTTGATGCAACCGGCCAGTTTCCCAAAGATCGATACTAACTTGTCGATAGTGACCATCATCCTGATCCCTGCAATCCCACCACTCAGGATTTGATCCATAGCGATAACCAAACCAGATATCCGCCCACTGCTTGTCGTCATGCGGGTCAAAATCTGTGCGAGCAATTAATACCAGCACATCATTGATGTCCACGCGACCTTGCACAATGTCTCGAACACATCGACTATAACTTAGTCCAATTTTCATATTTTATCACCTGCTTCAAAGTCACGGAATCTCAAGAACCGGGGGAATCGGAGACTGTATGTTCCGTCTTGGTTTTGGGTAACTGCGTCCGCTTGGACTTCAACCAAGTGACCAAGCAACTGATCCCTATTGGCCCAATACTCATCACGAACAGTATCACTAAAGCCACTGCCAACATTAACGCGAATTCTACGGTCATTGTCATCTCCTTCACAGATTATAGCACCCAACCGGTTTTCGTTCCTACCAGTTCCTTCTTCAAAACCCACAATGTTCAAATCAACTGAGATAGTGGGTTTCCATTTCATCCACGAGTCCGAACGCTTGCACTGATAAGGTGCATCCAGGCTCTTGATCATGATGCCTTCAAAGCCACTTTCCACGGCAGCTTCGGCATAGCGTTGCATGATATCATGCCCTTCGGCTGTGTCCAAATCCACATCCAAGCCAGGCATGATACGTAGACATGTGGTTTCTTCCAGTCCAGCACGAGCCAATTCTAACCATTCCAGTCGCTTGTATTGCTGTGCATTCCAATGACCTTCTTTGAAGGCATCAAGTGGAATGATATCAAAAATGTGATATACCATACCTGTGGTTTTGGCATCGCTTTTGCGATGTGCTTGGCGCATGAGTTGTTGAAAACTTTCACCCACGATCTCACCGTCCAGCACATAATGTCTATCTGTGCCGCGGCCGCCGAGTTGGAAGTGCTGCCAAGCATCTTCAATGGCATCAACAATCTGCGGAAAGTTCTCAAACTCTTTGCCATTTCGGCTGTACAGTGTGACCGTGCGCCCACTAAGTACTGCCAACACACGCACGCCGTCCAACTTGCATTCCAGGCGCTTGACGCCTTTCATTTTCTTGGGATGGTCAGTAGAGTCCTGTGCCAGCTGACATGAGAATATGGGAATTTTGTACTCTGTCCGGCCCACAACTTTGTTGATGGTCTTCTCAGAAATACCACACCGCAGATCTTTGATCAACACACGGCGAGCTAGACCATTCCATTCTTCAGAGTCAAACTGCTGACTCATTTGCTCAACTGCTTCTCTAGCACGATTGCCTGTGACCGATCTGGTGCGCAGGGCTTCTAACATGGCCCAGAACTGTGTCCAAGGATTGTCACGGCCAGTCAGTCCCGTAGTTTCTGGCACTTGCCTAATGCCAAACACATAGAACGGATTGTAGGCTTGATAGCAGTTGAACAAAAAACACTGTGCATCGGCACTGCCCAGCCGAGCAGCCATAAGAGCTTTTTCAATCACTTTTTCTTTGTGAATGCGACTGTCTGAACTTTCGAGGTCGCGGATCCATCCTGCGGCCATTATGGCATCAAACCTTGAGTGGCTGTAATCAGTTTCATTCATATACTTAACGCCTTACCACGATGAGTTATAAAACACTTTCAAGCCCATGAACATTTCTGTTCTAGCGGCCTTGATAAAAGCCAAGTCACTGTCATAGTAGTGCTGGTCTGAATTGTCGCCAAAGAAGAAACCAGTTGTAGGCGGCAGTCGACGGTGTGTGACTGCTCTTTCAAGCTCGTCCAAATCCTCGGCAGTGAGTTCCATTTCAACGCCGTTGAAGCGGTCATAGTCTAACTTTTTTTGTTCTGCAAGCCGTTCCATCCAGCCATGCAGGTTAGGATGCTTGCGCCAGTAGGCAATCTCACGCGGCTTGTTCACTTTTGTGTTCACAAGATCTTTGGTGGTTTCGTCCCACTCAGCACCGTCGTAGTATTCGCGTTGCTGACCTTCACGGGTGGCCACATAGGCGTACATATCAAGACCCATAGTTTTCTCCTTGTTGATGACGGTATTCACGTTTGAGCCAATATTTGTATTTGGCAAAATATTCTGACATTGGATAGGGCGGCATGCGGCCAGTCCATTCTTCTATTTCAAGGCAGTGAGCATACCAACGCTGATTTAACCAGCGTCGAAATGTCATGCTGCCTCCAACATGTTAGCAGGCACTCGCCACAAGCCTTGCGGGGTGCTCACTGTCACATACTTGATAGCAATCTTGCTCACAGTACCTTGCATGGTCATGCCACGTTTGGTGCTGTGAAACTTTACCGTGTCACCTTTGGCGAACTGACGGATATTGTGTTTGCGCAGGCTGGCCTTGGCAAATTGCACTGCACTGATAATGCTGTCAAGTTCAGTGTTTGAAAACTCACCAAACATGATAGCAGAGTTAACTTGCTGGATCTTGGACATCTGGGTCATTTGGGGCTCCTTTGTTGCTTACTATGCCTAAATTATAGCAAAAACGGCTTTTCTGGTCAACCAAAATAATAACCCTACAATCACTAGGAGTTCTACTACCGTAAAATTAGTACGATAGTAGTACCGCTGTATTTGGCGTTGCATTTTAGTCCACATGCCCTAATTATAACGGGCAATGCCTTTATTGGTCAACCAGAAAAAATGTATACTTTAGTATACAGGAGTCACAGCAGGCACAGGTGTCACTGCTAGGGTGGCACTGGGAGTGGTGTTGACTCCCAGCCCTGCCGCATTCAAAACTTGATTGTTTTGTCCTTCGCGCAAGGCACCCACTATGGCCTGACCGCCAATGATGCTGGTATTGGCAATCTGTTCAATAAAATATGCTGGGCCACAAGAACTGGTTTGAGTACCATATGTGGGCAGTTGTTGCACAAAGCTCATTGTGCTAACCCGTTCACCAGCTTGTAGATTGAAGTAGTCAATACCAGCGTATGTTTGGTAAGTTTTTTCTGTACTTAATACATTGGCAATCGCAGACCAAGCATTGTTAAGAACAGCTACGTTGGCAACCACCGCGGCGGTGCCATTGGTGTAAATGTTAGCAATATTTCCATTTGCCTTGGCAATATTGGCCACCACATCAGTTCCACTAGTAGCGGCAGCAATAGCAACATACGCTGAATTTATACGTCCAATATTGCCAGCATCCAATGACACAATGTTGGCCATAGCTGACCTTGCAATGTCAAGTTGTGCGGCTATATTGCTACGATCAATTGCAGTACCAATCACATCACATGTGGTAATAGTACCATCTGGACCGGAGCCGGTGGCCACGTTGCTGGAAAAATATGATGCCACACCAGAAGTAATGGCAGCAGTTTGCGCCTGAATTAATGGTAAGCCAGACATAGTACTAAGCCCGTCGATTGTGGTAGGCAACCAAAAGTCAGTATCATTGATATTTGTACCAACTGGCACATCTTGTTGAGCACGATAAAAAACAGTGCTTGGACTCAACTGTGCCAGACCGTTTACTGCCGGAGCATTGGCTACTAAATCGTTGGCCAAGTAAGATGCATTGACATTCCACGGCGTTCGTGGCGCGGTATTAATTGTGGCAGCTAATACAGGTAATGTAGTATTAGTAATGTTGGTAATTTGTTCAAATGCCACTTGTACAGCTTTGTTAGATACTGCTTGTCCTGGTGGAATTACTTTGCCCAAGTCTTCGCACCCATTGGGCGCTGCCAGATATGCTGACACATTGTCAGCCAAGTTCATGTTAACGCTGCCGTCAGAACCATATACTAGAACTGGGCCTTCAGGACTGGGTGTTTGTAACGTGGTATAACTGTTGGGAAATATTATGGTTTGATCCAGCAAATCAGCCATGCTATTAAGATTAGGTGTGGTAACTGCCAATATGCTTAACACCTGTTGTAGATCGGTTCCTGTAACATTGGTCATACCTTGGTAAGCCAAACGTTGCAAACGAAGATATTCGTTTTCTGAAACTGTGCCTGATCCTGTTAACAAAGTTTGTATTTCTCTGGCTGTTAATCCTGCGGCCAATAATGGTGTTTGAACAGGCCCAAATACTCCACCTACCATATTGCCTTCGGCAGCTAACTGGCGCAATAGGCCAGCTGGAGTGCCATATGATCGAAGATCATTTAAGTTAGTTAAATTGCCTTGATTGATTAGATCTACAGCAAAGTTTCCAAAATCTGGATTTACGTCACTAACACTGTTTGTGGTTAGTGCATCCATGTTGGTAAATGTAGGGCCAAGATAAGTTTGTGCGTTAGTAGCAGAATTAATGAATTGGTTGGTTGAATTAATGTAACCTTGCACTGCCATAAACCCTTGTGCAAAACGACCAACATCACCATTGCCTAAATAGTTGTTTCCAGTTTGTTGAATTAACCCTGCAAATCCTGCAGGCACAGTAGATACAGGAGTAAGATTGGTAAAGGCCGCAGGAATGCTGTCGCCTAGTGCAGGAATGGTTGTGTTGCCAATAGTCAGCAATGATGTCAATGTTGTTGCGTTGGCAAATGATGCGGCAGTGTAGTTGGCCACTGCTGTGAGGAAATTTGGGATTGGTGAGCCGGCATTAAATGATGCGACTGCGGTGGTTAATGCAGTGGGCAGTGGATTAATACCAGTATTGGCCAACAAGGCTGAGGCTGCTGTCAATTGCAGTGGGGTTAGGATACCTTGTGCCATTATGCTGCCACCCTAACGTCACTGGATCCACCAGCTCTGGCATGACCACAAGTGTCGCCAGCACCTGTGTAAACTACAGGAATGCCGCCAGCTCGAACTGAGCCTGATCCGCCGGCTGTAACAGCACTACAGTGAATAGGTGGGCAACCTCGTTGACCGCAACAGGGGTGAGCACTTACAGAGTTGCCATCAACAATTATCGGACGACCGTTGACTCGCACTGAACCAACGCCACCACTGGCCACACCTCCTGCACCGTCTGCATCACCTACTCGTTGTACTGCTGGCATTTTATCCCACTAAAATTCTCTTTTCTGGCACTTTGATGCCAGTGGTTGCTTCGATGTATTTCATGCGAACTGATTCATCTGTCAGCGCAGAGATAGCAACACAATTCATATTTAGCCGGGGATTTTTGTCAGGATCTGCGGTAAACATTGACGGCACAAGTCCCATGCCTTGTGGCCCAGGAGCCACGCTTACAGGGTCCTGTAACATAGCATAGCCGTCGCCAGCGTCCATGACTTTGGCAATCATTTCTTCGCCAGAGTTCAGTTTGAATGTGTAAACTTTTCCAATTTCCATTATTTGCTTTCTGTTAGTTTTGTTCTGAGTTCAGTGAACCCGCCTACCAGTTGATCATCTAAAAAGATCTGTGGTACTGTGCGAGCATTTGGTACTGCTTCTAATAGTTGTTCTCGCGTCCAACCATGCTGGATATTGCGTTCTTCAAATTCAATGTTGCGTGATTTCAACAACGCTTTGGCTTGGTCGCAGTAGGGGCATTGGTCTTTCGACCATACAATTGCTTTCATTTATTTTCCTTCTTTTGATTTGTCGTAAGTCTTGGCAAAAATATCTGTTTTTACAACACCATAGTCACCAGGACCGTGTCGAACAATATAGTCATTGCCACGAGTGTATTCTAAGTTACCCCATGACGCTCGAACAACGCCGTCATGGTCAGCAAGTTTTGCTACTTTCATAATCTTCTTAGGTGTAGCAGTGCCATCACCGTTGTCGTCATAGTAGGCATTAAACTTAATAGGACTAACAGGATACCTCTCGCCCTTGGGCCCAGTAATAATTTTATGACCTACTGTGTAGGCGACAGGACCTTCCAGTGTGTCTATTGTACCATTATCAGTTGCTGTTTCATACTTGATAGGTGTTGGATGTTTGTAGGTTTCAAACCCACCTTGTTGGAACCATTCGTCGTTAATCATAAGTTTGGCAATTCATCGTAGTCAATAGCATCGCTCATCACGCCAATAACATAATTGGTTGATTCATTTTCCTGCAGGGCAGTTTGTTTCTTGCTGGTGTCCACATGCTTGTTGAACCATGGTATGGGTGTAGAGCGTGGTGCAGGTTCTTGATACTTAATGCCAATTTCTTTCAGAGCATTGGCTGCTGTGTAGTCCACAAAGTCTTTTAAGATCTGTGCGTTGAGACCAATCACTGGACCTTTGTTGAACAGGTAGTCTGCCCACTCTTTTTCTTCACGGATCACATCCAAATACAGTTGATACACTTCAGCTTCGCACTCTGCCTTGGCTTGAGCAAAGCGAGGGTCTTCTTTCACCACTTGATTGATAATCCAACCAGTCCATTCTTTGTGAAGGATTTCGTCTTGTAGAATCAACTGAATAATGTTGCCATTACCAATAAAGATCTTGTTCTCCACCATGGCCAAACTAGTAGCAAATGATACCATGAAGCGGAATGCTTCTAGTGCGTAACTGGCGTTGAGTGCCATCCAAATGGCTTTGACATGTGCATGATCCTTGACAGGAACTTCCAGTTCTTTTTCGCAATTGACCATATGCAAGTGATCGTAATAGCGGCCCACACTTGATGCCATGTCCACAATCTCTTTAGTGTCGTGGATGGTGTTGAACACATCCTTGGGCACGTTGTAGATGTTGCGAATGATGTGGCTGTAACTGCGACTATGAATGTTGGTTTCAAAGAAACTCCAGTTGTACATCAAGGCTTCTAGCTCAGGAATGCTTACCACAGGAGTAAACACCTGTGCTGGGCCACGGCCTTGTAAACTGTCTAGTGCTGTTTGACGCAAGAGATTGCTGGTAAAGATATGTTTGACAGTGTCACTTGCTTCTTTAAAGTCATTAGCGTCCTTGCTCAATGAAATTTCTTCTGGCACCCAAAAGAACCCACGAGCTTCTTGTTCGTATTTGGCCAGTTTGTTGTATTTGACTTCTTCGAATCGTTGAATGGTTACAGGACCAGCAGGATCCAAAAACATCTTGCGATGTAGATAGTCTGTTTTGGTAGCGAGATTGTATTGTGCTTGGCTCATTTTTATATCCTTGTAGAGTATTTGTCTTGTTCCCATGCCAGTTGGTACAAGTTTCTTAGTTGTTGTTGTAGTGCAGTTTCTACAAATTGTTTATTATCAATAGATGCAATAGATATCACGCCTCCAGCAGATGTAGTTGCAAAAGCATCATCTGCTGTGTTCAATAATTCTTCGTTGATGTCGCAGTATTGAAAATCTATACCATGTTCTTGACATAGTGTGTTTACCAACTTCATAGTAATTCCTGACAGTCGGTTACTTGCAGGAGATAACACACATCCATCTTTGATTATTGCCACACTAAACTGCGGTCCCTCAGTAAGCAAGTCATTGTGATCTAACAAAATAGGATTGTCAAATCCACGCATGGTTGATTCGAGCTGTGCTATAGTGAAATCTTGTCTGGCAAAGTTTTTGTAAGCCTGATTAATTGATGTATCTGGAATACGGCGAACTTTTCTAGCAATGCATAACTTCATGTTTTGTTCTGGTTTAACTGATTCATACGGTCCTGTTCCTATCATTAACTGAGGTTGTGTTTTTATAATATCACGTATGTCATAAGAAGAAGGTTCTCCTCGAGTGGCAATTATCCACACATGAATATCTTGGGTGGCTTGAGCGTTGATTTCTTTTATAATGCAAACAAGTTCATCAATGGTGTGCTTTACATTGATGTAATAATATTTGCAACCTTGTAAAAAACGATTGATATGTTGATCAATAGCCAATGCTCGATTGTTTTTAATGCTGATTACATCATACACGCCGTAAGAACGCAGCAGTCCAAAATCTTGAACATTGATTTTTAAATCACTGACTTGGCAGAATTTACCATTGTGCCAAGCAGGAAAATTACTGTTATTCATTTTTTTCTTCTATGGTATAAAACCAATCATCTCCTGCGGTCCACTTGCGTGTGCCATCTACTGTGAAAATAGTTTGTGCGGCTTTGAAGTCTGGAAATTTCACTGTGCCTGAAATCAAACTTTGATCGTACCATAAGCATCGGTTGTTGGGCTGACAGGCAAACTGACCATTTTCCAATCGAATAAAGTTAAAACTCTTGTGTTCTTCAGCAACTTCGGTAAAGCCTGTGTCCACATCCATACCATCAGCACAAAAGTCCACAGTGAACAAATAAGTTCCGTGGTGCCATTCCTTGTCTTTGCCCAGGAACTTTACGCCTAGATTACGCAAGCCTATTTTTTCAATAATAGTAAAACGATAGCCCATACAGTCCCACAGTTGCAAAGTATCTATAGGTAGATTGCCTGTGTAGTTGTCTTGCCACACATAAGCATGGATAGGCAGTTTGTCGTAAAGAGCACCGTAATTGGGCAACAGTGATTCAATGCGAAACACTTGTCCCCGCAGGGCTTTGAGACTGACCCATATTGCAGGTTCTAATTCTCCGTGCCCTTTTTCAAAGTTATAGAGAAATTCTCTTTTAACAAAGCATTTAACGGGCGGAAGAGATCCCACGATATAACTCATGTCAATATTTTCCTGATGCAAGTACAATCTTGCAAATGTGTTCTAATCTTTCAATGTGCTCATAAGCACGCCAGGGTGTGACATCAATTGCCACAACTCCGTGACCTTTGATCCCCACAATATCAAATTTAACATTGCCTGCTTGATCCAGACCCAAATTACTATGACATGCGTCAGCAAGAGCTTGGCTAATAGGTGCTACATCACCTACATTGGGTGCTACTCGGGTATAGCGATTGAGTTCTGGAAATGAATCACTAATAGTGCTTAAATCAATGCCGGCATGCATGGCTGCAATGCAATAGGTTGGATGCACATGAACAACAACTCTAACATCGTTTGAGTGTTGTCCCATTTCTTTTTGCAAGCCAAAGTGCAGGGGAAGTTCGCCACTGGGCTTGAGGTTGGCACTGATGTCGGTATAGTATTCTTCTTGCCAGGATTTGGTTAGGAAAGGTGGAATAGCACTGATGCTGTCAATCAATTGAATCTTTTTAAACTGATCTGGCTGTAGTGTTTGCTTGCGCACACCCGATGGTGTGATATAAAAGTGATCACGGTCGTGATGACGAATAGAGATATTGCCATCTCTACTGGTTATCCAATTGCGTTTGTACGCATCTACCAATATATCACAACAAGTTTCTAACATGTTAATTGTTCCAGTGTCTTATTGTGTTGGCTATAATAAACCCACAAGTCACAACATGTATTATAACCCAAAAGGTCTTGAAGAACAAGGCCAATCGAGCTTCTCTCAAGGTTAAAATGGGCACATCAGGACGGTCATCGTCTGTGTGCCCCATTAGGTGGCCTGTGGCTCGCGCCCAGACTTTTTCTATGCTGTTCAAAGTTTGCAACTTTCACAATCTTCTTCAAGATCAAAATCAATCTCAAGCATGGGCGCAGGTGCATCTTCTTTGATCATTTTACTGCCGGCCTTGTTGATAAGGCTGTAGTAGAATGTCTTGAGTCCCCAATGATGTGCTTGCATTAGGTTGCGAGCAATCAGTGTGGTAGGCACCTTGCGATCAGGCCAGTGCGCTGGATTGTAGAATGTGTTGGTAGAGATTGACTGGTCAATATACGCTGCCAACACACACGCGGTTTTCAAATAGCCAATGCAGTCTTTTTGTGCCCACATCAGTTGATATCGATTTTTTAAACGGTGATACTCAGGTACCACTTGTGTGAGTGATCCGGCTTTGGATTCTTTAACTGAGATCAGGCTCATGGGCATTTCAATGCCATTGGTTGAGTTGATCACAACTGAACTGGACTCCACAGGAGCCACTGCCATCAGTGTGGCATTGCGCACACCATGTTCTTTCATGAGTGCTCGTAGTGGTTCCCAGTCTAGTTCCGGTGCAAAATTTACAAGTTCGTTAACCCCAACAGCTCTTCGTTCCCAAGGAAATACACCTTTACCATACCAGGTACGGTGAGAATCTTTGCAAGGACCACGCTCCTTGGCCAGCTCAACAGTGGCTTCGGTCAAGTAGTAGGCTTGGTGTTCCATCCACGTCTTGACTTCAGCCAAGGCGTCTGATTCTCCGTATTGGAGGCTGCGCTTGGCGTGCCAATAGGCAAGGTTGGTGATTCCAATGCCCAGGGGTTGGATCTCGTCATTTGAGAGTTTAGACTGGATGGAGAGAAAATCTTGATAGTCAAGAATGTTGCACAGGCTACGCTGCAATATACGGCAAGCACGGCGCATGTCTTCTGGATTGCGGAACGCACCCCAATTGATTGAGCCCAAGGTGCATAGTGCAATACGACCATCGCTGTCATCCAGACGTTTAAAGGGTTTAGTAGGAAGAAGAATTTCACAGCAAAGATTACTCTGGTAAATGGTGTGGTACTCAGGATCAAACGGTCCTTGGTTCATCACGTTGTCAATAAACACTAGATAGATACGACCAGTGTCTGTTCGTTCCTTAAGTATACCTGATTTGAACACTTCTTCAGCAGACATAACTTTCTTCCGGAGGTCAGATCTAGCTTCATATTTGACATACAGATCTTCAAAAAGTGCAGTGTTGGAGTAGAATGCCTCGTAAAGTTCCGGTACTTGGTTAGGGTCAAAAAACGTGATGTTTTGTTTGAGTTTAAATCTACGCCAGAAAAAAGCAGAAAGCACCACCCCATAGTCCATGTGTCGGACACGGGTTTCTTCGGTTCCTTGATTGTTCTTGAGCACAATAAGATCATCGAATTGAAGATGCCAGATGGGATAAAAAACAGTGGCACTTGCATTTCGGATACCTCCTTGTGAACATGACCGTAAATCACCAAACCATTTCTTTAAGAATGGTATCATGCCAGTGTGCATAATTTCGCCACCACGGATGGGCGATCCTAATGGACGCAGTCGTCCAATCTCCAAACCAATGCCAGCACGTTTGCTGGCATACTTGGCCATCATCTCACCAGAAGCGAATATACTATCAAGATCGTCGTCACTCCTGATAAGCACACAACTACTAAACTGTTTAGTAGGAGTGCCGAGCCCTGCAAGCACAGGTGTAGCAAGAGTAAACAAACCATCACTGGCGGCTTGATAATATTCTTTGATATAACGCATTCTAGCTGAGTTAGGCTCTTCTTTGTGAAACACTGTAGCCGCGGCCACCATGTATCTAACTTGGGGAGTTTCATATGTTTTTCCTGTTGAACGATTTTTTACAAGATACTTTTCAATCAACTGCTCGATGGCAGCGTAGGAATATTGTTCGTCTTTGGCATGATCAATCATGCCTTGCATGCGGTTCCAGTCGTCCTCTGAGTACCATTCCAACAGTTCAGGAGTGTACAGGCCTGTGGCCACATTTGTTTTCACAATGTCATACAAGTGGGGAGGATCGTATGAACCGTATACGTCTTTGCGTAGCATGGATAGTCGTTGTTTGCCTGCCACATGCTGATAGTTGGTGTGCCCAACATCGGGATTTTGCTCTACGTCGATAAGATCCACAATGGCTCGTAAGGTGATGCCATCAATTTCTTTGGTGGTAATTCCATCGTAAAAATGTAGCTGTGTGCGTATCTCTATCATGCTCTGACTTACATCTGCTATGCCCGAGCATACCTTGGCAATTTGGGTTTGCCACTTTTCCAATGCTAATGGCTCGCGCTGTCCGCTGCGCTTGACAACTATAATATTTTTCATTTTCGCTACTTTATTTGTGTTTTTATTTGTTCTTGACTGAGTTGGTGCCGAGGATTAAACGGCGTTAGATTGATATTTAACAATTGATCTCTGTCCCAATTCAGTATATATTTCTTTTGTTCCACTAGGACTAAATTGTCGCTACCCGTGTCTATTAATTCAGCATCTTGTATGTCTGGTCGATCCAGCAGAGCTATAGTATACAACATTCCCAGCCCTCTTGCAAGTCCACAGAACAAATTGTCGTCTAATAATTGCCAAGGATTGGGCCATGTGAGTTGATCATCCCAATGCAAATGGTAAGCACGCCATGGTGTATCAAACCACCAGGCATTTATGGCATTTAAACATTGGTCCGCAGGTACGGTGGCGACTGTTACACGTAATTGATTCCAACTGGCCAATCTGGCATCAAAGGTGCGGGCCCACATTAGGCTAGGTAGGTAATTGAATAGGTTAAAATACCGTTGTTGCCGGTGCTGGTTGTGACGTATTTCCACGACACAACACTGGTGCTTTCTGTTACAGAGAATGTCACACCCGGAGAAGAATTTTGTACTCCAGTGTCACTACCTTGAAGATTGGTACCTGACGCATCTGTTCCAGCCACAATAGTATAAACGCCAGTTCTAACAGCGGTGCCACGAACTATGGTGTAGTTGATTTGTACTGCTTTTACTATATTGGCATTAAATGTGAGTATTTGTGCGGCCACAGCCACATTGTCTACCAACGTGAAATTAACTCCTGATTCGCGTTTGTATGTGCCTTGTTGCAGACGATATCCATTTTCCATGGCAATACTGGCAGTATTGTTTAAATCAATTCTAGGATAAAGAGTACCTGCTTGTGCTGTGGTTCTTTCAAACATATCACCCAAGCAAACATTGTTATCAGTGTCAATGTCAATAATTGAACTGGCAGGTAAGGCAGAACCATTAAAGTGATTGCCTACGTCATAGAACACGTTGTTGGTTGTGGTGTTCAAGCTCACACCGTCAATCACAATGCCTTGTACATAAATGTTATCAAACACATTGCTGATCAATCTCACGCCAGTTGGGCCACCGTTGACTGGAGTGGCTCCACCTAGATACACTCCTTGATACAATGTGTCAAACTTGCAATTGGAGATTGTAACACCTTCAATTTGTTGATCAGTGTTGGTGCCATATGTAAACCCACTAAAACTGCAATTGTCAAAGTTCACATGGTTAGTGACCAATGAGGTTGTGCTGGACCAACGCACTGCTGCAATATCATCAGCTGCTGAATCTAATTCACTTGTGGTCAATGCACCTTGTATGCTGACATTGGTCAATGCACAGTCATGAGCATATTCCATTAACATGCCATCCATGATTTGATTGGTAATCATACTCATGTTAGAAATCAAAATATTTTGTGGCTCGTAAGGGCTCACAATGTTAACGCCAGTTTGTTGACCATTACTGCTGGCTGTTTGCATTATGTAACCCGGCAACCCGCTGGCCGCTCCAGTGGTTATGTTGCCCCAATAGTATTGGCCGCCGACGGTACTGGTCAACGCAGTTCCGACAGGCACTGCAAAGTTTGATCTGTAATACAAACCGCCGGACTTTACTAGAACGCCAGCGGCATAGGCCACTGTGTTAGTCCATGCAGTCACAAAGAAATTCAAAATGCTGCTTTCTGGACCTTCACCATAAAGCATGGCATAAGGCGGCACCAAGATAGTGTTGGTAATTAGATAATTGCCAGCAGGAAAAAACAAACTTCTGCGAATTTGTGGGTTTGCTTGCACACAATACAATTGATTGAGAGCACGATTTATAGCTGCGGTGTCGTCAGTAAGACCATTTCCTGTAGCACCAAAATCAGTTACCACACAATAACTGTCTAGTCTGCTTTGTAAACTTTGACTGACAGGCGAACCTGCTGTGACTCCAGTTTGTGCAGTGTAGCCAGTGGCTGCAAAGCCAGAATAAGTGTAGGCAGTTTGAGTGGCAAGAATATCTGAGTATTCTGTTAGAATTTCTACATTGTTGCGTTCATCTGGAGAACCTTCAGCTAGTGTGCCAGGACCGATATACAATTGGCGTGTGTCTACTGCCCAGCCAAGTTCAGCAGGAGCTAGTGGTTGCGGAAGATCTTCTTCGAGACCTTTGCGGTTGGTTATTCTTGAGATTTGTACAATTGCCACAGTGTGATTCCTTGAGGTATCACATATTTAGCATGTAGAACTGTTCAACCTTTTTCCACCACATGGTACGGTACTTTTCAAATTCTGCGCCTTCTAGCACAAATTCCTGATATTTGGGCTCGCCCACAATGTTGTGATGCTCATCCAGGTCGGGTTTTACACACATCAAAACTACGCCTTTTCGGATTCGTGTGCCATGTATTTCGTTATGCGCTTCTGCGTATGCACACAACTGAACAAAGTAATCGTCAATCCATTCGCGTTTTTTGGGCTTGTTGGTTTGCTTGTAATCCAGGATAGATTCTTCATTTAGATGGATACCTGCACCGTCTGTTGTGCCTGCATACACACCCGGAAAGTACAAGGGCACTTCAATTCCCCAAAATTCACTTACATTTTTTAGCCCTTTGTTGACCACTTCTTCTGCCATGATATGACTGGGCCATGAGAATGGATTTGAACCACGGGCAGGTATAGCACCTTCTCGAATGTACTTTTCAAGATAGGTGTGCATTCTGGTGCCACGATTGGCAGCTTCAGTGGTTATCTGTTGTGCTCGTTCTGCGCCTACTGCACGCCGCCAGTTGTGCAAGGCAGCTTTGCTTTCTTCACTTTTTGTTCGGTCCAGGATAGTAGTGACACTGGGCAACTTGTTGCCATCTGGAGTGGCGTAGAATCTTTTACCGTCTATTGTGACCCTGGGTATGGGAGTGTAATCAAATTTTGGATTGTACAAGTTAAACTCTAAAACTTTCTCCGCAACCGCAGCGGTCACGTTCATTGGGATTGCGAAACTCAAAGCCTTCGTTAAGGCCTTGGCGCACATAGTCTACAGTAATGCCTTTAAGGTACACATCATTTTTCTTATCAACTAGTACTACAAAGTCCTGTTGAGCATAGTTAATGTCAGATTCTGAAGGCATGTATTCTTGTACGTATTCTAACACATACGCTAGGCCAGAACAACCTGTAGTTTTTACCCCAAGTCGAATGCCAGCATAGTCTTTGGCTTGCAGTAGTCGTTTTACTTTGGTGTACGCACGATCAGTTAGAGAGATCATGCTTCTTTCTGTAGTCTTCTACAGCGGCTTTGATGGCGTCTTCAGCAAGGATTGAACAATGGATTTTGACTGGTGGCAACGCGAGTTCTTGAGCAATCTCTGAATTTTTAAGAGCTGCCGCTTGGTCAAGCGTCCGGCCTTTAACCCACTCGGTAACGAGAGAACTGGAGGCAATCGCACTGCCGCATCCGTATGTTTTGAATCTTGCGTCTGTGATGATACCATCTTGCACCTTGATTTGAAGTTTCATTACATCTCCACAGGCAGGTGCGCCAACCATGCCAGTACCAATATCAGTATCACTCTTATCAAAAGAGCCGACATTCCGGGGATTTTCATAATGATCAATAACCTGCTGACTGTAAGCCATATAATTTTGTTTCCTGTATCCAACCTATCATGCAGTCTGGCCCATACTTCTGTTTAAACTTGTTTATGGCCTCAAACTGATTTTGTGCTGCCACTGTGGCAACATACTGTTTTAATACACCAATGTTGTCAGTGTATTTGACGTAGGCTTTCCAATGTTTCATTGGCAAGTTCTTGTTCTAGTGACCGTGCCATCTGCATATTGGGTTTCAGTCCAGGGTGTGCAGACAGAACGCAGGGGCTGTTGCACAACCACTACGGGTGGTGGAACATATCCGTAATTGTAAACAGGCTCGTTGTGGTTGCGTGTCAACGCATAACCAATTACCCCACCAACAATCACTGGTGCTATCCAGTTTCCGCCACCGTGTCTGTGATGGTGGTGATGTTGTGCTTGAGCTGACACAGCCAAAGTTAATAATGCGAGAGCAATGAGTTTTTTCATACGGGCCTCCTACAGCATAGTATACTATATTTAACGCCTTGTGTCAACAATTAGTTGACTACATTACATTGGCCGTTTCATGGCCGATTTGGCCATCTTGTTTACCACTTGTTGACTTTGTTGCACTGACAGCTTTTCTGGACCAATATCAGCGCCTTTGAATGTGACCATTCCGGAATTTGGATCTAACGGCTCTAGCACACCACTTAGGGGAGGTTGACTTACAACGTCGCCAAGATTTTGACTGGTGATAGCAATACCTAGGCTTTGAGCAGCTGATATAAAAGCAGCTTGACTGATCTGTTTTTGAGCATTGGTATCCTCTGCTCGGCCTGCAAGGAAGTTAACCAACCCTACCAATTTGTTAGGGTCGGCTCCGGCATTTGTGGACTCAACTTCGTCAATCCGCATTATCTCTTAGCGCGGCCAAGTGCGGCAGGGGAAACTGCGGCAGGGTCTTCAGGAGGAGGTGCAATTTCGCCACCAGCCATGTTAGCAGCAGCGTCTAGATCATCCATACCGGCAGCGGCCATATCACCAGCAGGTGATGGTGCACCACCCATGGCAGCCATACCAGCGTCAGGTGGAGGGGTTGCGCCAGTTACCACGCCAAGTGCTTGATCCAGTTGTTGTTTGGCACCTTGTAAATTTTGTACCAGGCCAGTAAGTGCGGCGGTAGCATCTGCATTAAATTGCGAGGCTTGATCAATACCCACTTGATTCTTGATTGAATCAACCAAGGCAGGCAATTCTTTAAATTGCATTTCGCTGGCATCTTCCAACATTGATTGCATCTTGTCAACCATGTCTTGTGCAGCCAACACCACTTGGGCTTGTTGCACTTCTGATTCTTTTAACATTTTGTAAGTACGGCGCAGGCGGCTTTCAGCAGCCATCATGGCAGCACCAGCAACCATCTTTTGTTCGTCCGGTGTAAGAGTCTGACCTTTTGTGCTTTTATCTAATGCGGCTTTTAGCTTTGGATCTTTTACTGTGGAAGTGGCTTGTGATAAATTTGGAGCAGCAGGTGCGCCTGGAGCTGCTGGCGCAGCAGGTGCCATGTCTTCTTTTACTCTAGCAGTCAATGCCTGTTCCATCATCAACAGCTTGAGATAAGCTGGATTGCGTTCGCTTTGATGGAACGAAGGTTGACGACGAGTTTCGCCTAGTACGCCACGCACACGGCTCAACATCTGTTGAGCTTGCTT
>Ga0315903_10002727_pt1 | contig 25398 bp, 22 predicted proteins | sample LakEriMetagenome_7_FD_203524 | JGI IMG/M metagenome (GOLD analysis project Ga0315903, IMG submission 203524) | Freshwater fungal communities from buoy surface, Lake Erie, Ohio, United States - Buoy 2 MA119 | ecosystem: Environmental > Aquatic > Freshwater > Lake | place: USA: Lake Erie, Ohio... | reverse complement strand
AAATTTACAATTAGGGTCGTATTCATGTTTTTCTAAATGCGAAAGTTTATCCTTATTTGAATTTAATTTAACTTCCAACAATTGTAATTTTTGTTTTTCAGTTTTATATTCATTTACCTTTTCTATATACGCATTATACGCCGTTTCCATATCACCCATTTCATTGAGAGATTGTGAAAGTTCTGAAAGTAAACTTTTATATTCTTCTATCTTACTATCTTTGGTTTCGTATTCGGATTCTAAATCGGAAATTTGTTTTGTAATATCTTTTCTTTTGTTTTCCAATTTAGGTAAATCCAAATTAGAATCAACGGGTGCAAGCTGTCGAGTTAAATCTAATATTTCGTTTTCAATTCCTACTTTAGTATTTAGTTTAATATCTAATTGTTCTTGTAACTCCTTTAGAGAATTTTTTTCTTCTTTTATTTTATTACCCTTTTCCGCCAATTCTGTCGTAAAGTCGGTTTTCTTAAAATTTTTGATAAGCACACTTACCTCTCTAATATCTTCCAATGCAGTATCATACAATTTATCAAAGATATTCAATCCCATAAACTGTGCTAACAAATCCTTTCTTTCTGATTGGGATTTATCAATGAACAGTGCATTGTTACCTTGCAAACTCAATGCAGTTAGAACAAAATCTTCATACGTTCCTACATATTGTTCAATTATTGCGTTGGTATCTCTACGTTCCGTTCCGTTTAGTGATGTTCTTTCATCCCCTTCCATTTTGTAGAACTCAACATCCACTTTTACATTCTTTCCTTTGTTTACGGTTTTAGCAGTTCTTTCAATGAAGTATCTTTCACCATTGATATCGAATTCCAATTTACATTTGAAATCGGTTTTACGATTATTCATTATGTTTGCTGCTTTGAATGCTCTACTACTCTTATCGTACAAACAAAATGAGATAGAGTCGAATAGTGAGGATTTACCACTTGCATTGGGTGCGAATAATCCCATCAAACCGTTCAATTTACTGAAGTCGATTTTATTATCTTCACCATAAGAGAACATATTGGAGAATTCAAAACGGATTGGTTTCCATTGAATATTTCTTGCAACATCATCTAATACAATTCTACTATTTACATCTCTATTTATAGTTTCTAATTCCGCAAGGTCTTGTTGTGTGACAAACGGCATCATTCTGCTAACATAATCGTGTATTAAAGAGTTTTGATGGTTTACATCTGTTATATCTTCAAAGTCCAATTTGTTTTGCCTATTTCCGGTCTTTAATTTGGAAAGTGAGTCTGTTCTAATGATTGTAAAATCTTCAAGTCCGTATCTCATTTTTATTTCTGTCAGGACTTTCTTTGTATCGGCAGTATCGGTGTTAGATAAACGAACTCTTAACCTTGCATGCTTTGGCATATCCGATACAATTGGAACAATTCCATTATCTACATCCAATGTATAATATCCATACTCATTCGGAATATCAATTGCTTCGTAAGTTAAAGTATCCATATCCCAAACAACGAAACCGTGCTTATCTAATGTTTCACCGAAGTTTTGTTGAACCAATGAACCAGCATAAACTACTTTACATCCCTTCGGACTAATCATCTCTTGTCTTTTATGAATATCACCTAATAGGGCCAAATCATATCCATCAAATATATCGGTTGTAAAGTGTCTACTACTAACTACATAACCTACATCCGTAATAGAATTATCAACCGGTCCGTGGAATAATGCAATCTTTGTTTTTGCATTGATATCTTCTGCTTTAGGCCAGTTATCCTTATTATCAAAAATAGAATAAACAGCAAATGTGGTATCACCATAATTCCAAACCTGTGTATCTCTTAAATAATGAAAGTTATCCAAATTCAATGCTTCTACAATTGGAGTAAGAACATCAATTCTATCTAAATTGTTCATATTACAATCGTGATTACCTGTAATAAGAATTGTAGGTGCCAATTTAGCACACTCCGTAAATAACCAACTAATCTCTCTAACTAATTCAGGAGACATTTCCAATTTAGCATGTGCAATATCACCTGCTAAATAAATGATTGAATCTTCCGTTCCTCTATTACGAATTTCTTCAAACATTTTTTCAAATACTTGTCTATACTCTTTGTGTCGTTTCACGTTACGGATATGCACATCCGCAATATGGTAAATCTTTTTTAATTTACTCATAAACTATTTATTTTATTTAACAATAATTCTTCCGAAGTAAATTCTTTAGTTTTCTTTAGTTCTTCGTAGAATTTTTCATACCCCATATCGGCGGCATCTTTATCTTTCAAATACATCATTTTGACCTGTATTCCATTTTTTCTAAAATACTCTGCTGCTTTCAATGCTTCATTCATCGCATCGTTATCCAATGAAATGATAATATCACTAACTCCACTCATAAATATTTTCTCAACCAATTGTTTAGAAGGAAACTTACCTAAAAGTGGAATTGCGTTTCGTTTGATTGTGATTGCATCAAATACACCTTCACAAAGTATAATCGGTTCTTTCCAATTTACCTGTGATTCAAATGCTATAACATTCTTGCTGATTGGTGGGTTTTTGTATTTCATCTTCTCATCCGTATAATAAGAACGAGAAACAAAGTAATTAAGTGACCCATCGGAATTATATGATGGAATTATTACTCGTCTTGCATATAATCCCTCTTTACAATATCCTATGTTATATTTGATTATATCTTTTTGTGTAATGCCTCTTTCATTGAGGTAATGTATAGCGTGTTTATATTCTGGATTAAATCCCTTTGGTTCTTCTGCTAAACTAATAAATTCTTTTGGAAGAGAAATGTATACTTTTGTTTCGGCATCTTCTTGCTGTGGATTCCAATTGCTATCTCCGTATATTTCTCTAATAATGGATATAGTTTTCCTATCCACATCAAGTTTACGAAGTAGGGATGTCAATTTCTTACCACCACTATTACAAGTCCAACAATGCCACTTTTGAGTTTCAGTATTTACCTGTAGTTTTTGTTTATGGTGATTACAAAACGGACAATAAAATGCTAATTCGTTACCCTTTAATACGGAGTAACTACCCAACGTATTAGACAACGTGGATATTACGATATTTTTATCAGTCTGCTTCAACACAAACCAAATATACGAATATTATTTTAAAATACCAAATTTATTCAGAAAACCATTCATCCGGTATTACCTTATCCGCATATTTAAAACCATTCTTCTCACACCAATCGGCATAAGTGGTTTTGGATTTTTTATTGATTTTATTTTTTGAATTTGTAAAAACAAAACGAATATCCAATTCGGGATTTTGTTGTTTTACTAAAAGGTGTTTTTTCCTATCTGCTAATACGAATCTACCTTTTGTTTCTACTCTGATACCATTCGGTAACTTAAAATCAGGATGGTAAGTATGTTCAGAAGCAGGTATAATATAAGATACCTCTTCGGACTCATATTGGACAGATAATCCTCTACTTGCAATCTGATTGGAAACACTTTCTTCAAGACCTGACTTAAAACCATATTTCTTTGCAACCCATTTAGAGTTGTTCTTTTTTGTAACTTTTTTTGCCATTAAAATAAATTATTTTGGCGGATTATCGCTATATTTTTTAGCGTTAAGTTCGCCACCTCTTCCTATTTTTAATTTTGCTGCAGATAGTACTTGATCATCTGCCTTTTTTAAATCATTGGTAGTATATGGTGTTTTTGCAGCCACCCCTGCATCGTATGAAATTTTATCTACTCCCAAAGTTGATTTGTTTGAATTGTATAAATCTAAAATTGTTGCCATAAGTTTTTGTTTATAATAAATATAGGATTATGAAATAAACCATACCACATATTACTTTATTGGTTGTAGTTTAAGCAATTTGATTCTATTTTTACATAATTACTACCGTTTGCTGTAGCTATTGAATATTTCTCACCATATATGACATATATCGGTATCCCCACCGCATGACTTGAAAACTCACCATCAAGACTAATTAATTCATGGTTAGTACAGAAATCCGAATTTTCCGCACAAATTATACTTTTTTGTTTACTTATAATACCATCGGTTGTTGGCAATTCATTACTAATATATACTTCAAATTTTGTATAAGTTATACCATTTCTTTCATATACATCAGTATCGTATGATGGTATTGGATTAACAATCTCTATGTTTCTATTTTTTGCTTTTATAGCTCTAAATACCACATAAGCAAAGCAAATAAGAACAAATGTTATAAAAAGTATTCCAAATAATTTTTCCATGGTTTAAAATAATTATGTATCAAATCTAATAATAAAGTTCAAAGGAATATCAGGTTCGGATTTAATGGGTTTTGGTAATTTTGCAACCGCTATTAAATCACAATTATCATCGTATAATCCTACCGTAGTTATGAAAGGTGTTAAGAAAGAGCCTGTAGAATCAACCGAAGAACTTAAATAATAATGTTCAAATCCACCGGATACCCAAGTATTTGTTATAGATGAAGATATTGAACCGGAGTATGTATAATCCATAATATCACCATTTTCTAAAGTGCTTCTTTTTCTTATATACTTTACACCAGGATTAGTTATAACATTAAATGTTTTACCATCGGAATCCGTAAAACTTGCGGTTTCTCTACCCACTAATACATATGCAGATGGGTTAGTTGAAACATTAAATTCGCTCTCATTTAAAACAAGCAAATACTCATACTCATATATTGTTTCGGTTGATTTATAATTCAATTCCCAACTTGAAGTTAGCATTGAATTTGAACCGCTTGTTATTACAATTAAACCTTGACTATAAAAAATATTTCCAATTCTATGCGTACTACCACTAACTAAATTACCATATTTATCATCTAAATATTCAGTAGTACCGTTCAAAAGAGATACTGATCCTTTTTTTATACCTTCACCGATATTAATTTGTGGTATTGATATTACCTTTGCATCTGTTCCTAAAAATCTTTCTTTATTTGAACTATCCGTATTATATACATTTGTTTTATCTCCAAATCTTATAAACGGATTATCCTCATTACCATTATAAAATTGTGCACGTAATTGTCCGTATACGGAATGTGGATAATATAATCTAGTTTCATCTGTGTTTGAAACCGTAGATGATTCAAAATCATTCACAACGTTTCCAATACTTGCACTATATATAAAAACTGATGATCCCGATGCGTTTGTTTCATCAAAGGACCATTCTTTATAAACCTTAAAAGGTCTAATACTAATATCAGATTTTGGTATTCTTTTTAACATATCACATATAAATATCTCAATAAACAAAAACCCAATCTTGGTAGGTTGGGTTTTGTATTGTGGATTGATTCCACATAATATAGGTTATTCTCCTTTTAGAAATCTAATTTAACTTTAATTGCAACTTCCTTATCAAAGGATTTTTCAATCGGTTTGGATACTTTTGCAACGGCCAATAGTTCATTTGCATCATCATACAATCCAACCGTAGTTACATATACTCTAGGATTTTTTTCAAATGTTGATTGAACAAATTGTCCTGTTGATCCTGTTACAAATGTTGGATTATTTGAGAAATTAAACTCTCTATTGTTTGCTCTTACAAAGTAATGTGATGTAGAAACGTTTTCGGTTCTACGAGCTTGGAAATCTGCACCAGAGTTTAATGAATTAAACAATGCAACCGAACCCGAATTACTTGTATATGTTGATCCGCTTAATGAATTATTGTGATATACACCAACCATACTATTACCCGCTCTAGCAAGCTTACCATCTACATCTTTTAATGCGGTAGGGTTGAGTAGTATAATACCCATATCAGGATAGAATAATCCCCATCCTTGATCACCATTTGCAGTTGAACAGGTATAGGTATTTATAGATGCGGTTAATGCAGTTCCAATATTCAACGAACCACTAACCATATTATATACTCTTCCTGATGTAGATACGTTTTCATCCGTTCCACCACTATCATCAATCAATGTTACAGTTTTACTTGCTCCGGATAGTGTTATTGAAATATTTCCTGGATCCAATCTTTCTTTATATCTTGATCTGTTTATGTTTATTGCGTAAAATGCATCCAAATCAGTAGCTCCTGCAACAGTTCCACCATATACACTAAATTTTTGATCTCCTGTACCAAGTAAAACGTTTCTCAATTGAGAATATACCGCCTTTGTCGATAAAAATGATTTATCATCTTGCTCTAATGTCGGTGCACCCCATCCATCTACATCACCATATGCGATAGAAAATTGAACCTCTTCTGATCCAGTATTTGCAGATGCGTATACATCTATATAATACTTTCCACTTACATCGTTGAGTTGTTCGGATGATGTATAAAATGCAGTTAAAGATCCAGTATCATTACTCCATATACCAGAAGTAACAATCTCCGTTCTGTTTGTCACTTTATCAACCGGGCCGAATTTTTTATAAATACCATTGGTTATGGTTGTAAATTCTGCACTTATTTGTTCACCTTGTCCTAAAAATTGGTTTACAATGTTTACCAATTCATTTGTATCAAGGGGAGTACCGGAAGTGTTTGCAACCGCAGCTAAGTACTGTGATAAGTTACTTGCTAAAAGGGCCCCTCTATTGTCTCTAATTATTGCCATAATTTATATTATTGAACGTATGTTACTGTTACTGGAATTGTTTGTGAACCACCCGTTTCATTTCCGTAAACGGTTATTGTGGTTTTAATAGTTGCAGTCAACGATGGATTAGGAATAAATTTGAATGTTAATCCTTTTGCAAGCGCTGCTGTTGCGGATACATCATCACCGATAAATACAGGTACCGAACCAACTTCTGATGTAACGCCTTCTCCCACAATATCTCCTGCATTTTTATTTGCTAATACAATCGTATACCCCAATGTTCTATTACCAGCTGGTGATGTTGTTGGAGATAATGCAACTTCTCCACTTTTTTGGTTTACTGATATGTTAGGAACACCAAACTCCACAACAGGAATTCTAGTTGTATTTTTTGGTAGAGTTACCAACTTATATCTCATTACTTGGGTTTCATCAGGGGAGGCCTCTAATACAGGCATATTTTTGATAGATGCATCATAGTATGCAGACCCTAATGGATGTGCTGGTTCATATAATGAATAATCAATTTCATCATCTGCCAAAGCAAATTGGGTTATATTCAACCCCAATCCTGCTGCAAGTTTTTCTCTACCTTTTTTAGTAAGAATTGCATCAACTGTCAATTCTGTATTGCTTAAATATCCCATATTATTATATTACGTTTGTTAATAAATATAGTTTTTATTAAAAAATATTACTCAACTTCCAAAATTGGTTCACTTGAATCCCTTCCTGCTTTATTTACTCTCAATGTATTTGGATTGGTAACGAAAACCTCAACAGGAGGAGAACCATCCAATGTAGTTGCCGCTGTATTTTTAGATCCTCTGTAATATGAGTTTTCCAACCCTCTTGTCAAATCACCAACTCTCTTATAATGATATTGTGTATAACCATCAACAGGAACTACACTTGTTATTCTGCCACCAACTACTGGGAATCCACCATATGTAGTGACCGTGCCAGGAGTAGTTACAAAATCCAAATTATTTCCAGTTGCAGTTGCTCCTAAATAATTATCAAGTCCTGTAAGCGTTGCATTATATACCGTTCCTGTGGTTTGTGGATACCTAAATTGCAACTCATCGGTTTGAATATTTAAAATTATCAAATCAGCGGTGTATGATACTAAATCGGAATCTAAAAATGTTATTTCATCATTTTCTAAATCTATTGCCGGTATTGTAATATTATCACCAACCGTTAATGGTGTTAGTGGTTTTATATTAAGAGTCCTTTCTTCGTATGGTATTTCTGTAATGTTATAACCGGCTCTAGGGTCACCCACACCATCAATAAATTCTTTAAATGTAACGTGTGTTTTAACTTTTGCTTCCGTTAGATAATAAACTATAACTCTTTCGGTTTGTAATATACCATTCGAATCATAATAAGATCTTATAGAATGACCATGCATCGAGTAAATACCAAATCCCAAATTTTCGGATGCATCCTGTCCAAATGTTGAAAACGATTGGTTTTGTGATTCAATTTGTAAAGTTGGATCATCGGATTTTGCATCGATATTCGTTTCGTAGTATTCATTTTCAGCTGACAACAAATTTGTTTCATCTAAATTTATAAACCCATCGTTTTGATACTCATCAGCTGATAAAGTATCAATAGTAGTATCATTTATATTTGTTTCATATTGATTATCCTCACCGCCCAATTCATACTCATCGTTGGCATCAATATACAAATTAATATCTGAAGTCTCTGCAGAAAGTATTCTATTTTCAGTAGTATCTAATTCAGATTCATTATAATCATTTGATCCTGTTGGTTTATTTTGTTGTATTTTACTCCTTTCTAAAAAGTGAGGTTCAATTAATAAACCGGTCGTTGCCTTAACCCTTGCCGGTAACATCTTCTTAATATCATCAAACATAGATTTCTCATATAGTTTGATGAGATTTATATATTCGTATATATCTCTGTTATCGTATCTTTTAAAATAATAATTTCTTAATTCATCCAACGATTTATAGTTAGATTTGTATCTATCTGCCGGATTTCCAATATAATTATCTAAATTAAAACCCCCAATGGATTTTGCAATATCAATATTCAGTTCTTTTGTAGGAGAAAAGAATAAACCAACTCTATTAGAATCCACCGGAGCTTGATCAAATGCTTTTTTAGTAACCCTACTCTTTACGGATAAATCCACACCAACACTTCCGGATATTTTTTCACCATCTAATGTATATTGTGATTCAAATCTAACTTTATTTGTAGAATATCTTGATGAACCTATGTTTGGTATTTCCAATACATTGGATCTCTCTATACTTTGAAAATTAAACGGATATTCTGTAATATTATCAAAACCGACTGCAGATGCGGAGTATATTGTATACGCATTATTAGAAAAAATAGTAGATCCTGATATTATGTTAATTTGTTCCGTTTCTAAATCATTTCGGCTAACACTACTACTAAAATATATGTTAGTATCAACATTAATAAGTGATGAAGTTTCTGCTAAATTTTTAGGATATTCAAAATCTAAACGAAAATACAAATCGGAAGTAGATGCAGTTATACTATTACCATTTACCATCTCTGGAAACGATACGTGTTGGTAAAACACATCTTTATTGAGTGGTTCACTCCACAAACGAAACTCATCCAAACTACCACTATAACTTTGGTTGTTTCCTATTCTTAATATACTACCTAATTCATAATTATGAGAAACGGGCGATGTGGTTACACTATCTTCAAATATTGTTTTTTCGTTGTTTGTTTGTTTAACACTTAAAATAAATGTATCATTTGGAGATCCTATTTCTCTTGTTAAACAAACTCCAAAAAAAGAACCATTGAATATTGGTAAAGTGGATGTTTGTAAAACACCTGCTCCATAATCAAATATAACTTTACCATATTTACTATCAACCGAACCACTTAATGATATGTTCCAATCACCACTACCTGTGACAAGTGTCCATTCATCCGCATATGCCGGTCTTACGAACATTTCAATTGTATCTGGCCTTCTACCCTTGTCCGTATCTTTCCACGGCATTTCTATATATGCACCATCATTGAAAACCAATGCATTTGATATATTATCAAAAACAAATTTTGATTTATTAGTTTCCAAATCGGTTGGTTCCGGACCACCAAATTCTATTATAGATAAATTAGATGCAGGAATACCATAACATGCCATTAATGCATATATTCCTCTACGTGATCCTTTATGTTTTAAAAGATATGGTAAGTTATTTACTATTCTTCTCCATACCTCATTTGTTCTTGCTTTTACTGGATTTGTTTGTGTAGTATTACCATCGGAATCCATACCAAATACCAACTTCCAAAGTTGTGCATTTGAATCTAATGTCAATGCATTCCAATTAAAGGACTTTAAAGTATCGTATAATAATTTATCAGATATTCCATTCTTTGATTTGTATCCTAATCCTCTATTTTTTTCAATTGCTTTTGTGTAAAAATATATGTTATCAAAATGGTGTCCTATCATTGAAAGAAATAACAAGTAACTTTCATTTTCAGAATAATCGGATATGTATGCCGGTATGTTATTAAGAACATAGTTATAGTTCATAGTATCATAATCCTCAGCCAATTCTATTATAGTTTCATACCAATCTGTAACTTCCGTTGATGTACTATTTTTTCTGCTATTTCCTGAATAAGGCCAACCAAAAGATGATGATTCATATAAAAACGATTCAAATCCATCAAATCCTTGTATAATTTTTCTTTTTTTATTTAAGTTTTTTTCTCTCTCTTGTATTGCGGATATTGATCCTGTGTGTATACCGGTAAGTGCACTAGATCCCGTAGATAGTGATGCTGATATCGCACTTTCGTATGTTTCAATTAACTGTACTTTATAAACAAAGTTATCAACTCTCTCTTTGGCTGAACTAAAATGTACGAAATTTTCCCAGAGTATACTACCTGTGTTTATATTAGAACCAATATAATATTCTATATTTAAATTTGTAGTATCAAAAATAGAACTACTCAAATACGTCTGTATTAATTCGGATGAACTTGATACGGATGAACTTAATATTAAGTCATCTAGGGATTCATAATTTGTAGATTTACCTTTTACAAAATCAATATCAATACCAAAATTAGGTCCCTTTAACGGCGGACAGCTTACGGAATCTTGTTCATTTAATATAATAGTTTCTATTAATGGATTTGCCATTAATTTTGTAATCCAAAAAGTTGAATTATCCAATACATTTGCAGGTAAAGGACTATATAATTTTAATATTGTTGATTTTACTTCTTTGGTTATTATTGTATTACCAAACTCATCCTCTGTTTTATCGGATAATGTCCAATTATCATCTTCCCAAGAAGAAATTAATATTTGCTCATCGTTTCCAAAATTAGCAAGATGAGTTAAGTATTTACTTTCCTTTTGTGGTTCTGAAAACGGAATACTATCTACAAATGCATCAAATATTGCCTTTCTTATAGAATCTTCATCCAATTTTATGGATGGTAAAATTAGCTTCGTTGTTATTTCATATGAGTTTCCAACTAATTCTTCGGGCCCACCTGTATTTAGTGGTGTAAGTATTAATGTTACGTTATCACTTCCATTCCAATTTTGAAATTTGTTGGCTAACTCTCTTAAATTTATTTTAAAAAAACTATTTGGAGGTAGATTTTTGAATAAAACGATTTTTGTTTTATCTTTTTGTAATAATTCTACATTTATATGCGTTGTAGCAAATGTATTATATGTAATATCATATGATATATTATAATCCGAAAAACTAGGTATATCTATTTCGGTTGGAAAGATTATTTGAGTTATAGATGGAAAATCATTAATTGAAATAAAATTCAATATTATTTCAATTTTATCTCCTGTTCCATACTTTTCACTTTCAGCAACTAAAATAACTTTTTTTAATCCATATACTTCTAAAAAGTCTTTAATAAAAAATAAGTTAACTCCACCAGATTTAGCATCTACTTTGATAAACTTATCAGCAGAAATATATGCATTTACATAATCTGCATTTTCTGTGGTGAAATCTACAAATACTATCTTCTCCGTATCGGATTCTTTTACTTCAATATCGTATCTATCTCTTAAAGAACTTATTTTAGGACGTTCCGATGGTACTAATTTTTGTAATTGAGCAAATACTACAACACCATTTAATAATTCTTTAGATGCTATTTTAAACGATTGCGTCGTTTTATTCCATTTTGTGAAATCATTGGTGTTTGTTTCCGCAACCGTTTTATTTGCCCAATAAATATCAGAATACAGAGTATCTTTTGGTAATGTACCTTCTATTTCAAATATAACATACCCAGTATCTAATATTGATTTTTTTATTTGCTTACCATCTGTAGATCCTTCTGATAAAGATATTATATCCGTATCAACGATATCATTTGTACTATTTGATAATGTATATTTTAACGATATAGAATCTCCTATTTCCGATGTAAGATTTGTAGCAAATGCGATTTCATATCCAACGGTTGTATCATCTTGTGGAGTTGATATCGGTGGATCTGGCTCCGGATTTAATGTTACAATCGGTCTAGTCTTTGCTTCAAACGAAAATTGTAAATCTATTGTTCCGGATGTAGTTCCTAATTCTCTAACATTTTTTAATACGTAATTTGAACTGATGGAATCGTATGCATATTCTTCAACAAATATTTGATCAGAATCTAAAAGTCTTCCTGTTATACTCTGTGTGGACCTTATCGATACTATGAAGTAATTTATTGTTCTTCTACCGGCGATTTCCGAAGTATATGTTCTGGAATTACCAAATGTTAGGGATGGTGAGTACGTTAGTTTGACAGCTGTTCCGATTCCAACATCAGTTCCGTTTTCTAAAAATCTTGCAGCCTCAATTGATTGTAAAGATATATTTAAAGTTCCATCGTTTCCAGATGGTGGAACCCACACTCCACCGCCGGTTGTACCACCTCCAGTTGTCCCTCCGCCGGTCGTACCACCTCCAATTAAAGTATCTCCTGTACCACCAATAAACGTTTCATTGTTAGTAGTAACATCTCCGCCAAAAAGGTTTTCAGTTGGTGATTCTAATCCCATTCTTTTTATATAAATATTTTATTCTATAAATAATTTTGTATTGTATATTTCCGTAAATCCACCTCCACCGGTTTCATCTCTAACCAATACCCCACCACCACCTGTTGGTGCACCACCTCCACCTGAAATAATAATTTCAGGTTCTGGTGTAGGTTGTGGTTCTCTTATTATAGGATCTGGTTCCGGAGTAGGATCCGGTACTTGTATAATTGGTTCCTCCACAGGCTGTTCTATTGGTTCCTCTATTATAGGATCCTGTAGTCTTGGGTTTATTGGGCCAGGATCCAATATTACAATCTCTTTTGGTAAAGTATCATCGAATTCAAAATTAGTGTTTGATGGACTATAAACATTTACTTTTTCGACAACAGGAGTTGGAAATGAATCCAAAGTATTTTGTATTTGCTTTTCCAATTCAACAACTTTAAACTCTTCTGGTATTGATTCAATCTTTACAGTTCTTCTTTTTAAGAAAAACGAATTGTACTCAATACATAAAAATAAAATATCATTAATATCGTTTAAAATATCAGAAAAAATATATCTTTCACAATCTTCAAATCTAATGTCAGATGGTTTACCAAAATTGGTTTCTGTTATTTTATAGTGCTTATTTGTTAAATAATAGTTTACCGATAGTTTGAAATCTTCAAATATTTTTTTTCTAAAATTATCAAACCTACTTAATCCAAAATCTTTTTTTAAAAAAATAAAAAAATCTTTTCCATATTTTGATTCAATATAATCATCTACTTTTGTTAAAAAATTATTTTCGAAAGAAGTTAGTGTATCTAATAATGTTTTTTTATAAAAAGAAAAATCTTTGCTTAAATTGTTTAGATTGGAAAATTCTTTCTTATTGAGTTCTGTTAATTTTTCATCCTTTGTTTTTAATGGTATAATTCGTACCTCTTCTCTAGATGGTGCTATTTCTTGAATCCATACCCTATTCAATACATTATCGGAACCAACCGAATTCCTCACAAAATTTATATTAACTTTTAATATACCATTTGTAAATCCCAAATCGTTTAGCAATTTTTCTACATCAATTGCAATTTCATCAAGACCGGTTACATTTGTTACATTGTATATATAATTTTTAATATCATTTGTTTTTATATATGCCACACTTTTCCCAGATTCTTGTGGTAGTAAATTGTTATTAATATCGTACACTGCGACTTCCATAACATCGTATTTACATTCACCAAATTCCGTTCCCTCAATTTCATTTTTGGTTACTATAAAAATATCTTCTTTATTTAAAAACTTACCCTCATTTTCGGTTTTTAAATTTATACTATCGAAGTTTGTATATTTTTTTATACTCATAATATTAGTTTGTTGAATCGTAAGAACCAGGATGGGATTTTATCATACTCATCTTATAAAATTTAGATTTTTCAGTACCATCTACTCTTTTTATACTTACTTTTAAATCATTTCCACTATATTCTACCGACCCCCAATGTCCACCAAAAATTCCACCCTTTGGATAGGACTTGTAATTGGCAGCTGCCCCTTCATTTACCCTCAATTCTATTTCTTTTGTACCACCATTTGCCGGTAAACTAAAAGAAGTTTCATTCAAATTAAACCAAGCAGGGTTACCACCTTTAAAATTTACAACCAAATTAACATCAACAGGATTTTTATCATTGTTGGTTAAAATAAGAGTTTGTCCATTTATCCACTTATGCCCACCACCCGATTTCAACACCGCAAATATTTCAGGCCTATTTGGATTTGCTTTAACCTTCAATTTAGATACAACAACATCGTTGATAACATCCGCTCCCGCTGCCAATGCTTCTGCCTGTGTTCCCTGTACAATTGCTTGTTGCTGTTGTACCGCACCTAACTGTGCTTGCAATCCTTCTATTATAGAGTTTAAGGTATCAATTTGTTTAATAAGTGCTTTAATTTGTGCTTTAAAGCCTGTATTTTGAGCTTGTAATGATGTTCTTAATATCGATTCTTCTATTGACTTTTGTAATGCAGTAGATATTTGTATTGCAAAATCATCAATCGTTTTACTTAAAGTATCCAACTGATTAACCAATGTATCATTCGACTGTTCAATAGATAATCGATTATTTATTTCGGTTTGCAATTGTGATTTTACATTCGTAATGTCTGACTGTAACTTTTCAATTAAATCGGTAGCCGTTTTTAATTGTTTAGTTAAATCGGTGTTTATGGTAAGTTGCTCATCGTATAGTGGTTTTGGAACTAAATCCTTTTTAGGTATGGGAATATTTGGTTTTAATTCCTTTACTTCCGTATCTACTGCTTTTAATAATTCCTCATTATCATATTTTGGTTTAACCAATGACTTGAATAATAAAGATGATGCAACGTTTTCTTGATTTACATTTGTAATATTGTATTCGTTTTTAACGGATGCCGCAGAACCTTCCCTTGCAAGGATAGTTTCTAAATCTTGCTTTCTCTTTTCCTGCAGTTTTTCTGCAATTGCTTCCAATGATGTAAGTCCTGTACCCATTATTCTACTATTTCAAACATAAATTTATTATCAATTATAGTCGATATTCCACTCTCTTCTACCTTTATTTTTAACAAATAATTTCGTGTCATTGGTAATGTTGATAAATCTAATTTAAAATAATTTCCATTAGAATCACAACTAACTTTTGAATACTCTCCAAATGGAACTATTACATCCCTTGTAACATAATCTTCTAACTGATAGTATGTTGATCCTGTTGGTAAGTACTTAATCTGATCGTATTGAAACGTTGATCCAAATGATTTTAATGGAAACATATCTCTACCTTTTAATCTTATTTTTACCACACTATCCTTTGGATATTTTGTTTTAAAATTTGTAAGAACAACTTTATAATCATCATCATATAAAGATCCCGTCACACGCGATAATCCACTTATCACATAAGAACTATCATCCCAAACCAATTCTAATTTTGGTTCGTATATTGTATTTGTTTCTTTTGAAAAAAACTTTATAACACCGTAATCCAATGTATTATTATATTCGTTGTTAAGACTATGATGTAATATAAATCCATTATTTGGAAGTGTTCCACTAATCCACAATTTAACTATATCCGTTACATCCATTCTCAAATCCGATACTTCATAATTGAAAGATTGCGATGCCTCACTTGCCGTATACCAAGTACCACCCTCCGCATTTGCGGAACCCGTAGTTCCAACAGCATATGTTGCAGTACCACCGATAGTATTATCTTGCCATTTATTTATTCCATCTCTATATTTCCAACTTACACCATCTGTTGTTATATTATCAAATCTAGTACCTGTTCCCATTGTCCAACTTTGTGAAACGGCGTTTGCGTATATCGTATACTCCAACGGAATCTCTTCAGCAACGGCGGTCTTTAGGTTTAAATAACATTTCCAACTTCCCGTAATACTATTGGTATGTAATGATTGTGATACAGAATCTACATTAAATTTTATTAAACTCCTTGAAATATCTTTTATATCTCCGTAATAAAGTTTACCAACTTCTAATAAACCATCTCTACCGGCGTTTTGATCCGGTTGTTGAAGATAAATACTGGCATCGTATGATGATGAAAATAGTTTATGCATTATAAGGCCCTCCCTTTTATGTCTTTATTAGGATATTTAACTTCAAAAACACAAGGATCTAAAGATGGATAAACTATTTTACCCTCTGTGGCTTCCTGTATGTTGTACCTATTTGGTGAGTAGTTTCCACCATCACTTGCACACAAATTATATATTTTAACAGATGGAACACTCATTACACCTTCTACGTTTGCAATTATTAATTCTAATTCAGATATATTAATTGGTTTATTAAATGTCCAATTATCTATGTTGAAATAATCTTGTAACTCATTTATACACTTTGTTATAACTTCACTTTTATTATATTCGGAATAAACTATTATTTCAAAATCGCACCCTATATTAACTATAAAACCATCTATTATATTGACGGCATCGGTTACCATTCTATATTCACCTATATATGTTTTTAAATTTTCTTTAACCGCCTGATTAAGGTTTGTCAATTTTTTATTTGCATCAAACCCTAAAACATACATATTAATTGCAAACGGGTTGTTTACTTCTGATATAGATGTTTTCTTTTGTGTTAAATATTTAACTAATTCTTTTTGAATATCCTGTCTATTTTTATCTTTCAATCCTTCAACCACACCAACAAATTCTGCTATATTTTTTGGTGATGCTAATATAGATGCAGGAGAATTATTATCTATTTCCCCATCCGGACTTACATATACTTTTGCAACACTTCCGTATCTCTCTGGCATAGATAATGCTCTAACCACATAATCCTCCCTAGTTACTGCTCTGTTTTGTGAACCGAATGTTGCTAAACCGTTTTGCCTTATTTCTTCAATGGATTCCGAACCCCTACCACCGGTTGCAGATTCCTCATTTTCTACTGCAATAGAATTTTTCATACTCTCATATAATGGTAGATTTACATCTGGTATTGATAACAAATCTTCATCAAATTCTATTCTATTTATGGTTGTCAAATCTCCCTGATTTACATTAGATTCCACTCCACCACCTACCAAATATTTTACGGTTAACGTTCTCCCGGCCGGCGCTATACCAAATGTGTTTGTTTTTAAAAAATTAGATGGGTCAATTCCCTGATTTACTCTTTTTATAGAATTTGCAAGTCCTAACCCTAAATTTTTAGAATTTGGTAATATTATTTCATCACTCATATTCACATCACCGCTACCAAATTGTATAGTAGTAGTATTATCTGAATTTATTAAAACACAAAATCTTCTTGGTGCTTTTTGTAATTCCAATATATACGGAACGGTATTCGAATATTGTGATGAATTACTATTAATATCCGTATTTGGTTTTTCTACAAAAACACTTTCTTGTGCCAAATATGGTACTTCATAATATTTGTTATTATTTTCATCCGTTATAGATGTTATTTCTATGATATTGGTATCATTAATGTTTACGGTTGGATAATCTAAATTGCCGGCTGGCACAAAAATGGTTGTAGAAACTTCATTTGCTGAAATTGCTTTTACTTTTTTTGTTATTAAATAGAATGTTGGTTCTCCGGTTGTAGTGTTTCTTTCGTGCACCGATATTTCCCTATCGGTTTCGCTTGCAAAATCAACAACATCTGTGGTTCTAAATATTACATTTGAATTAGTAGTAGATGCAACCTGAAGTCCTTCACTTATTTTTAAATAATAATTTTCGTCCGGTTCATAGTTAGGTGACCCCTTTGATGGAACCAATTGATAAACGGTTAATGTTGTAACCGCCGGTGTTGTTACCTTTGGTTTATATCCCATCGCCTGTGCCAATGCCATAACATTTTTTCTCTCCGTTGCATATGCAAGCATTGATTCTTTTAATTGAGTATCTTGATAAAAAGATAAAACATCACCAATTGCCGCAGCCTGCTCTATAAAGACCATACCAGGCGACGCCTCATTAAAATCGGAGTAGGTATTTGGGAAGTAAGTTTTTGTGTAATCTATTAAATTTTGTTTTAATGATTCAAAATCCTTACCGACATAGTTTATGTCTTTATTTGTACCCCAAGATTTTTTTACACTTTTTATAGCCATTATTAGTTATTTAATACAATTTTTACAGAGTCTCTTAAATTTGGATTAGATGTTAAAGAAAAATTAATTTCTAAACCTATCCTATTATTATCCTTTTGTTCATCATCACTATCTATGATGATTTGATTTATGCTCAAATATGGTAACCAAATATTAACGGCCTCTACTATTGAATTTTCTATTAAAAAATCTATATCTCCATCAACCGATTGTTCGAATATAACCTTCCAAATATCACATCCAAAATCAGGTTGCATTAACCTTTCACCTTTTTGTGTTAATAATAAATTTTTAATATTATTTTTTGCTTGAGATAATGTAGTATAGTTAGTAGCAAATATACCATCAGTTTCGGGATTAATATTAATACCGATACCAATTTTTTTATAACTATTTTCAGTTAAATCATTTACATTTACTTTACCTAACTCTATTGCCATTATTTAAATCTCTTTACTAATTCAGAATAATCTCTCGTCAATGCTTTTATAGTAGCATCTTGCAAATCATCTCCTGTTGATTGAACACTTTGTACGTTTCTGTAATCCATTGTTTCCCAATCTTCTTCCATACTTTTTTGTGGTTGTAACATATCCAATACACTTCCTCCTGACTGTCCACCTTCCACACGTTCTGCAGCGGAAAATGGTTGAGTCATATTCAATACCTCATTCAACATTGGATTTTTTGTATACTCCTTTGCTGGTCTGTTTTGTGTTGGTGTTACCGTTTGCTTTCTTACGGGAGCAGTACTGTTTACTTCCGTCATTTCCATTAATGATGGTTGCTTTCTTTCTTTGTTTAATGTAACCGCACCGGATTTAATCAATTTTGCCAATTCTTCTTTGACTTGTTGTTTAACTTCGTTTTTGACAACTTCTTTGATTAATCCGACCAATAATTTCGAATCCATAATAATTGTTTTTAATAAATATAAAAAGATAAAATTTAATCAGGTACAACATACCCAGACCATGGTAAAACTCCTGGTGCAGGTGGTGCTGGTGGTGGATACTGTGCTAATACAACGTACAATCCACTAACCGTTGATAAATGAATTTTTGCAGCCGTAATGAACGCATTCAAAAAAACAGATGAATCATTATTTGGGGGAACAGGTATTGGACTCCAAGTTCCCGGATTCAATACCGTACCCTGTGTTAATACAATATTTGCTATTGCTCCGGGTGCCGGAATCAATGGTGGTATTGGTGCCATAGTTCCACCTGCCCAATATGATATTATCGCAGGTCCTATAACATCCAATAGTGTAAGTGATTTAGACATTTGTGTTTGCGTTAAAAAAGATATTAATTGAGCTTCCATCGCAGCCGGGTTACCTTTTAATAGAGGAATTGGATTTATTGTTTCCTTTCCAGATTTTATTGCAATATCATATGCGGTTGTAAATGCTTTTGCAAATCCATTTATATTATTCCCAAACAAATTTGATTGCATGGCGGGTAGTAAAGTCGATTTAAATGTTGTCCATGACATTACTTTGATAAAAAGTTTGTACTCGATAAGAGTTTGTTTAACTTATTTTTAATCGATGTAAAGGTTGCTCTATTTACAGGTCCTGTTGCAGATGGTCCAGATGGTGTCAGATATTGTTGTTGGTTTATAGCATCGATTAACTCTTTCATAATTGCTACCAATTCACCACCCAATACCATCTTTTGTACATCTGCACCGTCGTTTCCTTCACCTTTATTTTTTCCTAAATATACTTTACCGTTTTCGGAATTTAAAAATATTTGATTATTGCCTGCAGAATGAATTGTTATTTTATTATTTGAATGTATGTATACTTCCTTCTCCGCATCTACTGAAAAATTACCATCGGTTATAATTCCTGTATTGGTTTTTCCATATATAATAAACTCATATGCTTTTGCCGATAGTAATACTCTATCAGAATTAATAAATAACTGATCTCCATCTAAATCTTTTGAATTAGGATAATTTTTAAATCCTACTTTTTGTTTTTTTATAGTTTCTTTGAAAGGTATTTTTACCTTACCAGATGTTATGTATACCGATGTACCATCTTTATTTATATCCTCTTCTACTAATTCTCCAATTTTTTTATTGTCAAATTCTGGATTTTGTTTATTGCGGATGAATATAGATGGAGATGATGTTTTGTTATCTGCTGACAAAAAGAATTCGGAAAATCTAATAGTATTACCAACTCTACCACTTATAATTGTATCACCTTCTTTTGGTTTTAAATATTTTACCTTTTCCTTTACCTCATAACTTTTCTTTTTTGATTCTGTTAAGTTTGGTTTAGTATTTGGTGTGCCGGTTGATTTATTTTCTTTATATTGTTGGTTTTTGGAAGTATTATCCAAATTTTCTAATTCTTTATCTTTTGAAGCTTCGGATATTTTATAATCTTCTCTATAATTTGGATATTGATTATTAGAAAATGGCATCCAAAAATATTCTCTATTGTTTATTATAATAAAAACGGTTTCACCAACTATTGGAAACGTCATATTATTTTTATCAAACGGAAATGCGTAATTTTCTAATTTATACGAATTATCTCTTGCAAATTCGATTGCACCCAAAAAGCGGCTATCTTTGCCCAAAAAGTTTTTATTATTGTTATAATATTTAACAAAATCATTTTGAGTATCTAATTCTTTGAAATCATCTTCCGATAGATATACCTTTTTAACAGTTGCTAAAAATGCTTCCATTATTGTACTTTCGTTTTTATTTCTTCAATTTCTATTTCCAAATCAACCATTTTTTCTTTTGTTTTTTCTTCAACGGCATTAATGGTATCTTCCATATCTTGAAGTAATTGTGCCTTTTCATTTTCACTTAACCAACCATCTTCACCAATTCCCTTCGCTTCTGCAGCTGCAAGTCTTTGTGCAATAGTTGCAAGTTTAATTAGATGATCATCGTTTTTAACCGATACTTCTATTAAGTCTTTTATGATTGGAGCAATAACAGTTGCCTCACCAACATTTTTAATTAATTTCCTTAATGATTCAATCAAATCAGAAATATTTTTCTTTTTGTTTAATTGGTTTTCGTATATATCTTTAAATAATGATGATAGATTCTTACCATCAAATAATTGAAACTCTGCTGCCATAATTAGTTTTTATATACTAATAATTATTTACTTATCAAATAATTACCCAATACCAAATAATCCATATCACAATTTAAAAATGTCCAAATTGCTTTTTCTGGATCGTTGGTCATTGTGTGGTCTTTTAAATTAAACGATGTATTTAATAAAATAGGTGTTCCTGTTATCTTTTCAAATTCCTTTAATAAATTATAATAGAGTGGGTTTTGTTCTCTTTTTACCGTCTGTATTCTTGCTGAATTATCAACATGAGTTACGGATGGAATCCGTATTTCGGAAATAACTTGAACGACTTGATTCATATATGGTACATCCTCTTCCGATTTAAAGTATTTTTGATAATCCTCATGTGTTACCGATGGAGCAAAGGGTCTAAACATTTCTCTCTTTTTGACAACCTTATTAATTCTATCTCTAATATCTGGAAGATGTGGATTACCCAATATAGAACGATTACCCAATGCTCTTGCACCAAATTCCGTTCTACTTTGAAACCACCCAACAATACTACCACCTTTTATTAGATTTGCTACCACTTTACACAACTCATCATCATCACCTATAAACTGAATTCGTACTTCATTGTTAGTTTTAGTAATAATATCAAATAATTCATCATCACTCCACTCCGGCCCCAAATATGGTGATTGATTATCACCACCTTTTACTTTAGGGTTTCCCAATGTGATATGCCAATGCCATAAACATGCACCAATTGCAGAGCCTGCATCTGATGGTGCAAATGGAATCCAAACATTTTTAAAATTAGTATGGTGTTTTATTTTACCATTGGCAGTTCCGTTATACGCACATCCACCACCCAATACCAAATTAGGACTACTCCAATTACTATTAACTCTATTCAATATAAAATAAAATATCTTTTCATACCATCTTTGTAACGCTGCGGCCAAATCTTTATGATGTTGCTCAATTGGTTCATCTTTAAAACGAGGTAAAAATCCAATCAACTTTATTAAGTTTTGATTGAACATATCGTTTTCGGATTTTTCGTATGTAAAGTATTTTTGATTTATTTGTAATAATTCTCCCAATCTATCATACTTTTCTATTTTTTCGAAAATATGTTCATATTTTGATGCATCACCATATGGTGCCAATCCCATAACTTTATACTCACCTTCATTTGGTTTGAATCCCAAATAAGCAGTAAATGCGGAATAAACTAATCCCAATGAATTTGGAAATGTTACTCTTGTAAGTTCTTGAAATTTACCATCTCTACAAAGTGTTGCTAATATGGTTTCTTCTTCACCAACCCCATCAACGGAAACACCAATCGCAGAATCAAATGGTGATGTGTAATAAGAAAATGCTAAATGTGAAAGATGATGCTTTGTGTAAACTACTACACCATCGTATCCGATGGATTCTAATATTCCACTTATATTACCTTCACCCTGTGACCATCTTTTAAGAAATCCTTTCCATTTACCATTTGCAGAGTTTATTAAAAAATCTTTCCAATTTCCTGTAATGGATTTTTTAACTCTTTTAAATTTTAAATTAGGTTCTTCATACCAGCACACCATATCAACCTCATCAATTGTAATTTGTGCGTAATCTAATACCCATTGGATTGCCTTAAACGGAAAAGAACTATCGTGCTTTATACCCGATAGTTTCTCTTCTTCGATTGCTGCTATTACTTTTCCATCAATAACCAATGCTGCTGCGGAATCGTGGTAGAATCCTGATAATCCTAGTTGAATCATAATTAAATTTTAATATCTCCGTTTTTATCAAATTCATTATATAACTCCAATTGTTTTTCTTTCATTTTATTTACAACTTTTGTTATATAGTGAGTGGGGTGTCCTGTCATTTCTCTTATTAAAAGATACAAAGATTTTTTGTTAAAGTTTTCTATATACTCTGCTCTTCTAAATAGTTCCAACACAGCATCTGCGATTTGCATATCTCTCTTTTTTGGAAAGTAATTTTCTAAATGCCTATCCCAATACTCCAACATTAAATTGTTAAAAACTCTATATTCATCATTTCTAACTTCTTCTCTAAAATTATTTTCTTTATCCCAACTTTCTGGCATATTTGAAATAACATCTGTATCTTTATATCGTTTGTAATTTGCATTATTATTTAAAATAAGATAGTTCCTTGCAACAATAGTAAAATAGGAAAACGCTTTACCTTTACCTGCTCTATACATATGTATCTTTTCAATCATAAAGGTCACCACTTCTGACATAACATCTTGTGGGTCATCATCAAAATATGTAAACTTCCATTTGTTATATACTATTTCCGCCAGTTTATCAAAAGCGGATTTTATACGTTCTCTATAAATTTTATCTTTTAATAACTGGTCTTCGGTAGAATTATATTCTATGATAGCATCTTCCGTATCTTTTGTAAAATATTGTTTTTGATTTTTCTTTCTTGGCATTTTTATTGTTTTTTGAATCGTTCAATAGTTTCTTTTATTTGATAAAATATAGAACCTACATCATCATCCTTCTCAAACATTTGACGTTCATCAATTTGTCTTAATGCTTCCAGTAATGCTTCGTTTCTTTTTATTTCCGACTGAATGAAGTTTTGATTTTCTTCAATTATATCTTCGTATTTTTCTAATTTTTTAAATAAATTAAAAATTATATAAATAGATAATCCAAATAATATTGATATTATAAATAATGATGTTTCCATATTAAACTATTTCATACCCTTTTAAAAAATAACCGTTTGCTTTTTTATATTTTACTTCTACCATTTCCCCGTCAGGTGATTTCATTACAACTTTATCATTTCTACCATAAGTTTGATTTTTAACAACCGTAGTAGTGTAAACTCTATCTTTAATTGTAAATCCATCCAAATGGTCAATCTCATGTTGAACAATGACGGTCATCATCGTTTCTTTGGAAATTTGTTCACCTGCTTTATCACCATCCGGATTAATTTCAAAAGTTAATTCACCCAAATTATCCGTATCTATTACAACTTTACATGCTCTAATAGTTCTGATTGGTCTTTCAATTGTTCTTGGAATAGAAAGACATCCTTCATAGAATAAAAATCCTTCTTTTGACTTTTCTTTAACAATGGGGTTTAAAAGAAATAATTCTTCATCTCCAAATCTAATTAAACATGCTCTTTTTTTAATTCCCAATTGAGTTGCAGAAATACCCAAACCAGGATAAGTTGCCATACCCATTGATAAAGTATCTCTTAACATATCAGCTTCTTCTTGGGTCATTTCCGTTTTAGGACATGGTGTTTTTAGATATTCTCTAAATTCTTTAGTTTCAAAACCATTTTTGTCTTTGTCAATTACTAATTTCATTTTTTTTTGTTTTTTAATCCATATGGTATGTATTGATACCATAATCTTTCGTGAATAAAATATATTAAGGGTTTAAATAATAGTTCTGCTACACCAACCATTCCTGCCCATTTAATAGGTAATCCTGCTGCAAGTGTAAGGAGTATTGTTGTTATAGTTCCAATAATTCTATAACTTATGCTTTTTGCTATATGTCTTTTAACTAAAGGCATTATAATAATGTTTTTTTATCTTTTATAACAAAATCAAACGGGCATATTAAACTATATCGTATACCACTTGTGACGGGTAATACTCTATGTGATAACTTATTACTGGAAATTATCATCATATTTTTTTTGGGATTTATTTTTATTTTTTTATTATTTTCATCAATATATTCAAATTCACCACCCTCAAAATCATCGTTCAAATATAAAATTGTAGTAATATCACACATATCATAGTGAAAATTATCATTTTTATTGGAATCAAAATCCACTTTATTTAACCAAATTGTATTTTGTAATAAAATATCGCATGGTATTGTACCGGTTTTTTTAACAGAACTTTTTGTCCTTAATACTATTTTAGCAAAAATATCTTTTAAATTTGGAGCATTTTTACTTATAAAAAACCTATTATAATAGTTTTTACCACCATCAGGCCCTTCTTTTG
>Ga0315903_10002721_pt1 | contig 25424 bp, 29 predicted proteins | sample LakEriMetagenome_7_FD_203524 | JGI IMG/M metagenome (GOLD analysis project Ga0315903, IMG submission 203524) | Freshwater fungal communities from buoy surface, Lake Erie, Ohio, United States - Buoy 2 MA119 | ecosystem: Environmental > Aquatic > Freshwater > Lake | place: USA: Lake Erie, Ohio... | reverse complement strand
GGATTTGCATATTCATCTAATGGAACGGTGCAAATTGTTTACACAATATCGGGTACTGTAACATTACCGACAAGTAACACACTCAGTCCGATGGTAACACTTACTCTTTATAAAGTTGTTGGTAGTACCGAAACGTTGATTGAAACAGATACTGTGAACACTAATGGAACATACTCATTTAATGTTCCTGAGAATGGTGCTAATTATAAAATTGTCCCCTCTTTAACTTATCAAGGAATCACAAGTAACGATTTTGATTTATCTTTTGGTGAGGTAAAAAATGTTAATACCCCAACCAACACCGCTTCGGGATTAGTGATTACAGGAACCAAACAATGGAAAGCAGCCGATGTAAATAAGAATGGGATTTTAGATTTAGGGGATTCATATCTCGTTGCCGCACATATCACAGGTTTAAAAACAATTTCCGAAGTGTTATGGTTTACTGAAACTAATTACAATTCAATAACCAAAAACAACTTCGGAAGCATTTCACCTGTAACATCATTCAGTTTTACATCTGTATCAAGTAGTGTGATTCAGAATATAAAGTTCTGTATGTTAGGGGATGTAGATTTATCTCACTCTTCGAATTAAGATTCGGTGAGTTTGGTATAGAGCTCACAAATCTCACCACAAGTTTCGTAGTCCTCAATTTGTTCGAAGTATGGCATGATGTCCCTCTTCAAAACAATCAATTCTTCACGTTGAAATCTTAAATCGGTTTCCCAATCAAGACCTTTGATTTTTGCTGAGATAGTAAGGATAAGAATATCCTTTTCCTTGTTTTTTAGTTCCTTAAATAGTTTAAGGATGTTTTTGTATATGACCACTTTGTTAATATCATAGAAATCGGAAAACTCGTTGTACTTTCCTTTGATACTTAACTTTTTTGTGGCAACGCCAGTCTTTGTCAAACTCATATAGGGTTAGTTTTGAATTAATTAATCGGTCTTACAAAGATGAGAAAGATATTTAAGATATCCAAATCATCTTTTCAACATTTCCATGTTAATTGACCGTATGTTCAATCTGAACCCTAATACAATTTTGAGGTAATCTATGTATGTGTCTGTAATTGTTGATGTAACCCATCATGTTGGCACTACCAATCGCATTTGCTGAATGGATAACAACATCCACAACTGGTTCCCCATTCAACCACCGTTCCACCAACCACTTGGTACAATCCATTCCGGTCTTCTCCAAAATGTTATCATAATCCAATTCATAATGATGATAAACATTACGATGCCATTCCGCCATTGCGGTGTCACCCAAATCATGGTCAAGAGAAATTAAACTAATGTTTTCTAAACCAATCTCGGTTACTTTTTCTACAAATTCTTCGTAAGAACGAACAATAACCCATTGGTCCTTTTCAATAGGTGTTCTTACATCGTCTAAATAAATTCTTTTTTTCATGGTATAATTCTTCTTACTAATTCTCTTCATCCTTTTTGAATGGTTTTGAATATGGTGGATATAAAATTTTCCATATTATACTTTTATATGACTTACCGTCCAACATATTAAACAGTATTGATGGGTGTGTGTATCTTTGAGCCAACTCTGCAAACTCACGTCGGTTAAATTCTTTTTGATATGATTCAAAATAAACATTTCGAATTTTATTGAATATCCATTGATATTCTTTTTCTATGTTTTCAAATCTAACTACCAAATCTCTTACAGTTTCTTTTACCCAATCATTGAATTCATCAGGTACCTTTTCAAGTAAATCATCGAATGGTTTATCGTCTTTCAAATATTCCCAAACATCTCTATTTGATACGTTGGTTAGAATTCTATGTAAACGAACATACTCTTCAAACTTTATTTTCATTCTAAAATTTGATGGGTAGAAACGAACAACAAATCCTTCACTATTCGGAGTGTTTAATTGTTTATATCTGTCAAATGTTTTTTTATTAAAAGTCACCATTGTACTTTCAACAACATCTTCTTCCGCAATGTCCGATGAATGAAAAATTGCTTGGGTGGTGTGCCAGTTCAATTCATCTATGGGTGTTGTTACGGATAAAAATGTAATCTTATCACAACCATAGTTCACTACTATCCTATTTTCTGGATAAATGATTTCACATAGGTATGTAACTTCCTTCATGAATTTACTTAAATCATATTTTGATTTAAGAATTTCTAAACCACGAATAGATTGTTCTGAGGTAAAAGAACCTCTTGTTGACATAATCCATTCACCGTCGTAAAAGAAAAGAATTCCGAGAGAACCATCCATTTTATCTTGGATGTGTGCATACTCACTATCCCAAGGAATTAGATTTTTGTCGATGACTTCTTCGTAATTAAAAAACTTACCGAATGGTTTTGATATTACTTCTCCTGAATGAGTTGTAATAAGACCACGGCATTGCATAGTAATATCATCCCACAACGATTCGTACTGTACTCTCGGTGTATAATTCCATATGTACAAATCTTTGGTTGGGTGAGTTTGTTTCATCAACAAACCATCTTTGTGATATTTTTCTAAAATTTCAATCACAGTACAATGTTAAAACGGTCTTTCATTTGTTGTAACTTATCCTCTGGTACATTGTGTATGTTTACACCACCATGACGATTTTCTACGATTACTGTATGTATTCGATAATCATATCTTTTAGCCATCTCCAAGTATTCATCCATTTCCCACTCTTGGGTAAATGTATTAGAAACGACAATTTTTTTAACCTCGTTTTGCATCAATAATGCACAACGTTGTTTACACTGATTGTGTGCTTCTTTTAATTTCGTCGGGTCGAAATTGTAGTTACCTTTACTATCAGTGAAGAAATCATCCGCAGATAATGGTAATTGTGGACTTCCGGGTGAAGTCATAATGATTTCACCTAATGTACTTTTACCTGAACCCGGTAAACCTCTTAATAGTATTAAATCTCCTTTATATGTCATAGTTGTTCGTTTAAAAAATTTGGGAGCCGTGGTGTCAAATGCAATACATTAAACTCACATTTCCACCCGAGGGGTAGTGAGCACTCATCCAAATTATTGATTTACAGTACTGTCAGTAATCTGAGCAGTTGTAGTATCATTTGCAGTTACTGCGCTTGAATCCACATTAACGGCGGTTGAATCGGTTGTTTCTGTCGATGTGGTTGATTCATTACCACACGCCGTGATTCCCATTGTGAGAACCGCAGCAAATACGAAAATATAATTCTTCATGCCACAAATATACAAAAAATTCTAGAATAAAAAAAGCCCCGATGGGAATCGGGGCTTGGAGGTCATTTTGTGGGTTCAACCCCACGGACTAAAAAACGAAAGGTTATCGGCAAAGATTTCCTTGTAGATATAAATATATATGATTTTATGAAAAATCAAAATATTTACACCATTTTCTTAAAAATTTTTAGTTGACCGTCTTTAAACTTCAAAGTTATCGTTTGATTTTCTTTAATACTACCCTTCAAAATCTCTTCCGACAGGAAATCTTCACACAAATTCTGTATGATTCTTTTAATCGGTCTTGCTCCGTACTCTTCTTGTGTGTTAAGTTCTGCAATTCTTGAGGTGACAGTTTTATCAAAAACGATGTTGAAGTTCTTTTCTTTTAATCTAACAATCAATTTACTCAATTCAATTTCGATGATTCTGCTAATCGTTTCTTCATTTAACGGGTTAAACAAAATTACATCATCAATGCGATTTAAGAATTCAGGATTGAATTGTTGTTTTAAAGATTTCTGTATGATTGATTTCTTTACCTCATGTTTTTGAGATTCGCTTGATGTTGTATTGAAACCAACCCCACCACCAAAATCAGAAACTTTCTTTGCACCAACATTAGAGGTCATGATGATGATTGTGTTTGTGAAGTTAACCTTTCTACCAAACGAATCTGTTAAATGACCTTCATCAAGAATCTGAAGTAGGATGTTGAAGACATCTTTATGTGCTTTCTCAATCTCATCAAATAAGACAACAGAAAAGGGATTATTCTTAATCTTCTCGGTCAATTGACCACCTTCATCATAACCAACATAACCGGGAGGTGAACCAATTAAACGAGATACGTTGTGTTTTTCCATGAACTCACTCATATCCACCCTAACAACTTTATCGGGGTCACCAAATAAAAGTTCAGCAATGGATTTTGCTAAGTATGTTTTACCCACACCTGTCGAACCTAAGAAGATAAACGAACCTATTGGTTTGTTTGTATCTTTAATTCCGACTCTGTTTCTTCTTATTGATTTAGATATAATAGAGATTGCTTCATCTTGACCAATTACTTTTGAAGATAATCGTTCTTCTAATTTCAATAAGTTTTCGGTTTCCCTTTCATCTAATTTGGTGATTGGTACTCCCGTCATTTGTGAAACAATTTCGTAAACATCGTTTACTGCAATAGGTATTTTGTTATCCTTTTGTTTCTCTAACCAAATGTTTTTTTCTTCTTCAAGTTTAGTCAATACCTTTCTTTCTTCGTCTCTTAATTTCGCCGCTTGCTCATAGTTCTGACTTTTTACTACTTGAATTTTTCTGTTCTTTATTTCTTCAGATTCTTTTTTGAGATTCTCAATTATATCAGGAACTTTAGTGTTGATTTTCTTTTCCGAACCTAGTTCATCAAGAACATCGATTGCCTTGTCGGGAAATTGCCTGTCAGTAATAAAACGAGAACACAATTTAACAATCGTTTCTATAACACCATCATCATAGAAAACCTTATGATATGTTTGGTATGAATCCTTGAGGTTTTCCAAAATTTGAATTGTTTCTACTTGTGTTGGTTCCTTCAAAATAATTTTTTGAAATCTTCTTACAAGCGCAGAATCTTTTTCAATGTGTTTTTTAAACTCATCAAAGGTAGTTGCTCCAATACATTGAATTTCTCCTCGAGCTAATGCTGGTTTTAAAATGTTTGCGGCATCCATTGAGCCACTCGCGTTACCCGCACCAATCATTGTGTGTAATTCATCGATAAAGACAATCACATTGGGTTCGTGTTGTAGTTCGTTTAAGATTGCTTTAATTCTCTCTTCAAATTGACCTCTGTACTTTGTTCCCGCAACTAATGAAGTCAAATCTAACGATACGATTCGTTTATCCAATAGATTTGTTGGGCATTCTCCTTTTACAATCAATAACGCCAATTTTTCTACTAAAGCGGATTTACCTACACCGGCATCTCCAACAACCACTACGTTATTTTTCTTCTTTCGAGAAAGTATTTGTGCTATTCTTTTAACTTCCTTCTCTCTACCTATGATTGGGTCTATCTTACCCTCTTCCACTAATTTATTTAGGTCTCTTGAAAAGTTGTCTAAAACGGGTGTTGTTGAACCCTTTCGACTCCTTTTCGGTGTGGTTTGTTGACCTTCTTCGAAAAAATCTACTGCCATGGTTTTTGAATCTTTTATAGAAATATAATCAAAATTCATTTAAAAAACAAGTAGGTGACAATTTTTCAGTTGTTATAATAATATAACTGTCATATTGTCTACTTTTTTTAAATGGAACATACTTTGAGTACGAATATACAAAAAAAAATAAAGCTATGTTAGTATTTCACAAAGACCCCTTCAAAGATGTGTTAGACACTTTCTTTGAAAAACCGTCCCTAACTAGGGAGAATTCAACTAAACTCGTTACGAGAGATAATGAGTACTCTTTCTATCTTGCGGTACCCGGATTAACAAAAGATGATTTATCTATTTCGGTTAAAGATGGTTTGTTGAGTATCTCATATAAAAAGGAAGAAAAGGATGATATTAATTATTCTTTTGTAAGCTCCTTTAAGAAAACATATTCTCTTCCTGAGGATGTAAACGAAAAAGACATCACAGGTAAAGTGGAGAATGGTGTTTTAGAAATCCTTCTTCCCAAACTCAAAAAGAAATCTCTTGAACGTTTTATTTCGTTGAATTAATGGGGACCCCGAGAAATCGGGGTTTTCTTTTTGATATTTATTGAGTATATTATACTCAAAAACATTATGGCTATTCTATCTGAAAAAATTAATGGTAATCTTATTGAGGTCTCAATAAATTCATCAAATCTAAAATCTTCAACATACAATACTGAATCCAAATCACTTTTGGTGGAATTCAACAACGGCTCTATTTATGAGTATAATGATGTGCCGTGGGAAGTATTTACAAAATTCAGAATGGCTGAATCACAGGGTAAGTACTTTAACACCAGTATATCGAAGACATATAAGTACCAAAAAGTGAAATGAGTTTAATTAAAGAACTAATAGAAGATATTGAACAAGATAAGGACATTGTAAAATCATTTGTCCCTAAAGATTCGTTACCTGATACTATCTTTGATAAAGACGGGGAATCATTTCTTTTAAAAAAAGAAGTAAGAGAAAAATTATTAGAAATCAGTTCTGAGTTTTTAGAATTTATTGGTATTGATTTTTTTGTTTTTGATATCGTTTTAACGGGTTCTCTCGCAAACTTTAATTGGTCAAAATATTCAGATGTGGACTTACACATTCTAATAGATTTAGATGAATTTGATTCTGCTAAAGTTAATTCGACCGCATATCATCAAATAGTAAAAGAATTTTTTGATAGTAAGAAAAATATTTGGAACTCAAACACCGACATAACGATAAAAGATTATGACGTTGAGTTATATGTACAAGACATTGATGAAAAACATTTGTCTACCGGAGTATACTCAGTTTTGAATAACGAATGGATTGTCGAACCTAAGAAATTAGAGTCTGCATTTGACTTAGATGAAAAGAAAATACTAGATAAGGGTGAGGAATATGCCAAGATGATAGATAGTTTATCAGAATTGGCGGAAAATGGTGAAGACGTAACAAAAAAAGTGGATGACCTAAAAGACAAAATTAAAAAATTCAGACAGAGCGGTCTTGAGGATGGTGGAGAGTACTCCTACGAAAATTTAACTTTCAAATTACTAAGAAGAAATGGGTATATAGAAAAATTAATGTCAATAAAAACTACTGTCAGGGATAAGAAATTGTCCCTCCCACAATAGTAAACCTTAATTTTTTTCTTTATATGCATATATTTATAGGATACGAAGAATAATATATTTATCAATAATTAAAAAAACATGGCAGACTTAAAACCATTAGGAAGTGAGAAACTTCAAGGTGACGATAAACTAAAGAGAATCCTTGAGTTGACTTATTACGGTAATAAATCAAAATCCACATCCTCAGCCAAAGCTGAATATGTTACCGAATCTGTAAACGGTGTTTACGGTATTGTAAGAGAAAAGGATGGGTATTACGTAAAAAAAGGTTTAAATGAGAGTTCACTTGATTATATCGGTGGTCTATTCATGAAAAATAAAAATAGATTTAACTCATATGCTGAAGCGTTTAAGAGATTAGATTTGTTAAACGGACAGGAATTACAGGAAGCGACAAAATATGTTTTAAAACCAAAATCACCCGTATCAAATGCGGAAGCCACTACACCCGAACCCGTTGCAGACATGCCAGCCGAACCGGCTCCAATGCCAGAACCATCAGTAGAACCTACAGCAGAAGTTCCCTCAGAGGAACCTATGATGGAACCTTCACCTGAAGAAATGCCATCAGATGAAATGGGTGGTGAAGCTAAACCATCTGATTATATGGCTGAAATTCAAAAATTCGCAGGTAAACTTGGTCAAGAATTAAGAGACCAAAAAGAAAAGATGGAAAGTGATGATATTAAGTACGTTCTTAATATGGTCATTTCAGCGGTAAACTTAGACAAACTTGAAGATGAAGATATCGAAGAGATATCGAAAAAATTCGAGAGAGACGAAGAAGAGATGGGTGGAGAAGAAATTCCCGCAGAAGAACCTGAAATGCCTGCCGAGGAACCAACAGGTGACGAGGAATTGGGTGAAATGTCAATGATGGATAAACTGGAAAGTTTTGTTAATATGCCAGCCGTTCAAGATGAAGAAATTGATTTATCAAAATACGCTGATTTAGGTTCAGTACAAGAAGACGAAGTTAAAGAAGTTGACTTGGAAGAAATTAAAAAAGAAATTAACAAAAGTATTGAAGAGACTTTAGGAAAATACTTTAAGTAAGATGCGTTTAATCTATGTCAATGAAATCGGCTCCGATTATAAAGGTCAAAGACAGTACGAATTCATCTTCAGTGAATCTGCCGAAATTGACATAGAGGAGTGGTTTGACGTTCCCGCGTCTTCTACAATGACATCGAAATCCCCAAGCATTGAATATATTGACCTTGTAGGTCTACTCAGAGACACCGATTTAGTTTTAGAATTAATACAAAATTCTGACTACTTCGGTGTTATTGATGCTGTGGATGGTATAATTGCCATGGCTTGGGAAAAATCAAACTTTGACTTAGAATCCGATAGATTATTTTTTAGATTCGGTGAGAGTATTGAGTCAGTCACAAAAAAATTAAAATCAAGAGGTTTCTCATTAGAACAACAAGAACTTAAATTTAAACAAATATGAAACGTACAGAAATCATAGAGAAATTACTATCTGAAGGTTTTACTGAAAAAACCTTATCTCGTTTGAGTGACAATCAACTCACCACTTTAGCTAAAACTGTTTTATCTGAAGAGGATGTGATGATATCTAAAAAAGACCCGCAGCTCCAACAGAAAGTTGCTAATGCTAAAAAATCAAATCAAACAATTGTAACATACGAAGAAGAAGAAAAGGATGGTGAAGAAAATAAGTCTGAGATTGAAGAATGGGTGTTGAATTTAGCGGAATCTAAATTTTCACATTTCACCTCAAAATCAGATATAATGGGAATTATTACAGAAAAGGTAAAAGAAGCCGCAATACCAATGCCGGCAACTAAAGCCACTAAAGGTCACAATGATGTACCTGAATTCATGACATTTGATGCGATTGTTGGAGCGGAACCCGCACCAACACCGGCACAACCTGAAGTAATTCCTGACGCTCCACCAACAGAAAAACCAAGTAAACCAAAAACTCCATATCAACCAGGACCTGGCACGGACCCTAAACCCAAAGCAATGGGAGAAGAAAAAAAGAAGAAATAATGAAGTTTTTAAAAAAAGATTTATTACGTATATTAGGTGAAAACCTACATGAAATGCCAATGGATTTTGATACGCCTGATAGACCATATCAGGGATTACAAGACAAATTAGCTCAAGGAGATACCCCGTTAAAAAAGATTCCATTACCGTCAACCGGTGAAGAACCTAATAAAAATTTCCAAGAATTACTTGCATCTGAAAGATACAGACAAGTAGTTGCTAAAGTTAGAGAATATACGGGAGTTGAAGCACCAATGCAAGGTGAACAAGGTATTATGCCGTTGGCTCAAATGATGATGTCAGCGCATAATGAAATTGTTCAAACTGAAGCCGCTCATAGAGAAGAATTAGAGAGACTTGCAGTTGAATTAGTAATGAAAGAAATGGGTATTCCAGAAGGAGCATTACAATTCGATGCTAAGATTGTTGGGATGGGTGAAATTGATACCCAAAACTTCAATCGAGAAATGCAACAACAACAACAAAACGTTGACCCAGTCGACATCGAACAAGATTTGATGAGTGATTTGGAATCAATGACAATGGAAAAAGCAAAAAGAAGATTAATCAACAATATGATACAAGGGGCATCGAAAAAAGGTCACTACATGTATCATTATGCTGCGGATAAGATTAGAGAAATCACTGGTTCAGATAGAATTATTGGTCAGTATGGTATTCTTATGTCAATCAACGATACGTTGTATTGGCAATTAAGTGATGAAACCATGAAAATGATGATGGGCGGACCTGAAGGTGGTGGTTCTGTTGGTGGTAAGGAAGAGGTAAAAAGAAATACCAATCCCCCAACAATCGTTGCTCGAGGTCTTAATTTTCCGATTCTTGTTCATGAGTTAATTAAGGGTGTTATGGAATTGTTCGCAATTCAAGGAAGACCTACAGATGAAGAAGGTAATGAAGATGCCGAAGCGTGGTCAGAAATTGAAGGTTCTGAGGATACTCTTGAAAAAGAAATGTGGGATTTACGTTTAGGTCCCGCAATTTGGGATAGAATTAGAAGACAATTTCCTGATGAAATTTTATTAGACGAAAACAAATTTGAATTACAAAACTACTTGTTAGTTGAGATTTTCAAGTTACCGGCAAAACACTTTTTGGTATTCATGAAAGAAGTACTTTCAGGTTCTGAGAATGGTAAACGTTTAATGAATGAATTAATGACCGGTATTGACCAAATGTTTAAAGACCAAGACTATCAAGACGCTGTTGCGGCATTTAACGAAGACTTAAATAATATTACCGATAACACTGATGATGACGATTTGGGGGACTTTTTAGGAAGTCTCGGAATAAAGTTATCAGATGATGATGAGTAAGTGAAGGGTGGTTTTACCACCCTTTTTTCATATTTATATATATGACAAGAGTTGAACAACTTAAAGAGTATGCTAGAATACTAAAGGATGCACCATATTCGTTAAAGACGTATTTGCAGACTTATGATAATACACAGAAGAAATTCGTTCCTCTTGAGTTATTTCCTGACCAAATACAGTTGATTCAGGATTACGAGGATTACAACGAAAATATAACAAGAAAATATCGTCAGGCGGGTGTATCTACTGTTACATCGGCTTGGATATCAAGAAGATTACAGCTAGCCAAACCCGAGAATCCTGAGAGAGTTCTTGTAATTGCTAACAAAAGAGATACTGCAATTGAAATGGCGAATAAAATTCGTCACTTTTTAGAGCAGTGGCCCGATTGGATTAATGTTGGGTTTTCTCCCGATAAAAACTCTGAAAGTAGATTTAGATTAAATAATGGATGTGAGGTTAAAGCCGTTGCGACATCTGCGGATGCGTTACGTGGTTATACCCCAACAATCCTTGTATTTGACGAAGCTGCATATATCGAAGCGGGTGACGACTTTTGGGCGGCATCTATGGCATCTCTTTCTACGGGAGGTAAAATCATTTTAATCTCAACACCAAATGGTTATGACCCAATTTATTACGGTGTTTATGACCAAGCAATCAGAAAGATAAATGACTTTCATATTACTGATTTAAGATGGTTTAAAGACCCTCGTTATACTAAAGACCTTAGATGGGTTAAGTGTAGTGATATTACACATTACATGTTAAATAGAGAACAGTATGACGACAATGAAGTTGTGATATATGAATTTGACATAAACAAATACCAAGAATATGAGGAACAAGGATATAAACCGTTCTCGTCTTGGTTCGAATCAATGTCAAAAAAATTCAAGTATGATAGAAGAAAGATTGCACAGGAATTGGAATGTGATTTCTTGGGTTCAGGTGACGGGGTAATTCCCGGTGATGTGCAAGACCATATTACCAAGAACTTTATTCGAGAACCAAAAGAGAAGTACATGCAAGGTACTTTTTGGCAATGGAAGGAACCTATACAAGGTCATAGATACATTATGGGTGTCGACGTAAGTCGTGGAGATAGTGAGGATTTTTCATCAATTAATATTGTTGATTTCGATGAAAGAGAACAAGTTGCGGAATATATTGGGAAGATACCACCCGACGATTTAGCATCTATTGCATACAAATGGGGTATTCTATATGAAGCATTTATTGTAATTGATATTACAGGTGGTATGGGTATTGCCACATCACGTAAGTTACAAGAAATGAACTATAAAAACCTGTACATTGATGGTGTTAACACTCAAAATATTTGGGATTATAACCGTAAAGCACAGGATAAAATTCCCGGTTTAAATTTCAACAACAAAAGAACCCAAATCGTTGCAGCATTTGAAGAACAACTAAGAAAAGGATTCGCCGTTAGGTCAGCAAGACTGATGAACGAATTAAACACATTCGTTTATATCAACGGGAGACCTGACCACATGAAAGGTGCTCACGATGATTCTATTATGAGTTTATCAATGGCACTCTATGCTGGTGATATGTGTTTCAATCAGTTACAAAAGAACGAAAACGCAAATAGGGCGATGTTAGAATCTTGGACAGTTTCTGAAAGAACATATGAAGCAAACAGAACATTCTATTCATACGGTTCTACTATGGATTCTGTGGGGGCTATGTTCGCCGGAAATAATGGTAATAACAATCATCCATTAGGTTCCCCAACAAAAGACCATTACAAGGAATACTCTTGGTTATTTGGTAAGAAGAGGTAATACGACTTTATTAAAAGGATAAAATTATTTATATTCTAAAGAAAACTATTTATATACATGGCAGATAATAATTTAACAGTATTTCAGAGATTAACCAAGATGTTTGGGTATCCCGGAGCAGTAAAATCTGAGGAGGTCCCATCTTTTAATTTTTCTAAAGACGAAATACTAAAAACAAGTAGTAGAGAAGATTATGAAAAAGCAATGTTACAAGCGCAACAAAGTCAGTACATTGCAGATAAGTGGACAAAACTTGAACAATCCCTTTATAATCAATCTGTTTACTACGAACCAAATAGATTAGCAGCATATTATGATTATGAATCCATGGAGTTTACTCCAGAAATTTCGGCAGCACTTGACATCTACGCTGAAGAATCTACGACACTTTCTGAAAAGGGCGATATTTTAACCATATTTTCAGAATCAACAAGAATTAAAAGTATTTTAGAAGATTTGTTCATCAATCGTTTAGATTTGAATACGAATCTACAGATGTGGGCAAGAGGGGTTTGTAAATACGGGGATGATTTTGTTTATTTAAAAATTGACCCCGAAAGAGGTATAATTGGATGTCAACAATTACCTAATATTGAGATTGAAAGAATTGAAGGTAGAGAATCAAAAACTCCACATCAAAGAGATATTAAAGCACCTACAAGAGAATTAAGATTCCAATGGAAGAATAAAGAATTGGAATTCCAAGCATGGGAAATTGCACATTTTAGATTATTGGGTGACGATAGAAAGCTTCCGTATGGTACTTCCATGTTGGATAAGATTAGAAGAATTTGGAAACAATTACTTCTTGCGGAGGATGCGATGTTGATTTATAGAACGACAAGAGCACCTGAAAGACGTGTATTCAAAGTATTTGTTGGTAACATGGACGATAAGGACATTGAAGCTTACGTACAACGTGTTGCCAATAAATTTAAAAGAGACCAAGTAGTTGACCCAAGAAATGGTCAAGTAGATATGAGATATAATCAAATGGCAGTAGACCAAGATTATTTCATTCCTATTCGTGACCCGGCACAAACAAATCCAATTGAAACATTGGCGGGAGCTCAGAATTTAGGTGAGATTGCCGATATAGAATATATTCAAAAGAAGATGCTAGCTGCACTTCGTATTCCAAAAGCATTTTTGGGATTTGAAGAAGTTGTGGGTGACGGTAAGCAATTAGCATTAATGGATATTCGTTTCGCAAGAACCATTAATAGAATTCAAAAATCATTAATTCAAGAGTTGAATAAAATCGCTCTTGTTCACTTGTATCTTCTTGGTATGGAAGATGAGTTAGATAATTTCTCACTTTCATTAACCAATCCGTCCGCACAATCCGACTTATTAAAGATTGAACAGTGGAAAGAAAAAATTGAACTTTATAAAAACGCAACCTCAGACCAATCTCAAGTAGGTATCTTACCTGTGTCACATACATGGGCTAAGAAGAACATTCTTGGTATGAGTGATAGTGAGGTATTACTTGACCTACAACAACAACGTATCGAGAGAGCAATGGGATTTGAATTAACAAACACTCAAAACGTAATTAAACGTTCTGGTGTATTTGATGATGTTGACGCGAAATACGGTGTACCTGAGGAAGAAAGACAAGAAGGTGGAGAAGCACCGGCAGGTGGTGAAATGGGTGGAGGAGCCGAAATGGGTGGAGGAGCCGCAGAACCGGCAGCAGCGGAACCCGCCGCACCGTTAAGTGAATCCACAAAACGTCGTAATATTTTAAGTATGTTGGGTGAGGGCGATAATTTAAATGACCTTTTTGATGTCAATAAAGCCCAACAGAATATTTATGAAATAGAAAATAAATTAAAAGATATACTAAACGAACAATAAAATGTCAAATTTTGGTGATGTAAAAACAAAGTTGTTAGTAAAACTAACAGAATCATACACCTCTGATAAAAAATCAGATGTCAAGGAATTATTAAAACAAGTTAAATCAAATAAGAATTTGATTGAGATGTATTTGTTTTATGAGGATGTTGAAAATAAACATATCCCAAGTATTGAGACCGCTAAATTGTTTGTGGAACAAATCGAAACTCTTTTAATTCAAAAATCAAAACTTGTTAATGAAGGTATCTCAACATTAACCGAATCGTTAAAAGAAGTTGCACCTAATAAAAACGAGGTATATGAGTGTTTAGATGTATTGTCTGAGGAAACAACACTATTGAATGTAGAAAAGAAGGTTGTATCTAAAGAAAGATTAATTAAACACCTTACGACCTCGAAACAAATTCAGGTAGAAGATGTTGCTCCACATACGGATAACCAATCATTATTAAATGCAGTTTTAGTAAACAATTTCAACACTAAGTTTACTGACTTCATGAATGAAGAACAAAAAGAAACATTTAAGAAAATTGTTTCGATGAAGGATGGGGAGTTATCTGTAGAAATGAATACGTTGAAAGAATCGATGACTCAAAAGTTTGATACTTTAATATCAGGAGAATCCGATTCAACGTTAATTGACAAACTTAAAGAAGCAAAAAAAGAAGTAAACGAATCTACAGTGAGTAAATTCAATTACTACAGATTGATTGAACTTAGTAAAAGTTTAGATTAATCTTGTGGTCCGTTTAGCTTCTCTTTGTAGATAGCTTTTAACTTTTGTTCTCTTTTTAAGACTGAGGGTTTCACAAATTCTTGTCTTTCCCTTAATTGTTCAGTCTGTTTTGTTTTATAAACCTTGTTTTTGTACTTCTTTAGTGCGATTTCAAGGTTTCTTTCTTTTGTAACGTCTACGATAATCATAAGTGTCTTTTTAAAAATATAATTTAAATATTTGGATTTTTTAAGTTTATTCTGTATATTTTAAATACACCATAAAAATACTAAGTATGAATAATATTAATGAAAAAGGGCAAGTTTATTACAATTGGTGTCCACAATAACGTAAAGATAGGTTATGGCACCGTTGATTACAAAAACCTAAAAACTATCTACATCCAATTAAATTCTTGGACTCAACCAAATCAGGACGATTGTGATTTCGATAAACTAATTTCGAAAACAAGAAGACAAATCAAAAATAAAATTTACGACCTAAGATGTGAGTATTTTAAACCACAATCTATCGTTGACCTCGACATCAAAACTAGCGGGGTTAAAACAAATAAAAGGTCATTTATGGATTTAGAGATAACATTATACGTTGAGAAATATTTTGACGTTAAATCAAAAGAGATAAAACAAATAGTATCCGACATATCTGAAAATATTATAGATACCGTTTTAACTGATGAAACTTTGTTTAATTTTTATAAAACAAAGAATTAATCTGTTATTGGGGTATTTATATATAAAAAGATAAATGAAGATACTTGGACCTAACGAGACCGGCAAGGGTATTTTAATCGAATACGACGCGGGTCATATATCTCCACAAGAAAATCAAAGAATAATATCCGAGATGAAAGATACAGACTTTTCTCAGGATATTATTCTCTATGCCGTTTTACAAAAATTCGATACTCCAAATAAGAACGGAAGGATTTATCCTGAAATGTTACTTAAAAGAGAAAACGAAAAATATCAAACACTTATAAAGAAAGGTGGTGCCTTAAATGAATTAAATCACCCCTCATCTTCACTTATTGACCTTGATAGGGTATCACATTCTATTATGGAAACGTGGTGGGATGGTAAAATGTTAATGGGTAAGATAAAATTATTTACTTCTCCAGGTTGGAAGAAGATGGGTATAGTTAGTACCAAAGGAGACCAAGCCGCAATGTTATTAATGAATGGAGCAACATTAGGTATATCATCAAGAGGTGTTGGTTCATTAAAAAATGTAAAAGGTCAAAACATCGTACAAGAAGATTTTGAATTGGTATGTTTTGATTTAGTATCGTCCCCATCAACTCCCGGGGCATACGTTTTTAAGGATTTAGGTGAGAGAGATAACTATGCGGAATCTATTGAGGAAAGACCAGAATCAATTGATAAAATGAAAAATCTAATGTCAAAATTGGATAGATTTTTATCTAAATAAACAATTTATTTTAGGTTTCAATATCGTAAAAAGTACTTTTTTACATAATCATAATATTTATAGTTAAATAAAATTTCCAAATGAGCGAAAAATCAATTTTAGAACAAGCATTACTTCAAGTACAGACTCTTGAAGAGGCAGTAAAAGCAAACGCAAAGGGTATACTTGCTTCTACCATGAAACAAGAACTAACAGATTTGCTAAAAGAATCATTGGAAGAAGAGGAAGAGGTTGTTGCAGAACAACCCGATTCTGAAGAAGAGACTCAAGACGATGTACCAGCCGAAGCTGGGGATGAGGAAGGTGGTCTCGATAACGATGAAGAGGGTGATGAGGAATCATCTGACGACGAACTATCTAAAGACATTGAATCATTAGATTCTGAAGACGAAATGGGTCCAGAAATGGATGACATGGGTCCTGAAGGAATGGAAGATGATGACACTGTTGATATGACTGACGCCGACGAAGACGAAGTTTTAAAAGTTTTCAAAGCAATGGGTCCTGAAGATGGTATTATCGTTAAGAAGGATGAAAACCACATCGAACTTGAAGATGGTGATGATGAGTACATCATTAAGTTGGACGAAGAAGAAACCCACGAAGAAGAAACTATGGAAGAAACTTTTGACGAACCTATGGAAGAAATGGGTGATGTTGAGGAGTCTATGGTAGAGCCGGCACCTGAAGTTTCAGAAGATTGGAACGAAGGTGAGGAAGTGGTTTACGAAATCGAACTTGATGAAGAAGGGGAAGAGTCAAATGAAGAGGAAGTATCTGAAGAAACTTTTGACGAACCTCACGAAGAAGAAATGGGTGAAGCCGCAAGAACTAAGTGGAACGCACATGGTGACAAAGGTGAAGCTGAAAGAGCAGGTATTAAGAGTAAAAAAGTATTCGCAGCAGGAGCAATCAACGAAGAAGTTGAGAACTTGAAAAAACAAAATGCCGAATACAAGAAAGCTCTTGTGTTGTTCAAAGAAAAGCTTAACGAAGTTGCTGTGTTTAACGCAAACTTGGCTTACGCTACTCGTTTGTTCACAGAACATTCAACCACAAAACAAGAAAAACTTAACATCTTAAAGAGATTTGATTCTATCTCAACCTTGAAAGAATCGAAAAATCTTTATTCAACAATTAAAACTGAATTAGATACTAAAAAACCAATTTCTGAATCAGTAGTTGATAAGATTACTTCGGCACCAAGTACTTCGTCTTCAACTGAAGTTCTTTCTGAGTCAAAAGCTTACGAGAACCCGCAGTTCAAGAGAATGAAAGATTTGATGTCAAAAATAAAATAATAAACATAAAATAAAAACCAAAAAAATACTAAAATGGGAGCATTATTAGAATCAGGTATGGTTGGTAACATCGGTCTAAAGCACCTTCGTGTTATCAAAGAAGATACCATCAAAAAATGGGATGATTTAGGATTCCTAGAAGGTCTTGACGGCCATCAAAAAGATAACATCGCACAGTTGTACGAAAACCAAGCGTCTTACTTAATCAACGAAGCAGCAGTTTCTGATGCTAGTGGTTCTTTCGAGACCGTAGTTTTCCCTATCATCCGTCGTGTTTTCTCTAAATTATTAGCTAACGACATCGTATCAGTACAAGCAATGAACTTACCTATCGGTAAATTGTTCTACTTCATACCTAAAATCCAAGACACTAAGCAAGCACCATTCGGATATCCAAATTCCGAAAGTAATCCAGGAGCTGGTTATACTTCTTCACAAAGTTTGTATGACCGTTTCTATGAGGAAGATGATTCTGCAACTTCAGGTATCTTCGATTACTCAAGAGGAGCGGCTACTTCAGTAGCAGCAGCACCTTTCGCGTTCGTAACATTCAACAATGGTGCGGTAACTGAAAGTACTGCGGCTTTGTCTGGTTCAGTATCAAGTGCGATTGTTGTTCTTAGTGGTTTCACTAAAGATGGTCAAGGTAAAATGGTAGGTGCTGATGGTAACGTGATGGACACTGAAGAATTCTTAGCTTCATTAGCAATCACTGTTACTGGTAACACAACTGCAAACAATGGCGTTAAAAACTTCAACGTTGTAACTCAGAAATACGGTAAAGGTATCGTTGAGTACGGTCAGAAAGCCGGTAGTGGTGTAAATAAGTTCAACGACATCTGTGATGAAGAAGGTAAAATTTACTTGAACGTAGATTTCGAACTTTATGACGCAACAACAGGTTTCAGTGCTGCTGACTTTACAAACGACTTAGCACTTGCTAACATCGTTGTTTCTTACAGAACTTACGAATCTCTTGAATTCGAAGAAGAAATCGGTGAAGTATCTTTCGACCTTCAATCAGTAACAGTTTCTGTAACTGAAAGAAAGTTAAGAGCTAGCTGGTCTCCTGAATTGGCTCAAGACGTTTCTGCATTCCACAACATCGACGCTGAAGCTGAATTAACAGCTTTATTGTCTGAGCAAGTTGCGGCAGAAATCGACCGTGAAATCTTACGTGACATTCGTAAAGGTGCCGCTTGGAGAACTAAGTGGGATTACAACGAGTGGAAGTATGGTGCTGTTAGTGGTACACCTTTCATGGGTTACACTCAGAAGGATTGGAACCAAACTTTGATTACCAAAATCAACCAAATCTCTGCTCAAATCCACAAGACAACTCTTCGTGGTGGAGCTAACTGGGTTGTAGTTTCTTCTGAAGTTTCTGCAGTATTTGACGACTTGGAGTACTTCCACGTTTCAAACGCAGGTCCTGAGCAGGATTCATACAACATGGGTATCGAGAAAATCGGTTCATTAGCTGGTCGTTACCAAGTTTACCGTGACCCTTACTTACCAGCAGGTAAAGTAATCATCGGTCACAAAGGTAAGTCATTGTTAGACGCTGGTTACATCTACGCACCGTATGTACCTCTACAGTTGACTCCGACTATGTACAATCCGTTCAACTTTACCCCAATTAAGGGTATCATGACGAGATACGCTAAGAAAATGGTTAACAACCGTTACTATGGTGTAATCGACGTACATGGATTGGCTACATTCAGTCTTGACACTTTAAGATAATCTTTATCTTAATATAATGAGAAGGGGACCCAAAAGGTCCCCTTTTTTATTTGTATATTCTAAAAATATAATTATATTTGCTTTGTATGTCAAAAATTAGAAAAATTCAGAGAGAAGAAGACATCGAAAATATCGAATACGAGAAATTAAGATTAGATGTCTTAAAGGGTTTGATTGACAGTAGGAATATTGAGTGTAAACAAACCAAAGAAGAGATGATAAAACATCTCAAAATGGATGATGAGGGTAAATACATAAGACCCGTAACATATCAGAAACAACCTGACGACACGTTTATTGTGGGGATTGCATTAAATGATGGAAAAAATTTACAAGAAATGGGTAGGTTAGTGGAAAAAAATATAGCAAAAAGTATGGGTCTTTACTGTAACGACAGAATTCATTATATTTCTAAACAAAAATTATTATGAATTGGACCGAATACTTTTTAAACATCGCAGAACAAGTAAAACTTAAATCTAAAGACCAATCTACACAAATAGGTGCGGTTATCGTTGGTCAGGACAATGAGGTCCTTTCTACAGGTTATAACTCATTCCCGAGGGGAATGGACGATTCAATACAAGAACGTCAGGAAAGACCTGAAAAATACTTTTGGTTTGAACACGCGGAAAGAAACGCAATTTATAATGCAGCAAGGATTGGTGTTTCTTTAAAGAACTCCACCATTTATCTAACTTCGGGTTTACCCTGTATGGATTGTGCCAGAGGTATTGTTAATTCAGGAGTAAAGGTTGTGTGGTGTAAACGTGTGTGTACCACTAAAAACAAAGAAAAGTGGGAAGAATCCCAATCAAAAAGTATGCAATTACTTAACGAGTGTGGTGTCCAAGTGTTTTTTTACCTTGACAACTAAATCTCCCGTCCCTTTAATGATTCGATGATAGGTACCCTCAGGAATAAAAATAGGGGTATTTTTTTTTATAATAATAGGTAATTCATCATCCATTTGAAACATCCAATCAGTATCATATTCACAAATGACAGTTCTATCTTGTTCATCGAAATGCCATTTAAGTTCCATTTCAGATAAATCTGATGAAAATGTTCTAATGTGGAATCCGTCTTGTTGTTCTTCTTTGAATGGAAAATCCATTACCATGGGTTTGATGATTTGATACCTAAAGCTTTGCGATATCTTGAAACATTACAACTCCAATATCCCGCTTTAGTTCTATCTTTCTTTTGGTCACATTTGTGACGAGCTCTAAATGATTTGGCGGCTGCTCTATTGTTGTTTCTTACTCTTAAATTCGGGTCACCAAAAGTTACTTTAACTATGTTACCACTATTATTTTTTACATAAACAGCAAATTTCTTGGGACCACCTGGTGTTCTAAACGGACGATTTAATTTAACATTTCTACCTCTGTGTTTAGCTTCAACAAGATGTTCTTCTTCATCTAAAACAAAGGGAATATCTAAATAAACCTCTTCACCCTCATAGATACCTGTTTGACCTATATCAGTCATCAGTAATTCATAATCCTCACCGAATACCTCAAGCACTCCTTTGTTTAACAATTCTCTCGATTCGTTAAACAAATCAAAGAATTTTTGAGAGTAGATACGATATACATTTTCTATTAAGGGTTTCTCATTAGTAACATGATATGTTAAACCTTCACTTAAAACGATTTTAGACTCATTTAAGGACTTTAATCTCGGAGCGGAGTAAGACTCCATAACTTCAGAGAAATCCAACGTAATGGTCTTATTTTCATCAAAACGAGTATATGTTGGGGTATTTCCTTTACCGACTTTAGGGTCTTTCTTTTCTGCTCGTCTTTTTTGTTGAGTCATTGACTTTTTTTCTTTTTTATCATACGAAGAAGCAACCTTTGGGGTTTCTTTTGATACTTTCTTAGAGGGTCGACATTTTGGATACGATTTACCATCTGCATCCTTTCTTCCACATGGGGGGTGTTTACCATCTACCTTACGGCTCACATCAACCCATTTCTCCTTAAACCAACGTCTAAGGTCTTCCTTTAAGACTTCACCACTTTCAAGACACTCTTGGATATACTTTTTATCTTCTTCGTTGACTATAATCTTCATATTATTTACACTTTTTCCAACGACCGCCCTTTGCTTTATAGTTTTTTGCCGCCCAACCATTTGCATACGCACTTGGGTAAACGTCAAATTTTGCTTTTGCTGCCGCTTTAGATGCGGCCCATTTAGAAGGACTTGTGGGGCAGTTTTTACTTTCGTCTATTTGATATTCTTCACTTAATAAACTCTCATCCATTTCAGTGTCACCACCTTTGGTTTGATTCATTAAAAAATCAAATACTTGGTCTAATAAACTTTTTGCTTCTGCAATATGGTCTTGAGCCCAATCGTGTTGTTTAAGGATTGAATCAATTTGATTTTTATCTTCGCCCATCAACAATTCACATTGTCTCTTCATTTGTTCTATGTTACCAAAAAACATATAGTTTTCTTGTTCAGGCATTCCGCCCTCTGATATAGTTTTAAGGTGTTTTCTGATAAGATTTTCTATGTTTTTCATAATCTATAAATATTTTATTTTTCTGACAATATTTCGAATTTTACATAATCATCATAGAATATCTCTTCAGTATGAGTTTTTGCTTTAAACTCCATAAAATATTCTCTTGGAATCATATATGATGTATCTAAATAAAATGAGTTCTCCGTTGCGGTCATATCGACTTGCGACCAGTCATAAACAATAACATTCGTTTTACCTTCCTTTACAAAAATTCTATAATAAACGTCCTCAAATAGTTGTGATTTAGGTACATCGATTGATTTGAACCATAAGTTTATCTTTTTTAATTCTCCACGTATGATTCTTTCGTTTTGTTTAATACCTGAAAACTGTACAACGTATTTTTGTGCTTCGGTTGGGTTTGTCCCGAATGAATAATAATCAGTAAAGGGTTTTGGTACAAATTTTTGTGTAACATCAGAAATGTTAACACCATCAATTTCAAGACCTTTCCATTTATCAAAGAAAAATCTTTTACCGTCACAAAGTTGTCCTGAAATACCAAAAGTAACTTTATAAATACCTTTTCTAATTTTTGTGGTTGTTAAGTTAGATAAACCCGAAATTACCGTTCCCGAACTGTTTAAAATATCAACAGTTGGTAGGGCATCTAAATCATAGAAATTGGTACCCTTTGTTACATATAGATATAAGTTATTTAATCTCTCACCAATAAAACTCTGACGATGGTCTTCTATAGTATCATCAAATGAGGTTTCAACAAACGGTTCGTAAAAGGTCTGTGTATATTTTGTAAAGAATGCCACCGATTGGTCAAATTCATCGTCAATGTTTTCATATAGGGTGGCGAAAGCTAAACCTAAACCGTGATTAGTATTACCTGAAAGAACAATACCATTTACATAGTTAGTAATCTCAAGATTAATGTTTTCATCCCCATTATCAAAATGTATGGTACCAACAATTGTTGGGCCGCTCTGATAAACACCCGCGGTTGTCCATTGATTTAATGTGGTTCTATAAAACCAGTTTGATGGTCTTTCATCAAATGTCTCATTACCTGTAGTATAGTCATATCCACCATCTTCATAATCAAAACCAACACCCTCATCCCAATTTTCGGGAATTTGAAACAGTATTAAATCGAAAGATGTGGTTCTTTGTCTACCCGTATTTCTTTTTTCCCCCACTAATTGTGAATCACCTGAAATGGTATTAGTCATTTTAAGGTAATGTTTAGTGTTTGGACCGATTACCAAATCACCATTTTGGATTTTTAATATAAGGTCTGTAAAATCAACCTTAAAAAGGAATTTAGAAAAACCTGAACCATAAAAAATCTCAGTGGTTGGGTTTTTAGCCGTGTTAACCGCCTTGTTTTTTATAATTGTGTTGTTTTTCTCGAAATATGAACGGAAATATGACATCTTTTTATTTTATAAATATCAAATTAGTTGGTTCTAACCGATTTATTTAAAAGTTCCGCCTCTAACTTATTATACAATTCAACCATGGTATCATGAGCATCATATGTTCCTCTAGCATATGGTTTATTAATGTTGTGTGTATGAGTTAAAAGAACATTGTACATTGACCTTAAAAACTCCAATAAGACCTCACCTCTTACAATTGCATAAGTATTTGGGTCAATGTCATTCAAATAATCATTTTGAGTGTATTCATATGTATCTAATTTATCAAACTGTATTGTTTTGTTTGTGAAATTAGTATCTGTTGATAGAAGATATATTTTATCTGAAGTTAAACTTGAGAATGTCTGTTCTCTTGAACTCGTATCCTTAATTAGTGTTTCAACAACCTCTTCCTTAGGAATTGGGGGTGCTGAGAAACGACTTGAAGACCAAACCAAACTACTTTGTTGAACCCCCTTAGCCAATTTAACACCGGTAAGTATAGAATTTTTTCTTTCTAATTCAGTGGTATTTGGGGTTGATAGGGTTCTAAGTTGTGGGGTAGGTCTAAAGAAAAATGGGTAAATACCGGTTAATTCTTCAGGTGAATCAAATTTTTTATTAACGTCAGCACTAAATAATCCCACAAACCCATCTTCTTTTATTTGTAATAAATTTGTTCTAATTTCAGAACAAATTTGTCTAATTTTACCATCAATAGAAGATAAATTATAATCAAATTTAGAAGTCATGTTTATACTTAATGTCGGGGTAGTTGTTGACCCATCATTATTAAGTAAAATACATAAATTCTGTGGCAATTCAGTAAATTCAGTAAATGTATTACTTTTGAATAAGTCACCATACACACCTGTATTAATCTTATAAACATAGAAATTTACTGTTGTTGGTGCGGTTAAACTATTAACGGTATACTCAATAACATATTTTAAATTAGCATTTTCATATGTTATTTTTTTTACTGTTTCGGATTTTAATAGTCGTTTTTCTGGAAATTTTTTAAGGTGAAGTTTAGCAACTTTTTTAGATGCAATAGGGTAATTACTTAATCTCTGTCTTTCTTTATCATTAGCACTTTCTTTTGATAGTAATTTACCACCTCTTAAAACGAGACCATTTTCGGTTAATACAACATCAGAACCAAATTTACCTGATACTGAATAATCCGTGTTTTTAGGTAGTGTGTCCTTACAATCCGCCGGTAATTGACCATTGGTAAAAATATCGACCTTATCTTTAACCCCCGAACCAAAAGTTGTTGGAGAAACTTGTTGAGAGAATGTTTGTCCATTAAAATCAAATCTGGTTGTAAATGGTCCTGCTATGTATTCTTGGTTAACGGTTGTTTTCTCCGTATTGTATCTAATTACTTTAACAGTTTGATTTACTTCAGGAATAAAATTGATATTGTTTGGTAAAAATGGTATTGCGATAAACGCATCGTCGTCACTCCACGGAGTATATTTTCGGTAATTTTCTTTACCTGATACATAATCGTCATAATCAACGCAACGAATTCTACCAATCCCTTTTGGGTCATTGTTATCAATACAAATACCTAAATCTATTATCTTCATGATGTTTTTCTCTTTTCTATTTCTTCAACAATTTTAGCATGTATTTCTTCAATTGCCTCCATATGTTTTGTTAGGTTGATTGCCATTACCTTCGCTTTTTCATATTCTTCAAACAAAAAAGATTCGACATCAATCAAATCTTTATTTGATTTACTATCGACATTATTAATGATATTTAAAAATTTATCTTTTTCCATATTAAATCTTTTTACCAACTCCTGAAATTATACCTGGTGGTATAACCGCACCACCTGTCGGTCCGGGTAACGCCCCTCCTTTTAATACTATCTGTACAAAAGAATTGGTATCTTCTTCCTCTGTATGTCCATCTATAATTGATTTGACAGCCGATAGTAAGTCATTGTCCTCACCAAATATTGGACCTGTCGGTATTCCCGCATTTGACATTCTTTCACTAATGTTCAAAAACGCTCTTTCTTTACTATAACCCGAACTCAAGTCTGCCGTGAATAGTAGTATTGATGGAATCGTTATCGGACCCTTCATATTAATTGCAGCTTCAATGGTGGATAAAATTGCTTGAAATATTTCAAAACAACTACCTACTTCAGTTTCTTGTATTTTTTTCAATAACGCAATTAATGACGTGACAATTAAAAGGTATCTTTTATATTTTTCTTTTA